>Ga0097679_1002291_pt1 | contig 16482 bp, 12 predicted proteins | sample ThiBiot_500_biof_2_FD_72848 | JGI IMG/M metagenome (GOLD analysis project Ga0097679, IMG submission 72848) | Wastewater bioreactor microbial communities from Cape Town, South Africa - Thiocy_cont_500_biof - 1398105538000 (version 2) (version 2) ...
AAAAAAATCAATTTTCATTGTTATCTAATCGATCCTTCGTGATGATAAGTGGTTGAGGAATTAAACCTTCGATTGTATTCACTTTTTCTAAAACAAGATCGATCAATGCACGAGCACACAATAAAATTCTCGACATTCCATGTCCATTGAAACCAGCAATAACAAAACCATTTTTTTCATCAGGTAATTCTCCAACAAACGGCATTGCATCCGATGTACCACCGAATACAGCCGTCCAGACTTCTTCATATTCACTTTTATCCGCTCCCCAATCATCGAAATATTTCGACATAAATTCTTCGAAATACTTTGCACTTTGTTCATTGATAATCGTTGGACTATCATCCCAGTTGTTGTACCATGAGTTTTTATCCGTAAAATAAGTTGGTTTCGATCCACCGAGAATAATCGATCGATCTCCAACTTGACGAGGAAGCATATAATCAAATTGACTGCCTTTCGATCGTATTCCATAAGTCATTTTAAGAGGTTTCTGTGTAAAATTTTCCGTTGGAATAATTCGACAAACAGTCGCACGAATCGGTATTATTTTCTCATTCAAAACAGGAACAATACCACCTGTATATGCATTCGTAGCAAAAATAACTTTCGATGCTTCTATTGTACCTCGAGATGTAACAATTGACCATTTGCTGCCCGATGGAAGACAAGTTGCACTTACAACACAAGTATTTGTTTGTAGATTCAGACCTTGTTCGACACATTTATTGAGAAGATGATGAATGAATTTGTACGGATGAATACTCGCACCTGTAAATGTAACACCATAGATAACATCTTTCAATCGTGTTTCAGAACGAAGAACATCCGAAGGTATTTCATAGATATCAGAAACATTTCCACCATCATCTCGACGTTTTTCATAGGATGTTTTTGCTTGATTAGCTATTTCTTGATCGTAATAGGCATGACATGTACGTGTAAATTCTAAATCACAATCGATATTTTCTTCACGTACGAGTTTATCGATTTCTTCGAGATGTTTAACTTCGAATTCAATCATTTCTTCAGTCGTTTGTGAACCATATTTTTTCGAATAATCTGTATATGAAACATACATATCTGCATTTAAATGTCCACCATTACGTCCTGTTGCGCCTGAACATGCTTCTCGAGCTTCAAGCATAGTTATCTTTTGAGATGTTTCATTTTTATAGAGATAATATGCACATGTTGCACCAGCATATCCCGAACCAATAATAACAATATCAGAATAGTCAGGCAAATCATTGGTCGAACGATAATTTGCAAGTTTACCGGGATTACTATTCATCCAATATGATCGAGAATAGTCATTGACAGGATAGACGTTATTGTTTTTCGACATGATCAAATGAAAACGATTTTTTGTGCTCGTTTAGGGTTACGATAAAGAAAAAGATAAGTTGGTTTCTGACTCACATTTTTAGTAAAATGCTTTGTCAATAAGAAACAAAAATAATCTTTTGCCTTGTCAGCATGTCACAATAATATAGATTAGAATGTGTGCTAAATTTATATTCCGTCGTTAGTACATTTAAAAAACGAACTATGAATACATTCGATCGAATCTTAGCTATTTTGAATACAATATTTCTCTATCTAGCTATTTGGTTGATTCCATTGACGCCTGGAACGGTTATATGGAAATTATATAAAACAAAAAAGGAATAGTAAAACTCATCAATCGTGATTTAATATGTGATTCTCAAAAATTAATGAATCTTGCGAAATCAACGAAACCATTGGATCAATTTACAAATTCATTTTCTCCATTTGTACCATTGTTTATACTGGAATATAATAAACAATGTCGACAACGACGTGATGTTTTTAGTTATGCTTACAATCAAATTCTGACAAATCTTGAGCAACTACATACGATTGATATGAAACTCGAAAGTATGCAAGGAGATATTCTTTGGAAGATCTATGAAATTATGTTTCGAACTGGATTCGAATTAATTTTTCATCGAACTCCGACCAATGACGAATTCAATGACATGTTTCCTGGAGTAGTTGATATAAATAAAATTATTAAAAGATATACATCATTTCCTGATATGCCTGTTCGTCAAAAGTTATACAATCGTTTATTGAAATTAATCAATGAAAATAATCCAAATTTTATACTTCATAATCATCAAGGTTTTCAAGAATTAGATGAACTTAGTCAAGTTTCATTGATAGGAGAAGATTTACTCATTACAATTTGTATTCAATGTACGGATCTATTATGTCATATGCTTGTCTTATATTCAGAACATTCTCATGAATTTCAAGTTAATCTCGATAATTGTATCAATGAAACACTTCGTTTGTATCCATTGACTGATCTCTGGGTGCGACAAGCATCGAATAAAAAACAACGCGGATGGATTGCTTCGTTAGTACAATTGAATCGAAATGGATGGACAAATCCAGATGTTTTTTTTGCCGATCGATGGAATTCAGATGAACATCCTCCTCTATTATCATGGGGCTTTGATATGAGACGATGTCCTGCGAAAAAATTCGGTACTGATATTGTTAAACTAGTTTTTGAAACGATTACAAAACGAGATGGTTTCTGGATCGAACCAGCAAGTAATTTCGATCACGAACGAACTTTTCCGTTCGGTTGTCAAGTTTGGATTGGTTATGGTCAACGATCAAACGATACTTTAACATGGCAATTTAATAATAAATTGCAAATGCAAATTCGTCGATGGATATTCGAAAAAATTCGAATCATTGATCAATTCGAATTGAACTAAACTGAAACTATACGAATTTTTATGTAGAAATATTTAATAAAAATAAAATATATAAGAGATGACATGCGCACTTTTTTTCTATAGAGAAAAAGATACGAGAAACAGAAAGCGAATCAACATTCGATGTGATAAAGTGTGTGTGTGTTTAGTTTTCGAAATGACTTCTTTAAATAATACTCTCGATGATTCAACTCAACAAACTGTTGCTGAAATCACATCGTTAGATGATGTTGTTCAACGATGTGGTGGTCTAGGTCGATTTCAATGGCTTCAATATTGTTTTCTTAGTCTAGTACATATATCCGCAGGTCTTGCTGCATATTATTATGTTTATGGTGCTGGCGAACCTGATCATCGATGTAAACTTCCACGATCTATATGGCCGAATGATGATCAATATAATCCAGTGAATACGACATATCAATCGTTAATTAATGATTTCATTCCAGAAAGCAATGGTAAATGGGATCAATGTCATCTGTATGATTCAATGAATTTAACGCATAATCTTATTTTATGTTCAAATGGATGGATTTTTGATCGAACTATTTTAGGTTTAACATTTACAGAAGAAATGAATTTAGTTTGTCATGATAAATCCAAGAAAAGTCTACTTTCAACAGTGGTACAAGTCGGAGGATTTCTCGTGTTAATTGCTGGAATATTATCGGATAGATTTGGTCGTAAAAAAACTCTTCTCCTAACGAGTATTTTAATCTTTACGATTTGTTTTCTTACACAAGTTACACTTCAATGGATTCAAATGACCATTGCATTAAAGTATAAACAAATTTTGTTTATTTGTTGATTTATTCGTTCGTTCGATTTTCTAGATTTGTTATTCTATTAGTCAGTCAATTTATGGCAGGTCTAACACTGCTCACATCGAATATTGCTTTCGTTATGATGCTTGAATTAACCATTCCTGCACATCGTGGTATTGCTGGAAATATTACATTTATGTTCTATGCTTCCGGTGAATTATTAATCACATTATTCGGTTATTTAACTCGAAATTGGCTGAATCTTTTATGGGCAAATACAATTTTCTTTGGTGTTTCATTGTTTTTTGTATTTTTTACAGTTGAATCACCATTGTATCTTTATTCGAAGAAACAATATTCTAGACTTGAAAATTGTCTACGTCGAATGGCAAAACTCAATGGTCGAAATGAAAATGATTGGCGTCCAGCATTCGAAGAATTAATAAGTAAACATTTGTTCACAATGGGCAACAAAAAAGAACTATCATTCAGTCAAACACTTCAACAACTTGTTCGGCAACGTCAAACAATGTTACGTATATTAATCGTCGCATTACTTGCATTCAAAGATACACTACTCTATTATAAAATCTCATATGGACTAGCTGCAATGAAAATTTCACCTTATCTATCAATGTTAATCGGAGGTGTTCTTGAAGCAATCGGTTACATAACCGCTACGTTAATAATGTCGACACGACTCGGTCGAAAATATTCACTGATACTGTCCACTGGTCTTACGGGTGCATGCGTTCTTGCTGTTCCATTTCTAATCGATCGTAGTACTCTAGCAACAGTGATTGTATCACAAATAGGCAAATATGCTACATCGGTAGCTAATTCCATTACTTGGATTTTCATTGCAGAATTATTTCCAACATCGATTCGATCGAGTACAAATGGTTTTGCATTAGCTATCAGTCGTTTAGGTGCAATAACAGCGCCTGTTATTGATGCTTCCATTGATGAACAATATCTACCGATTACTTTCTATGCGTATGCAGGTCTAGCATTTCTATCTCTGCTAGTTACTTTGCCATTGCCTGAAACAAAAGATGAGCCTCTTGCTAAAGCAGTTGATGTGTCACAATCTGTAAATTCATAAAATAAAAAAAAAGGAGAACAATTCGTATGACATAGCAGAATCTATGAGATAAATAAACGATGATAAAGACATATATTTACTTTGTCATAAAACACAAAACGAAAAGAAAGATGAGTCTTGATGAGAACATTTTTGCTTGTTTTGCTCAACGTCCTTATTATTTAGGCAGTTTTTTCTGGTTAGTCTATGATTCTGAAGGTTCACAATATTTCGAAGAATTAACTAAACAAGAAGAATATTATCTAACTCGAACAGAATGTCATATATTACAAATGAATGCTTCTGAAATAATTGCACAAGCAGCCATGACCAAAGATCGTCGCGTTCGACTTGTTGAATTAGGTGCTGGTACAGCTGTTAAAACGAGTATACTCCTTGCTGCTACATTAAAATATCAAGGAGCACCTGTCGATTACCGACCAATTGATATATCTGAAACAGCACTCGATGAAGCTCAAGTAACATTACAAAATTTCGTACCTGACGTACGCATAACATCACAGGTTAGTAATTTTCTAACCGATGGACTTGAACTTCCAAAGTTCGATGGTTGTACTCTAATTGTTTATATTGGTTCGACGATTGGTAATTTTACGCCCGATGAAGCTCAAAATATTCTTCATCATGTACATGAACAACTTCAACCAGGCGATGCACTTCTACTCGGTGTTGATATGAAAAAAGATCCAAATATAATCGTACGTGCGTATGACGATGCTGGTGGAATTAATAATTCATTTAATTTGCATCTTCTTCGTCGACTGAATAAAGATTTTGGTTACAATTTCAATCTCGAACAATTTCGTTATTTAACAGTGTGGAATGAAGCAGAATCACGTCGTGAAGCTCATATTGAAAGTTTATGTTCGCAACAAGTTCAATGCAAACATTTTCCAGATAAATCCATTGAATTCGAAAAAGGTGAACGAATTAATATTGCATCAAGTTATAAATATACAAAAGAACGAATTCAAACTCTTCTATCAAATGCTGGTTTTCATTTTGAAAATGTATGGAACGATGAAAAGAATTGGTATAGTGTCGTATTAGCACGAATTCCGGATAAATAAAAAGAAAAATTTTTTTTTTTGAAAAATAAAAAAAAAGAAATTAATATGATGGGTCATAAGCGTAGAGTAACCGAGTCACTTCACGTCGAGCTGAAAGTAAAGCTCCATGAGCAAAACCATACGAATCTTGACTTGTTGCTTCGCCAGCAAATAACAAACGATCACCGATTGGCTCACCTAAATACGATGGATCTTCGTATTTTTGATTGACAGATATATATGAATAGGATCCCAATGAAAATGGATCTTCTCGCCATGTTGTTAGATAACTTTCACTTGGCATTGGAATATCCGTATTAGGAAACATTTCTTGTAATGTTAAATGTATATCGGAAATCATTTTTTGTTTATCATTGATAAACTGTTGTCGATATTCTGAATTGCCTGGAAAGAAACTAATCAACGCTGGTTTATCATTCCATTTATTTAAATTAACCCAATAACCGAAATGAGTAATTTTCGGTGAAACTCGTAGAAAATATAAATGTGTGGAATTCCACCATGCTTTATCCCAAACGAGAATCGCCTTTTCTAAATGACCGTAACCTAATCGATCGATAGCATTTAATTTCCATCGTGGAAGTGCCGGTTCAAAAGTGATCTGCCGAGATTTTAACACTCCTAATGGAACAGTCATAAGAACATATCTCGATCGATAAGTACGTCCATCTTGAGTTAAAACTTCAACACTTGTATCTTTAACATTGACTTGTTTAACAATTTTATTCAATTGTATTTCACCAGCAGATTTGGCTATATAATCTGTCAATGCCATAAAACCATCTTGATGAAACATATGTTCTTCACCATAAAAAACTGTTGTTAGATCAAGAACACCTTTAGCACTGATTTCATTTAATTGAGCACCTTCAGTATTTTCAATTAAATAATGTAATGAACTATAGAATATTTCTTCTTGTTTCGAATCGAATTGTTTTTCTTTAACAAATAATGTTGCATAATGTCCAAATGAAATATCGGCCGATGCTAAACGTGTTTCTTCACGTACAAATCTCATAAATTCATCGAGCCAATCGACAACATCTTCGGCAAGATTATTATCATTGGAAAATATTTGAAAATCTAATGCTTCAGTACCACGTGTTGGTAGATTTGCTTCTTGAGTTAAATCCCACAATGGATTCGAATAGATTCCAGTTGGAATACTACCATGAATACCATGAATCCATGTTGCACCGAGATCGACAACATGACCTTGTTCGGAACGGATTGAATGGATGCGACCACCTGTTCGATTTCGTCCTTCTAAAATCAATGTTTTCACACCTTGTTCGCCTAGTAAACGACCGGCTTCTAATCCCGATATACCAGCACCGATGATCAATACATCAGCATCGAATTGATCTGATGATTCAGAGAGATCATCATTAATGTTCGACTAAATATGTAACAAAATAAATAATATGTAAACAAAAAAAAACAAAACAACAGTAACATACGTCAAGGGACACTGAGGGTGTGTGACCACTGACGATACTGCATATCGACAGAATCAATAGAAGTTTCATTGTAACGATAACGACGTAAATAAGCCACTTGGAAATCGTTTAATTGAAAGAAAATAATCTTGAAATTAATTTCTATAAATCCCTAACGAAAACACGTTTAAATCACAATTATTTATGATTATAACATATTAAGTTGACTGCTATATATTCAATAACAACTAATCCTAGTCAAATGCCGACAACAATATCCATCTAGCCTTTACACTAAAATTAAGATATTAACAATGATTATTCAATCGATATAACCTTTCGAAAGGAGTAAGCATTCTAGTCATCATTGAATAAATACCAGTTTAAACTCAAAAATCATGTCTCATCAAAAGTAGACTAAAGCTAATATTTTGTTCTCATAATAAGTAAATCATCAAAAAACAATAAGACATTTTATGATGTTGTCTACTTCCTAATATCGTCGATTTTAGGATTAGAAGATAAAAATATCAAGGTCTTTTTCACCACATGTACATGCATTTATTTATTTAGAAGAGAACGAAAGAAAGAAGGAACATAACTTTGACTTTTAGATCTATTCGTATTTGATGAGAAAGAAAACTTATGTTTAGTAGGAACGTAAAAAGGTGGGCCTAGTTTGCTCATTGATAATCCAAATGTCGATTCAATTCTTTTCAAAAATTCTAATCGATTTTCACCAGGTAAAACTTTTATTGGTTTTACATCCGGCATACCATTGAACGTAACCGAACCTTCAGGCATTAGTTCCGTTTGTTTTCCACTACTTAACCTTTCCAACTGTGGAATTGTACATAATTCATACCAAATTGTTAATCGACGTTCTTGTTGTGAAGGATAAATGACTCGATGAATACCTGGTTTCAATCGATTATTTGTCAATCGAGATGCAGCTTCTCCTAGCCAAATAACGCCGATACCTGATTCTACTGGTGCATCGATCCATTGATCAGTGACTCGGTCTTTTAGTTGAAGACCTTGACACGTTGATAAAATACTTACGGAAAATAATCCAGGATCATAATGCGCAACACAGTTAACTTCATCGATTGATTTTGCATCGTTCGATGTTTCAGAACAGATTTTCGTGTTAAAATAAGAAACAATATCGAGCATACCGAAATGTTCTTCTTTTAAAGATAAATCAGCTTTTTTAATGAGAGTTGGCAATGATGGTTTTTCTTGAAACACACAATGTTGATCGAGTATTTCAATTAAACGTTTCGTAACAGCATCGAAAGCTTGAGAAAGATAGTTCACTGGCTCTACGATAGTGCCATATACAGGAAATAGCCCTTTCTCGACCATATCTCTGAAATAACTTCCCGTTAACAATTTGAATCCTTCTTTATGATCGACTTTTGAATATCCATAGATTTTTTCTGCATTTGAATATGTCGCATGTCCAGCATTATCAACGAAAAATTTCTTTAAATCATTAATTACATCTGGCGCCAGTATTAATTCCTTTGGTAATGTTACAAAACACCATCCATTTTGTTCGAATTGTGTTTGCATTTGTTTAACTTCATTTGCATCATTTTCATTAAGTATTTTATTCAAATCGATAGTCATCTTTTTTTATAATCTGAAATACGTAAATTTCTGCTTTATAAAGCACGAAATGTCTTGCACAATATTTGTTTTTCTTCTCGCAATATTAAGTAGTCGTGGCGTATATGAATCATTTATTTATTAATATTTGACGTAAAAGAAAAATCATGTTTAGTAGCAACATAATGTGCTGAACCAACCTTGCTCATTGATAATCCTCGTGACATTTCAATTCTTTTTAAGAATTGCAGTCGAGTTTCACCCTCAAGAACTTTTATTGGACCCGCATCCAGCAAACCATCAAACATTACAGTTCCACCAGGCATTGGTTCAGTTTTATTTTTATCACTCAAGTTTTCTAATTGTTGAGTTGTACATAATTCATACCAAATTGTTAATCGGCGTTCTTGTTCTACAGGATAGATCACTCGGTGAATACCTGGTTTCAACCGGTTATTAGTTATTCGAGATGCAGCTTCTCCTAACCAGATCACGCCAAGATTCGATTCTAGTGGTCCATCGATCCATTGACCAGTGCTTCGATCTTGCAATTGAAGACCTTGGAAAGTTGAGAGAATACTAATCGATAATAGTCCTGGATCATAATGTGCAACACAATTCACTTCATTAGTTGAGCTTGCATTATTGGAAGTTTCCGAACTGCTTTTCTGATTAAAATAAGAAACAATATCGAGCATACCGAAATGTTCTTCGTTTAATGGTAAATCAGCTTTTTCAATCAATGTTAACAATGATGGTTTTTCTTGAAATACACAATGTTGATCGAGTATTTCAATCAAACGTTTTGTAACAGTATCTAAGGCTTGAGATAAATAATTTAATGACTCCGCAAGACCTCTATTTCCAGGAACTAATCCTTTATTTACCATCATTTGAAAATAACTTCCTGTCAATAATTTAATTCCTTCTTTATGATCAACTTTTGAGTATCCATAGATTTGTGCTGAATTTGAAAATCTCAAATTTCCAGCATTATGATGGAAAAATATCTTTAAATCATCAATTAACCTGTGTGTCGGTATTAATTCTTTTGGTAACGTTACAAAACACCATCCGTTTTGTTCCAGTTGTGTTTGCATTTGTTTAACTTCATTTGCATCATTTCCATTGAGTATTTTATTCAAATCAATATTCATGTTTATAGGTTAGTTTAAAAAAATGTTACTCGCTTTTATAAACAGCGAAATGTCTTGCACAACATTTGTTTCTTTTCTCGTAATGCTAGTAGTCAAGGAACATGAGTCATTTATTTATTTGTCAGCGTTCGATTTAAAAGGAAAGTCATGTTCAGCAAGTTGAATATAATGTGGTTCGCCTGTTTTGCTTCCTGATATCCCGAATGACGATTCAATTCTTTTCAAAAATTCTAATCGATTTTCACCAGGTAAAACTTCTATCGGATCTACATCCGGCAAACCATCGAACGTAACCGAACCTTCAGGCATTAGTTCCGTTTGTTTTCCATCACTTAACCTTTCCAATTGTGGAATTGTACATAGTTCATACCAAATTGTTAATCGACGTTCTTGTTGTGAAGGATAAATGACTCGATGAATACCTGGTTTCAATCGATTATTTGTCAATTGAGATGCAGCTTCTCCTAGCCAAATAATGCCGATACCTGATTCTACAGGTGCATCGATCCATTGATCAGTGACTCGGTCTTTTAGTTGAAGACCTTGACACGTTGATAAAATACTTAGGGAAAATAATCCAGGATCATAATGCGCAGCGCAATTTACTTCACTTGTTAATGCTGCATTGTGTGATGCTTGAGTTCCGCTTTTCTCATTAAAATAGGAAACAATATCGAGCATACCGAAATGTTCTTCGTTTAATGGTAAATCAGCTTTTTCAATCAATGTTGACAATGATGGTTTTTCTTGAAATACACAATGTTGATCGAGTACTTCAATGAAACGTTTCGTAACAGCATCGAATGCTTGGCACAGATAATTCATCTGAGTTAGAACATCACCATACGGGATAAATAATCCGTTACTGGTCATTTCTTTGAAATAACTTCCCGTTAATAATTTAAATCCTTCTTTATGATCAACTTTGGAATAACCGTAGATTTGTGTAAAATTCGAATATTCTTGTTTACTCTTGCCAGATTCGAAAAATGTTGACAAATTTTCAACTAATTTCGGGTCAGGTGTTAATTCTTTAGGTAATTTAACAAAACACCATCCATTTTGTTCGAATTGTGTTTGTATTTTTTTAACTTCATTTGCATCATTTCCATTGAGTATTTTATTCAAATCAATCTTCATATTTGGCTTACTTTTAAGAAATGTTACTCGTGTTTACAGGCAGCGACATGTCTTGCACAACATTTGTTTCTGTTCCTTTTCTCGCAATATTAGTAGTCAAGGAATATGAGTCATTTATTGATTCTTAAGAAGTATGATGTAGAAAAATGTTTTATTCGTCAGCGTTAGATTTATAAGGAAGATTAAGTTCGGCAAAGTCAGTATAATATGGTATGCCTGTTTTGCTTGCTGATATCCCAAATGACTGTTCAGTTCTTTTTAAAAATGCTAACTTATTTTCATTAGGTCGAACATTGATTCCACCTGTGTGTAAAAGATTATCAAACATTACAGTTCCACCAGGCATTGGTTCAGTTTTATTTTTATCACTCAAGTTTTCTAATTGTTGAGTTGTACATAATTCATACCAAATTGTTAATCGACGTTTTTGTTGTGAAGGATAGATCACTCGGTGAATACCCGGTTTCAATCGATTATTAGTTATTCGAGATGCTGCTTCTCCTAACCAAATAACGCCGATATTTGATTCTAATGGCCCATCGATCCATTGATCTGTGATTCGATCTTGCAATTGAAGACCCTGGAAAGTTGAGAGAATACTAATCGAGAGTAATCCAGGATCGTAATGTGCAACGCAATTTACTTCACTTGTTAATGCTGCATTGTTAGATGTTTGAATTCCACTTTTCTGATTAAAATAAGAAACAATATCGAGCATACCGAAGTGTTCATCTTTTAAAGGTAAATCAGCTTTTTCAATCAATGTTGACAACGATGGTTGTTCTTGAAATACACAATGTTGATCGAGTACTTCAATTAAACGCTTACTAACAATATCAAATGCTTGGCACAGATAATTCATCTGAGTTAAAACAGGACCATGCGGGATAAATAATCCATTACTAACCATATCTTTGAAATGACTTCCCGTTAATAATTTGAATCCTTCTTTATGATCAACTTTGGAATAACCGTAGATTTGCGCTTCATTCGAATATTCTTGTTTACTCTTATCAGATTCGAAAAATGTCGTTAGATCTTTAACTAATTTCGATTCAGGTATTAATTCTTTTGGTAATTTAACAAAACACCATCCATGTTGTTCGAATAGCGTTTGCATTTTTTTAATTTCTTGAGAATCATTGTGCTTGAGTATTTTTTTTAAATTCACGACCATGGTTTTCCTTCAAGTTCTGTTGACTGAGAAATTTTGGCGTTGAAAACGTCATTTTGCTCTGTTTCTATGCAAACAATATGAGTCACAATCTGAGTCATGTGTTTATTTTTATTGGATCAAAAAGAAAAAGATGCAAAGCTTTAAAAATAGTTCGTATTTTAAACAGTACGAGAAGTTATTTCACAAGTATGTTGCCAAACTTTATTCAACATTTCTTCATCTCCTAATGTTTTATTTCTAATAACTTCACCTTTGTCATCAACATATCCACAGCCTTTTTCAGTTCCCAACATGCCATGTATCATATACTCAGCGCAATCTTCAGGACTCACGCCAAAGCCAGTAGCCATTAAGGCTTTTGCAGGCCATCGAGCATAGCATGGTAAACTATCGAGTAAAGGTGTTTTAACAGCACCTGGATATCCATGTGTAAATGTAACGTTAGCATTTTCTGATTGAGATGCAAGATATTGAATAACAAGATCCGTAAATGTAATAGCATGTGTAGCAGCTGCCGAAAGTGAATAACTATTTTCGAGTTCCATATCATTCCAATTGATTTTCGATGGATTACCTCGTTTAGCATCCAAAACAAACAGAACTTTGCCACCAAGTGAAGACGATCGAAGTAATGGCAACAGTTCTTGAACAAATAAAACTCGACCATAATAATGTAAAGCTAATTTATTGTCGATATTTTCTTTTGTTGGTGTACGACCAGCCATTGTTAAAATTCCTTGAGTTAAAACAAGCATATCAACAGCAGTGATTTTCTTTGCAACTGTTCGAATTTCAGACATTAAAGAAACATCAGCACGTAGAAAACTTCCATTCGAACCTAATTGTGGTAAGATTTCATTTGCAGCTGATTCATTACGTCCGATAATGGTTACATGAGCGTCTGGACAATGTTGACTGATCGCAATGGCAATTGCACGACCAATACCAGATGTACCACCAACAACAACGACACGAGGTGGTGGTTGTAAAGACGAGAGGATTCGCGCGTTTGCAGCTCGTAAAGCAGACATCGGTGTATATATAAAAAATATCTTTTTTCTTGGTTTGTTAATGAGTCATTCTTGTAGTTTTTATACTGATTTAAAGTGGAGGAACGATATGCGAATTGCTGACATCTATAGTATTTTTAACTATTCAGCAGTATGTAGTACGTATGTGAAAAGGATCGGTTATTAAAGCAGCTGCACATTTATCTCAATTTGAGAAAGAAAAATCATTTTCACTAATGTTCTTACTATTATTATACCATTTCCATCGTTCGATAATAGTGATACCCGAGAATAATACGATTTCATATTGAAAATCTTTGTGAAGCATTAACACCGAATTCATTCTGATGGTTCATACGATCCGAACAAAGTCGAAATGGACATCTGGTTGTGAGTCGATGGAAAATGTCACCAGCTGACTTTTCCTTCTCGAATATTAAAACTACACCTTTAGCTTTTTTCTCAGCAGTGTTTTATTCTTCGTTGTTTCTCTGAAAATGATGTCTATCCGAGTATCGACAAAATTAATTATTATACATCGAAAGAGTTCGATATGGCATGTACATATTCAAATTCTTGTTCATTTCTCAATCTAAAATATCTTTGCAGTTTTGTATGAAAGTTCATATCATATTATGTTCTTTGGTAAACTATTGTGAATATCACACCACCAATCATCGAGCGTCCTCATCTATTTATCTTATTTATACACATTTATAGAACTAGCGATGATGTATGCCTGTTCTTTTTTTCTCTCTCTTAGCTATGTTATAATAACAGAACACTTACCTCCACACATATATATATATATTTCTTTTCTATATATGCATTGTAAGAGAAAGAAACAACATTACTTGTGAGCACGTGTTTTGTGTTTTAAGACGGAGAAAAAGAAACGACATAATATTTGCTCGTAATTCTCATGCATCAAACGTTTGATGTTGTTAATTTTTTTGTTCATCTTCGTTTGAAATTTAGTCTTTTTCTTGCTCCGATTTATTTATATGGTATTATCATAGCAAATGGTGATATTTTCTCATGGAAATTTCTTCTTGAATTTATTAATTTACACATTTTTCTTAATGGCGGTGTTTACGCATTAAATAGTTACTATGATCGAAACGAACGAGGACCTATTGGTGGTCTTGAAAATCCGCCAATGATTCGAGGTGATTCACTTTTCTATTTTGCTTGGTTCTGGAAATTAATCGGATTGTATTTCTCTATTCAATATTCATTATCATCCACATTCATCGTCAGTTATATCCTTTGTGTGTTCATGTCTGTCCTTTATTCACATCCAATGATTCGTTTCAAAAGTCGACCATTTGCAAGTCTTTCAATAGCTGTTTTTCTACAAGGTTTTCTTGTTTATTATCTTGGAACTATTTTAAATCCTACAAATCAAATATCATTTATTAAATTTTGGTTGGGAGCATTAGTCATTATTTTTCTTGTACTTGGTACTTATCCGTTAACACAAATCTATCAAATCGATCAAGATCAACGGCAAGGTGATCGAACATTTGCTGTTGTTTTCGGAGCAAAACGAACCTTTCAATTTGCATCGATCTGTTTGTTTGTCAGTGGTACATTGAATAGTCTATTGATTGGTTATTATTATCATTGGTGGGAAGGTGTTTTAATTGTCATCGGTTCGTTTTTATTTCAAATTGATCTTCGAAAATGGCAAACGAAATTTTTCCAACAAACAGTCATTGAAAATTTTCGAACTCTGCATCATTTATTTTCTATTCAAACAATCTTTCCATTTGTTTTTTGTCTGGCACATTTGTTGCATATTCTATGAAAATTCAAAGAAAAAAAAGAAAAAGAACAGTTAAAATGTTTCATTTCATTTACTTTTTTTTTCACATCGGCGACTTAAATAAAAGACAAACAGAATTTTTCAAATGGGAATAAACTCCTCGCAAGCTGGTGGTGCCGCCGTGCCCGTAAAACGTATTCATGTTAACATTAAAAAACCTAATCCAACTGAAAGTTCAAAAGAACATATCGTACAAAATTTTATTTTGATTTGGTTAGATTCAAATATTACTATTGCCGATAAAGAATGTCAATATGCAATCAATGAACTTCAACAGATCGGAAGTTGTTTCACAACATGTACAACATCCGATCAATGTAAACGGTTTATTGATAAAATACATGATGAACAAATATTCTTAGTTGTTTCGGGTCGAATTGGTAGAGATTTTGTACCAATCATTCATGAAAATAAACTTATTGATTCGATTTATGTGTTCTGTGGAAATGAAGCAGCACAAGATTGGACTAAGAAGTGGAAAAAAATTAAATTAATTTCCAATCAAATCGAACGTATCGGTCAAGCGTTGTCTGCCGATGTTGTTCAATGTGATCATGATCTTATTCCAACAAGTATATTGACATTAGACGATAATCTAACAACCAATTTCGAACGTATCGATCATTCATTTATGTATTCGCAATTATTAAAAGAAATCCTATTGGATATGGTTTATGATAATGAAGCACATAATATTCTCGTTAAATTTTGTCAAGAACATTTTAAAAATAACGAAAAAGAATTAAAACGAATCAATGAATTCAAGAAAGACTATCCTCGACCATCACCTATTTGGTGGTATACACGTGAAGCATTTGCATATCGAATGTTAAATCATAGTTTACGTATACTTGAAATTGATACCATAGCAATGATGGGTTTCTTTATGAAAGATGTTCATGATCAAATTAAAAAGTTATATTTACAAAATTCGAATAAACAAGAACAATTTACAGTTTATCGAGGTCAACGAATGTCAACAGAAGAATTTGACAGAATTGTGAAAAATATCAATGGTCTAATTACATTCAATAGTTTCCTATCGACAAGTACAGATGTTGAAATAGCAACGAAATTTTCACGTAATAAATGTGAACAATCGAATAAAGTACCGATCTTATTTCAAATGAAAATCGATCCAACACAAATGAAAACACCATTTACTACAGTGAAAGGTATTGGTTGTTATGATAATAAAGAAGAAGAAATTCTCTTTTCAATGCATACAATATTTCGAATAAAAAGTGTTGAAAAAGATAAAGATGAAAATTGGAAGATTAAATTAGAATCGGTGGGTGATGATGATTTACAGATAACAAAATTAACAGAACAAATTCGACGAGAACTTGGCGAAGATAGTGCTGTTCATCGTCTTTGTCGATTGATGATTATTTTAAATGAATTCGATCGAGCTGAAGTCCT
>Ga0097679_1002345_pt1 | contig 16054 bp, 6 predicted proteins | sample ThiBiot_500_biof_2_FD_72848 | JGI IMG/M metagenome (GOLD analysis project Ga0097679, IMG submission 72848) | Wastewater bioreactor microbial communities from Cape Town, South Africa - Thiocy_cont_500_biof - 1398105538000 (version 2) (version 2) ...
CGATAGATATTAAAAAATATGAGACGGGATCAGTTTGACTATGATAAATTCAAAAAATTCATTGTTTTGCTCGAAATACTCTCTAGAAAAAGACTAAAAAGTACATTCTACTTGGTTCATGTCAAAAACAGATCGACTTTCATGTCCAGATTGTATGGCAAAAAAGAATGCTTTTTAGAAACTATATCTATTGAATTGAAAGTCATACTTGCAGGGATTAGCATATCCATATAAATGATCAGTATTCTCTAGTATAAAAAGAACTTTTATACATGAAATCAAATTTCATTTGACGTCACAACTTATTTAAAAGTGGATTAAAATAATTAGTAACGGATGTAATTGATATTTCTGCTAAAGAACTGTAATTATCAGATGAAAATTTCGAACTTTTCGAATCTTGACATCAAAATGGCAACAAGCACATTACCGTATATTCAATCACGAATGAACTTCTATGGCTATCCAATTCTTCTTGTTCCCGGTGATATTGGAAATATTTTCATTTTGATTCTTTTTTTATCCGCAACGACATCAACCGTGTTCATTTTATATTCTACATTCAACGATATCAAATATGGTACATTTAACAATTAATTGTTTTCTAAAAATATTGTCTTATACATACACAACGGGAAATCTACAAGATCTGATTGTATGTAAAATAGTGAATTATATACCCGGTTTTCTTGGACAAGTTCCTAAAACATTACTTGTTTGCGCATGTATCGATCGATATATGATCACGAGTAAGAATGCGAAAGTACGAGCATTTAGTACAATTAAACGTGCGAAATATATCACTTGGATCGTCTATATTTTCTGGGCAATTATTCAAACTCATCTATTATTTTGGATGACAATGAGCAATGGACAATGTACGAAAACGGGTTGGTATGTTATTTTCAGTGCATTTTATACGACAATATTCATTTGTCTATTGCCGAGTGCACTCTTAGCCATATTCGGCTATTTAACATATCGAAATATGAATGAATTGCGTCGTCGTATACGACCAACACAAATTAGTCAAGATATAAATAATAACAATGATAAAAATCTACTAAAACGAGATCGTGATCTATTAATTCTTGTTCTTGCTGAAATCATTATTTATATTATTACATCTAGTCCATTTTCAATTATTAGTATAGAAATGATGATTACTCAATTTATGTTTTCAGTTAAATCTCTACCATTGATTCAAGCTGAAGTATTTGGAATGAATGTAGCCATACTAGCCATATTTATTTTTAGTGGAATATCATTTTATACATACATCGTAGTATCACGATCATTTCGTCAAGATTTCAAACATCTCATTCGCAATAATTATCGTAGACTACAAGGATTACCATTGGATCCAAGTATCTCACGAACAAATCGTTAATTGAACATTTACATTAGAATAAACAGAGTATCCTTTTCCTTTTTTTGTGTTGTTGTTGTAAATTATTTAATATGTTTCATATTTACAACGAAAGCAAGTACTTGATTAAATATGCTTGTTTTGATGTCAAAAAAATACTTATACATCAAGTAAGTTTTTTTCTTTTTGCTCAATTGGTCTCATTCACGATGACTGTTAGGGAACGGTTAACTCGATTTTTACGTGAATTTCGACGAGAAAATGAATTTGTCGGTGATTCTTGTCGACATCAATGCACAACTTGTTGTTGTAATCCAAATGAATGTGTCAATCATATTGAAACTCAATCACAGCCAACATCAACACAACAGGATTCATTGATATTTCATTTATTTGATCGCAAAGGAAAAACGATGCGACAATTATCAAAAGAATCGGCTTCATTTATGTGGTCGCAGTTTCTTATTGATGTTTTAAAAAAATTTCCCGTTGATAAGGATACTTAGGAAGAGATGTTTCTTGTTTGCGAAGAATGCTACCAGAAAGTCGATAGTGAATTAAAACGAATAAAAGAATTTCGTGCTTGTGAACAACGTGATGTCATTAAATGGTATTCAAAAGATTCTTTTCTCTATCGTTTTCTCAATAGTGCTCTACGTACAGAAGATATCGATAGTTTGTATATCTTTCGTGGATATATTATTGATCTTTGTTCGGCCATCGAACGTAAACAAGATCAACAACGTCAACAATCGGATTTGTTTCCAACGAATGAGAAATGTTATCGTGGGCAGATTATGTTTGAAACAGAGTTTAATCGAATCAAAGAAAGTATTGATCAATTGGTTCTAGTGAATAGTTTTTTTTCAGCATCATTGGATCGAAAAGTAACTCTATAACTGATGAAAGTTTCATGCCAAAATATCTTTGCTTTCTAATTGGGCGGATTTGGTTTAAAAACGTCCCCCCCCCGTCCTTTGATCTAATTTTTAAAAAATGCCGAAATCTTGGATTCAAATCTGAGTATGTTATATGAACTTCAAAAAAGTGCTTGAGGATAACCAACATGGCTGAAGTAAGTCCAATTGCATAAAAAGACGAGTGAACAATGTTTGATTAGTGTTTATTAAATCATACAAAGATAAAATAAAAAAGAAAGAATAATATTCCATAGAAAAAATTTTAAAAACGACAATAAAATACTATAGTGAAGAAATACAATATTAGTTATAATGCAACAGTTGACAAGAAAAAATATAAAAATATGAGTGTTATTTTTGTCATAAAACTACAAATCAAATTGTTATTAAGATATCTATACTTATTAACATCTAATAACACTATACTAATATATAGATTCCTTGAAGTAAAAAACTGCTTTGTTGTGAAAAATTGAAGCAATAACATATATCATTAAACTATTTAGAAAAACTGTTTTGAAAAGTGTAGTAAAATATTGTCAGAATTATACAAATTAACTTAACTCTCGGTTTGCATCGAGTATTTCTTTTAATCCACTTCTTGCATACTGTATTGTCTTACCCCTGATTTGAATTAGCTGTCTTATCAGTTCAGGTAATCTCCATACATCGGCAACATCTTCTGCAATACTGTTTTTCGTGATAATCAATAATTGCTTCTGTAGATTAATATCTAATCTAGTTTCTAATTCCGGTAAGATTCTCGTATTTGGATCACATAATTTATCGTTCAGTTTCTGTGTCATAAAACCTTTCACAAGATAGTATTTAGATTCAAGTTCAACATAAATTTCTTCAGACTTCTGTTTATCTTGATGGAACTGATCTTTATCAAGGAACGCAAGACATTTTTTGATTATTTTTATTTTTTCTTTATCATAATGACAGTCTCCATTAAATAAACGAATAATAGTTAGTATATGGATTTCTTCTTCCGACATTTTTCTTGCATTTAATGGAATCATGGTTGGACCATTGACATCATCAATATGCACTAAAGTTACTTTAGGATCATTTCTTTCATGACATAACGTTAAAATATTTTGGGCTTCAAATATGGAAATAACTATGAAATATACTTCCTTATTCTCTCTATAAACTAAAATCATATTGACTGGTTTCAAATAATCATTTTGATATTGTCCTATTTTATCACTCGTACCGTGAATAGTTTTAATGAAATTTTGTGTTACGAATATTTTTCCGTGCCATTTCAAAGCTTTTAGACCTTCAATATCTGTAAATTGAAAACAATCTTTTAATGACTTTAGCTGAGGATAGTTACTTTCTCCTTGATAAGCTTTTTCTAAAAAATTCTTTTCGAAAACTTTACTAAAATCCCAACTACTTTCAGGAATAGGTTGCTTTTTAGGTACTTGAGAAATTTCAACATGGCGCATCTCTTCAATTTCTCTTTCATTTTCTTGTTCAGAATTAACATCAGAATTTATTGTTAATATATTATTAGGAAGTTTAGCATATACTTTCTCTATAATACATTCCATCTTTGGTCTATCAACATCATTCAAGTGTCTATCAATTTCTTTAATTAATTCAGAATGTTTTTTATCTTTTTCGAGCTCAGTTTTAATACTCGGATGAAATTCAGTCAAGTAAGCGCCCATATTTCGATTTAACATATCCCTTGGATTACGTTCTTGAGGGGTTCTTCCATAGGATGCCTCTATACTATCCGGACTTACACTTACATATGCCGTAATAAGAGAATTCATGGGAATTTCTCTGAGTCTCTTTTGATACTCAAGAGCTCTACTCTTGATTACATATTTCAATTTTTCTTTCGTAGCAAGATATAAATCACTTTCATTTCTTCGAATAGTATTATAAGTTACCCATGTTAAAACATCTCTACTTGTTATAAGATTCTGTTCAATTCCATTTATTATTGCGATCTCTGCTGATATTTCTTTTGTACCCCAAAATTCAACTGACTGGTTAGAATCAAGGTCTCGAAGACGCATAACTGCCTGCATCAATTTATCTTTATTCATATTCTTTCCTAGTGTTACAATGCCACGCGCAGTTAATGGTAATTTCAGGTCCGTTCCACGAGTGTGAATTTCGTCCAAATATACAAATAATCTTCTATTATCAATATGACATGCTGCTAATGGCACATATTCGTTATTTATTAAAGCAACCATTATTTTATTAGTCTTATCAGAGAAAAATACAACACCATCGAATCGTTCATGAATTTTCTCAATGATATATTTTGAAACGTCAATATTACTCATTTCTGTGATAATAGCACCCGCATCAATTAAAATGTAATAATACTTATTTTTCGCGACATATTCACAAACTTGACTCAAAAAATTCTTTGTATCGACTACATTTATTGACCTATAGTCTTTATTAATTTTTCGTGAGAGAATATGTAGCATTTTCCCATTGGTGCCTATTTGAGATGATAATCGTGTTGTAACAACTGATTCTGGCATTGTATCATTACGATCATCTGTACCAGAAAATCCTTTAGTTTTTCCTTCGCCTGCCAATGTATGTGCATTTCCTGTTAGTTTCTTTTCGTAATATTTTGTTTCATTTGGAAATGTAAAATTACTTAAATAATATTGTATAAAAGTGAAATTTCGAGAAAGATATATATGAATTCTTTTGATTTTATCTTCATGCTCGAGATCTAAAGTTTTGAACGAAGTCAACCATTCTGGAAATGATTCTCGTTCTTTCTGAATTTGCTCATTAATCCATAGTTTATTTTCTTCAACAAACTGTCTCAATAAACTAACATTGTCTTGTTCATGATCACTTTTTAATTTAACTAATCCATCTTTCACTTGTTTTAAATCTAGTCCTCTATAAAGATAACTGAGAATTGTAAAACCTATCATTATATCAGGATGGCTAAACTCTGAATTTTCAGCTGGTAAATCTTTTCCCCTAAAAGGAATTGCAATTTCTTTCTTCTCTTTTTCAGATAATCCATATTCGACTCTGTAGCGGTAATTCATGACATGATAGAGTAATTCATGAGATAGCCACGCTTTTGCTAATAGAAAATTATTTAACATATCTGAACTTTTTCTCTTTAATAATTCTATTATTTCAATCTCTTTGGAAATGCATTTTCCATTCACAAAATCCTCGTAAGTTCCATAGATTTCTCCTTTTTCGTCAATTATCTCGATTCTCTTTTCACAAAACTTAGAGCGTAATATTTCACAAACTCTTTGAGAAATACCTAGTTTTATGGACTCATTAAAATATTTCGGGTCAACAAATCGTATTAGAGGACAGCCGCCTCCAATTCCACTCACAGGTCGAAAATTTTCTTGAAAAATCACAGAACAATCATTTTGATTAGAAGCATTTTTTAAAGTTTCGGCAAAGCCTTTATCAGAAAATATGATTTTAAATAGGGAAAATGGAATCTCCCAGCGAAATAAGCCTCCATCTAAAGACTTAGGTACACCCAATGTATAATTTAACTCTTTTCCGTGGCGTAAAATCTCATCAGATTCGTCAAGTATATCGAAAAATTGAAACTCATCAATTGAAGAAAGTAAGCTCAACTTTTGTAAACGTTGGTTCTTGAGTTGTTTCGATTGATCTCTTAAAATTTGATAGGCGCACGAGATCTCAGCATAAGGAATTGTCTTATTTTTTTTCTTCACTTCATCTATAAATTTAGATTCGTCAGATGGGACTTTCATTATTTTATCTTTTTCATTAATATAGCCTAACGACTGCAGTGCTTGTTTCAAAATGTACGGGCTGTCGGTGATGTCATCTGATGAAGATTGTTTTTTCTTATAATTATATGTCTTCGTGCGACATATTTGCCAACTGAAAAAGTCGTCAGCATCTTTTGACTGAAGATATTCCAAAAACATTTCTTGTTTTTTCAACTGAAAGCATAAACGCTGTTCAGGCGTCACCAATAAAATATGTTTACCTTTTTGACAATCAGTTAGCATCTGTATTATTTTTTCTACATTTTGCTGTGAAAATTCAACATCTCTAGAAAATGGCATGACATATATTTTCTTTCGCAGTAATCCACTAAATTTATTTCTTAATAATTCTTGCATAACACCCATCAATGATTCTAAACAGTTGATTCTAACAATTTGCTCATCATTTGCCAACATTTCACTCAGAATAACTAGAATAACTGAAGTCTTACCTTCCCCCATATTCAATTGATAGATAGTACTATCTTTGTCGGCGAGCATTGCTTTTATAAGAGCATATTGTGTATCGCGTACTAAAAGGTTATTCTCGATCTCAAACAGTAGCCAAGATGGATATACTTTTGTGTCATAGCTTCTTTCCATTAGAATATTAGTATAAATATTTTCTAAGATTCTTTCTCTCTCATCTTTATCATTATTACAATTTAATGATTTATACTGCGAAATCAGTAAGATAACTCTTCTTATCTGTTCAATTAATGTCTCTTGGACTAAATAACATTCGATTTTTTCATAAAAAATATCTTTTTGATTTGCAATGAACGGGTTCCATTCTATAATTTTATCGATTTCTTTCAGCAAGTATAAGATGTCTTTTTTTGTAGGAAGAGGCTTTTCACCGATAATTTGATGTAAAACAAACAATTTGGTATTTTCGAAAGTATTTGAAATCAACGTAATATTTCCACGAATTTCATTAAACAATTGCATGTTCGTCTCTTGATATTCAAAATAGTATCTTGCTAATAAATCAACAATGTCATTAATATCGTACATAGGCTTCAAAATGAATTTCTCTTTTAATGTTTGCAAATATCCCGTGATAGATGGTTGATTCTCTAAAGTCTCTATCATTTGTGTATCTTCTATTTCTTTTATCTCAATTTGACAAAACATATCCCCATTCAGCCACAAATGATATTGTTTCTCCCATGTTTCATTAGCCTTATCGTGATCCTCTACTAATGTTAATTCAAATCCTGATGTATCTAATTTGTGGTAAAATATGATACCAATTTTGTTATTTTGACATATTAACTTTAAAATAGTTGAACTTATTTTTTTGTTTGTGACACAATACTCTAAGTAAAATTTAAATACGTCATTATTTTCGAACATAAACTTTTCAATCTCTAACTCAGTATTGCTTAAGGTATTCAATAAAATTTTAGCTTTTAGTTTCCAAGTTTTGTTATCTTTTAAATCGATTAACTTTTGTTTTAATGGTTCTGACATAAGAGGTTCTACTAAAATATTCTGATTAATTAATTCACTATTGATTTTTTCACACACGTCAACTAATTTCGTCGACATTGCGCTGATTTCTTGTCGTTCTTTTTCAGGAATATATTGGTTAGAAATTTCATCTTTAATCCATGTATCTACGTCAGAGACGAGTTCGGATTTAAAGTTGTTCAAGTTATTCTTGATGTAACCAAGCGCTTCAATGTAATTCAATCCTAACTGCTGTAAAAAAGTAATACCTTCTTTTGGCTCTTTCTCTATATAGGAAAAATATTTCCCATAAATTTTCACTGTAGTTGATTGCTTGCCGTAACTGTTGCGCAAATCTGAAATAAATGATTTGCCATATCCCCTTAAAAATGTTTCTCGAGCAGGAGAAGCTGTAGAAGAGTCTTGGAAATCCAGAGGAAAGGGTATTTTATCCGGATAGAAAGATTTAATCTCAAAGAAATTTTTCAAACTTTGGTAATGAGCTTTTATATTAATCTTTTTTACTCTCCATTCTAGGTTTGATATGCAGTTCTCATTAGTTTCTACATATAAATGGTCTGTATTTATTTGTTTTTCTACGTCTTCTCGTGACGAAATCATGTTGAAAACTGATATGTCCTTCGTCTCTATGACGTTATAATCTATTTTACTTAGATTTGATCCAATAATTTTGTCACATACATTCAAAAGATCAAGAAAAAACTCATAAAATTCTTTGTTTTTTCTTTTATTAATAAAATTTTTGTATATAATGGCTGATAAACTGCCAGAGTTATCTAAAGATTGCCCTTGCTTTAATATTACTTCGAGATCGTTTTGAAATTTCAATTTAAATTCTGGGCACTCTATTTCTTTTACCGTGAATTTTGACTGTGCATTTTTGCCCAAATATTTTGTTTTCAAAATTTCGTAGATGGACGTTTCAATGTTTTTTTTCGCATTACCGTCGATAGAAGTAATTGTAATATCACTATTAAGAAATTGCATCGAGTTGGTATGGAAACTATAACTTTCTGAGCTAATATCACCTTTTTCTGAACAGATGAACTCTGGCAATGCTCTGAATTTTTCTGGAAAGATAGAAACAATATACAAAATCCTTAAAAAGATTTTAGCACTATTATCTATATGTGGGTGTGTAAATAAGCATGTTAAAAAGTAAAAGAAACTTTCTTGGTTCCAATCAGCATTGCCTCCTATGTTTAAAGCTATTCTATAGAAAGCCACGAAATACGATAGCCCAAACTGGATCTGAACCCAATCGTTAAAAACATTCTGAACAGTGCGATTTTGATTAACAAGAGAAGAAAACTGAGACGAAAATGTCTGGTTAAAAAAAGTCTGTACTTTTGTGGTAAAATTTATTTGTTGGAAATTTTCTTTTGAAAAAAATTCTCTTTGCAAACGTTTATAATCAATTGGTTTTACTGATGATAGAACAAGATCCTTTTTTTCTTTTAGGGATTCATAATAACTTGTAAGTCTCCAATGAGAATACCTTTTAACGCAGACTGAGAGCAATTTTTTTTCCTCATTACGGGACAATCGACATCTTCTATCAATGCTCCTCTTGAAAATCAAGTAAAAATTGAAATGATATTTGACAAAGTCAGCTTCAAACATATAATGATAAAGATTTGTCTTATTCCCATCAGTTTTCGCTAGAAAATCCGTTTGAAAACTACACAGTAGAAGATAAATTAATCGCAGGAAAATAGCATGAGTATTACGATGACAAAATTTCACTCCATGAATTAGTATCGAGAATTTATTTTTGTCATACTCAGTATTATTCAACCAAGATTTCTCTGAGTCTGCTGCAGTAGTATCGAAGAATCTTAGAATTATATTAAATTCTATATCTGAATATGGGCAATTTTGCCAACAGGTTTTGAGAATTTCTACACAAGTTTCATAACCATTCATTTTAAAAAATAAATCAGTACTTAAAGTAGCCGTTCGAAAATAGAGAAGGGCTAGATAAAGGCTTCCAGCCGTCGTCTCTGATCTGAGGTATTCTAAATTTTCATCAATTTCATATGAAAAATATGCTGGTCTTCCAATTTTGGACAAATCGAATTCTACGATATTAGAAAAAAATAATTCGTTAAGTTTAATCGGACGATTGGCAATAACAACTTTTCGATTGAATCTCATTTGATTATTATTTCTGATATCTGGTTCTATTATCAAATATTGAGATAGCCCGAATAATGTATTCATGCATTGGTTTTGACTTAAACGATAATCTTTGAAATCTTCTGATAGAATTTTTGTGCCTTCTATTTTGAATTTCAAATTAAGTCTGGGTAGACAAATCATGATTGGTTTACCGTCTTGCATCTCGTTCTTTAGTGCTAGTATATAGTTTTCATCTTCAAATCGAGCGAATGTTGCATAAAAAGCATTCGATTTATTACCACTGTCCTTAGCAAATGGAATCAGAAATTTTTCATGCTCTTTCGAATAGATTTCGTCGTTTTTCAAGTCGATTTCGAATTTCACTACACTATCCTGATTTTTGGCAAATATTACATTATTTCGATACCAATGGTTATAAAATATTACTTTATCATTTTCGAAATGCGTAGTACTTTCGTGCAAACATTTTGGTAGCTCTCTTAAATAATCTTTAGAAACAAAAACTTGATTGTCACATTCAATCCAAAGTTTAGTATTTGGCAGCAAAATAACTCGAATATTTTCATATTTTTGACTACGTGTTCTATATGAAAGCACCTTCTTTTGATTGAAATTTTCTTCGATAATATCTGCCAGAAAATTCTGTTTACCAAAACACTCTTTGTAATGTGGATGATTACAGATTCGACTGGGTAAAACTGATAGAGGAAGTCCGTTTTTATACAAACGACCTTTCAATGGTACAAAAGAATATTGTTCTTTTACATAAACATTCGTAATAGGATGATTTTTCCATGATCCTATAAAATTTTCTTTGAAAATATTTAATATGCTTGTCCACAATCCCGTTGTTTTATTAAAAAAAATATTCAACATACTTAAATTAGCATTTATAATATTTTCAATTTTCGAACTTAGTTTGAAAAGAGTTGCCATTGTTTTTGTATACAAATGAACAGATAAATGTTTATATAGGTTACAGTAATTTTCTATTCGTATTCTTAGGTCAAGAATTTCTAAAACTTGGTTTTTATCAAGTCTTTCTGGATTATTATACGTTAAAATGTAATAAGAACTAATGACGGGTAATATTTCTTGATCATCATCTACATTTGACATTACTGTTTGTATTCTTATATATTTGAGTAACTCACAACGGAGCACTTCGAAACAATTCTCAATTAATAAGACTAATTTGGCATCATCAGAACAAAAGTCATACAGATACAATAGTATGTCTATAGCATGACCTAGTGACTTGTACTGTGTAATTCTTTCTTTTAAATCTAACGTTATATCAATAAATACTTTAACGAATTCAGCAGCAAAATTTTTGTTCTTAAACTGCTTTTCTAACAAACAAATATCGTTATAAACTCCCGGCTTTTGTAGTGCTCGTTTAACTAAATAACAATGCTCTTCCATTTCAAAGTTAATTTCTTTGTTTTTTAATGCAATATATAAAAACGTAAATTTGAGCTCATCATCTCGCTGAATACCGCATAAACGATAATATTGCGGTCTAGTCAAATCTTCCGGTTTTTCATTCTGACTACTGATTACTGTATTTTCAAAAACACTATTTTCGTTTTCAATTGTCATACTTTTGACTTTTAATTTTCTGCTTTCATATTTTTCATCGTAATCGAATGTCATCAGTTTTTGATATTTATTTTGCTTATCAGGTAATGTAAAATCAGTAAGCTTGTTTTTATCATACGAAACGCTCAGGAGATATAAGCGATGAATTTCGCTGGTTTTAATAATTTTACGTTTAAAAATATCGCTTGTTCTTGAGAGTGAAGAAAAACTATTTACAGAATTTATGATTTGCAAGGAAAAACCACATAATGATAATTGAGACAAATGCGCGATGTCTCTCAGATATAATAACAACTCTGGCAAATATTCATCTTCATATACAAGTTTCCACCACCGATTTTCCTGGTTTTCTAAACTGATTTTTTTAAAATCTTCTTCTAGTTTTCTATGATGATCTGGAAAGTACTTTTTCAGAACATTCAATGCATAAATTACGTTGGCATTATTTTTATGAGAATTATTCGATAAACTGAAAAGCGAATAATGGAAAATACATTTTCCTCCTGCTAAAGCTGATTCAACATTATTTGTCGATGATAGCTTAAAATGCGCCTTTATTTTATTTATCAAGAGAAGCCACTTTCTTCCCGGCAAAGCTAATTGTGGAACGATGGACTCCAGAGATATAGTATTCCATGCCGTGCTTATTATGTAATCATTAAGACTAGGACCGATCTTACTGTCATTTCTAACCATCTCTTCTATCATACCAAAAAGACTAAATAAAACAATTACAAGTTTTGTGTAATGTGTTGGATCATACGTGTAGTTTTGATCAGAGAATAACTGTATAGCAAGAAAAGCAGAACAATTATAATAGAGCTGCGCAAAATGCATCAATGCTTGAGCTATATCAGAATCTGATATTTTATTGCCGAACCAAACTTGAGGTCCAGTTAGAACAGCAACTGACAGCACAAAATCTTCTATCGCCTGTGACACTTGAATGATCCGATTAAATCCATAACAAGAAGTGATCTGATCTAGCATTTGATGAAGCTCACGTATTTTCTCTTTAATATTATCTGTTGTTAACGTGATCACTCGAAAAGAAAATTGTTTTCGTATTTCTTCGTTCGACAAGTCAGAACTGCCACTGGGACTTAGAGTGAAGTGCTGCTCATTTTGCCAAGTAACGTTTTGAAGGAAGTTTGGCCCTTTCAAATCTTTCAATAAATATTTTTCGAAGTTCTTATGTGGAAATATTATTTCTTGAATGCATTTTGTGCTTTCATCTGTAATATATAGTTTCTGATAATTAGCATTAATATGCTGCTTCATCGTCAATATAGAATTAATAACCATTTCTTTCCTAACGATCTGATTCTTTGTCATATCATACGCAACTTTATTACACATTTCATGTAATAGAAACTGATATTTCATGCATGTTCTAATTTCATCAAAATTCAATTTGGAGAATTTCTCGAAGTTAGTTATTAGTAACTTAAACTGAAATTCATATATTATGTGGAAATATAAAAATCGTGCATCTTGTATTTCAAAATATTTATGCAATAAATACCAAAACACATTCTTAATAATCATCCATGGCAGGCCTAAAAATCCTTTCTCATCCATACTGACAAAAGATTCTTTCTCATTCTTTACAAATCCTTCTCCGCCTAGTTTTGCCAGAATAACCTCGTATAAATGTGATGTGTGGTATCCATGATTTGGAATGATTCTTAATGTCATTAAATGCTGAAAAAAGTTAAAATTGAAATTTTTTGAAGGAATTTTATCAATTTCTAATCCTAAACTAATCATATCTTTCGTAAGTTCTTGATATGATCTATAGTAATTACTTATTGAATCTATACAAACTAACTTTTTATATTTGTCATCTTTCGATTCAATTATACAAGCACTAGAGTGTGGACCAGTGTACGTTGGTTCTAGCATAAGAAAATTCGGAGATGTGGTCCAACTAAAAGAAGCTGTAAAGAAGCCACTGGGTACAATATAAACATCGGATAAGATGCTTATTTTCTCCTGTAATACAATAGCATATTTCTTTACCTTGTCAGTAGGCGCTGAAGATTTTTTTATGGAATCTGCTAACACTAGATCCACAAGCCATTGCTTCAATTTTTCACAAATAGAGTTCATTCTTTTTCTTTGCTCATTTGTAAAGGAAAATATTTCTTCAATTCTGTCAATTTTATTTTGGTTCTCGAGTTTTAGTAGTAAATAGTTTAACAACAAATATAATATCTCTTTCTCGTTTGATTGCTGTACTCCACAGTTACCTGTCATATTCGACGCGCAAAAAATAGCAAACAACGTTGCATCATCACTAACCGTCATTGATCGAATTTCTTCATCAATAATAGTAATAAGTGCCGTGTCGTTCCGAATTAAATTCAATGCCGATTGCAATACTTCCATTCGAATATTTTCAAGAGCCTCAGCATCTAAAATGAACAGGACTGTATTAGTGAAGATCTGTTAAAACTTTATTACAATCTAGAAGTTATAATTTAATAACTAATTGAGTTATGAGAATAGTAAGTGTTTGCACTAATATTTTATTAAAGAGGATTTGAAGAGTTAGTAAGGATAAGAAATGCAATAGAATGCCTGTTTCTAATTCTCATTCGGAATAAAATATCTTTGTCATTATCATGTAATGAATAGGCGACCAGTACAATTTCTATGGTATTGAACATTTTATACGAAATTACTTCTATATATGTTCCTTTTTTTCTCGATTCAAAAAGTAAACTGATTACAATATTTTATTAGAAGGTATAATGATTTTTATATTGTAGTTTTTTACCGTTGGGGGAAATGAAAATGATAAAAGCTATGTATGTATTACGTTTCCCAAAAAACTATTCAGTTTTAATATGTACTGAGCCTAGAGTTTGAAGTGAAACAGGCGTTACAATATCGAATCGGTCGCTAAATCTCAGAAATGTGAATCACTGAATACAAAATATATAGTACGATGAATTCAATTGGTTATAAAAAGTTAGAATAATCGTCGAATTTCTCCAAAAGCAGAATAAGTTATATAGATGGCAAAACGATCAGGTCGTACATTTATTCAAACTTGATTATGATTTAACATAAATCTCACAAAGGTAGGTCTGAATAGTCGTGAATTGAGTTATCTGTTTATTTAATTTTTTGGGTTATATCTTTGAAATTTATACGAAATCAAGAAGTGACATTTTGCCTAGGAGAGTCAATACTACTTGAAGACTGCTTTTTAGGAAATGAGTCTACACGTGGCACGAAAGGTCTCTAAAACTATCAGAAAACTCAGAAGAAACGGTTCAAATTCCATATCTATATTGCAGGTTTGAAAGAATAAAATGAAAAATGCGAATCTATTACCTGGTTTAGTCCTGAGTTCAGTACGCATTAATAAAGGAACAAAATGGCCAGTATGAAATGCCTTGTTACCACGTAATAGATCTTTCTCGCTTAGCACGTTTGTCCACATAAGCGTTATTGTATTTATAATATTCGGATCATTTTTAATGGGAGAATACATGTTTTGAAGTGGGTGTAAATGAGCTAGATCGAACCATGGGTCTTTAGCATATGTCAGTCGAATTCGACATTTTAAGACATCACAAAGACCGAGAATATCCCAGATTTGTGAATATTCCTTATCTTTCAGTTCACGACAGTAAATTGGAAGCTCGTCGCAAATTTCATTCAAATTAGAGTATCTTGCTGTGTATATCTCATAGTTGTTCACAACTTCGATCATAACACGCACTCGTAGTTCGATAACGGAAGCCGTCATCGTTGGCATTAAAAGTTTGATTGAATGATACAAACAATTTCGATCGGGTTCACTGCTAAGTGGTACAAAATTATTAAACCATACTTTGTTTTGCATATAACTTTGAGCAACGGCATCAATACATTTACTATGCACTTTTTCATCGAATACAATTGTTGGAGTAAAATCGAGATGTATTTTTTCAAGTGAATCGGCCAAATGTTTACATGTTATTTTCAAAAGATCAAAGCCCATTTGAGCTGTATTTCGAAATGTACTTAATATTGTCGTGAAAAGTTCAGTTCGTTTAATTGTATTTTGTGGATGTATGCATTTGTCACAAATAATCGATGTATTACCCGTATCAGAATTACAAATAATACATTTTTGATTCATATTTTTATCTAAAATTGATGTAAAGACTCGAAAGAATATGAGGGGCTACCAGGTTTTATTTTTCAACAGAATTAATTTTTTTATTGAGGATTTATTACCTGTATGAAGACTTTAGCTATTTAATGGAAGTAAGAAAAGCTTCACTACAAATTGGCACTAAAAATTCAAACTTTCTTTTATATATTCGCTGGTATATAATAATAAATGAAAGATCGCGTATTCCTTTTATAATAAATTTATATGATGCATACCTTGCTGCAAGATGATAAAAATGCTTAAATTTTTCTTTTGATTCTTCGTTTTTTTCCAACGAAAAAGAATTCTTATCGCGGCTTTTATCTTTTTTTATACAAAGGGAATGTTTTTTTTTGGCCATTACGTTATTCATGGTATAATAAAATAAAGCCCCTTCTTCGAGTGGTAGTTTACTGTGTCAGCCGGTTGTTATAGGCGCAGCTTACCTTAGTCATGCCCACATATATTGTAAAATAAAACGAATAATGATGAACTTTCAAAAACTCTCCATAAGCGTTTTCTAAATGATATACGAGACGATCGATTCATACTTTCGATCAAGAATTGATGAAAGGATACAAAGCTGTTAGCGCAATCCCTGCGGGATTAAAAT
>Ga0097679_1002406_pt1 | contig 15710 bp, 15 predicted proteins | sample ThiBiot_500_biof_2_FD_72848 | JGI IMG/M metagenome (GOLD analysis project Ga0097679, IMG submission 72848) | Wastewater bioreactor microbial communities from Cape Town, South Africa - Thiocy_cont_500_biof - 1398105538000 (version 2) (version 2) ...
CCGCCGCTTCGCCGAGACCCAGTCCGGCCGCAGCGCGCCCGACGCGGTCAAGGCCACGGCGGCGCGCCTGCTGCAACGGATCGACACGCTCCACCACGACGTGCAGTCCGTGCAGGATCGTGCCCGCCTGCTCCAGGACGAGATCGCCGCTCGCTCGGCCAACCGCACCAACCGGCAGCTCTACGTGCTCTCGATCCTGACGGCGCTCTTCCTGCCTGCGACCTTCATCACAGGCCTGTTCGGCATCAACGTGAAAGGCCTGCCCTGGGTCGAAAGCGAGGCCGGCGCAGCCTATGTCACGCTCGCCTGCGTCCTGGCCTCGCTCATGGCGCTGTTCCTGCTCAGGAGGCGCGGGGTCATCGGCCAGTAGGACCCGCCCCCCGGCCAGCGTTTGCTCGCCCGAGGGTACGGAGCGACATTCGGAGGCGCCGGCGGCCGCCGGATCATCGCGCGTCCTGTCGGACGGGATAGCGATGATCTATCTCATTGCCAGAGCATCGAATTTTTCCGAAAAGTGGATTCCACTTTTCGATCCGATGCTCCGGGCCGCAGGCACCTCGCTGCGATCGTCGCGGCCTACCAGGTCATCCGAAGGCCGACACGGCCGCCGAGACTGTGGCCTTCCCCCTCGCCCACCGCGACACTGTAGTCCGCCGCCGCGAACAGGTTGACGTTGTCCGCGACACGGCCGGAAACGCCGAGCCCCAGCTGTGCCCAGCTGCCGCCGAGCCCGGTCTTCAGCGTGACCGGGAAGTTGCCGGCCAGATTGGTGAAGGTGGTCTTCGCATCGGCGCCGAAGCCGTGCCAGAGATTGGCCCGTGCCCAGGTCGTCACCAGGCGCCCGCCGAGCGACCAGTCCTTGGTCAGGCGCGCGCCGATGCGACCGTAGAGCGCGTCGGCATCGTCATATTTGGTCCAGCCGAAGCTGTCGGCGCCGCCGTCCAGCGAGACGTGCTGATAGATGAGCTGGGCCTGCGGTTCGATGGTCCAGCCGGCGCCCAGGGCAATCGGGTAACCGCCCTCGAGCGAGGCCGCGAAACCCCATCCGTCCGGCTTCAGACGCTGGCCGAACATCGAGGTCGCCTCGGCCTGATCGTACCAGGTGCCTTGCGCGACGGCATCGACATACCAGCCGCCCGCTCCCTTGCGGGTCCAATAGCCGCCCAGCGAGTAGCCGTACATCGAGGCCGAGCCGGCCCTGCCGCCGTAGACGGCGTCGACGTCGCCGGCGATGCGGCCGGCGCCGACATAGAGGCCGGCAATGTCGCGGGTGCCGTCGGCGCCCTGCCGGCGGAACAGGTCGAGCCCGGTCTGAATGCCTGCGACATCGAAGTCGTAGTTCGGGCCGTTCTTGGAGAAGTCGTTCAGGCGGCCGAAGGCGCCGGCCCCACCCTGCTTCACAGCCCCGGTCTCGCCGAAGACACGGCCCCAGGCAGCGTAGCGTCTTTCGCCCGACGACGAACGGGTGTCGGCATAGTCCTCGCCGTTGCGGTCGTGGTAGGTCCCCAGCATGACGAGGCCGAAGCGGCTGGCCATCGCCGGCACCGCCATGTTGACGGGCACCTCGACGCGGTAGTTGGGAAGACTGGCCGCTGCCGGCGCCGTCGCGGGCGGCGCACTTCCCTGCGGGGTTTCCTGAGCCGCTCCGGGCACGGTCACGGGCCCGGTATAGATCGAGCGCAGGAAATAGTCCTGCGTATCGGAGGCGCCGCCGCGGAACAGGCTGTATTCATAGGCGCCGGCAGCCACACGCCCGGCGAGCGAGAAGGCGCCCGAAGCGGTGGTGCCGCCATTGATCGCATCGACGACACGGATACCGTCGCCCGTCGTCAGGGCCCCGCCGCCGCCGGCATTGCTGATGCGCAAGGCCGACGTGCCGGTCGCGCTGCCGCCGTCGATGACGAGCTGGTCGCTCGGCGAATTATCGCCGCCGAGAACGGTGTTGAGCGCGATCGTGCCGCCCTGGCCGACATAACTGCCGGTCGTGAGCGTCGTGCCGGCCGTGCCGCCGGGCAGTCCGAGGATGACCGTTCCGGCATTGGTCAGCGAGGCGGCGGTCTGGTTGTTCCCCAGCAGGTCGAGCGTGCTGGCCGCCTGCACCGTGTAGTCCGAATTCGGGCTGAGGACGTTGGCAGCGCCCGCAGCGACCGTGCCGCCGTACAGCGTCGTCGGACCGGAATAGGTGCTCACGCCGGTCAGGCGGGTGTAGCCGTTATAGAAGTCGACAGCGCCCGTGCCGCTCATCGCGGCCGCAAAGCTGTAGCCGCCGCTCGTGTCGCTATGGTTGAACACCAGCCTGCCGGCGCCGGCGCCGAAGGCGACCGTGGGCGTGTTCAGCACGCCCGCAGCCGTGGCCGCCGCCCCGGCCGCCGCGCCGATGTTGAGCGTGCCGGTCGAGCCCGCCTGCGCCGCGATGGTGGTGCCGCCGGCGGCGTTGACGACGGCCTGGTTGGCGATCGTCAGCGCACCCGCGCCGGCATCACCCACGGCGAGCGAGGCTGCGGTTATGGACGTGCCGGCGCCGTCGATCAGGGCGGTTCCGGTGCCCGTTGCCAGGGTACCGATCGTGAAGGCGCCGCCGGCCGTCGCCGTCGCGCCGGCAAGGAGGCTCAGCGTGCCCTGGCCAATGAAGCCGATATTGATGTTCTGGCCGGCGGTCATGGCCGAACCGGGACCCGTAACTGTTATCATCCCAGTTGCAGTGGTGGGGCCGCCCGCATAGCCACCAGCATTGATGAAGCCATCAGCGTGAAGCAGGCCACCGTTTTGAACGGTTGCCGAGCCGGTTCCGCCCATGCCGCCAATATAGACATTGGCGACGCTGTTCACGGCCGAGCCAGCGCCATCGATCAACAAGAAGCCGCGAGCCCCGCTGCCGATGTGACCGACGTACAGTCCACCACCGACGGGGTTGGTGATGTTGACCTGACTGCCGCTCAGCACGTTCAGGGTGCCGGTCGAGTTGTCGTTCTGGCCGACGCCGATCGAGCCGACCGAATTCCAGACCGAGTTGTTGCTCAGGGTCATCGTGGCGGAGGAGCCAGTGCCCTGGGCGATGACGCCGGCGGCCGGGATGGCCGCTGTCGTGTTGACGGTGCTGCCGTTCGTTATGAGGATATTGCTCTGCGACCCGGCTGCATTGGCCATGAACAACACGAAACTGGTCAGCGAACTGTTATCGACGGTGATCTGCCCCGAAGTGCCGGTGGAATTGCCGAGGACGAGCCAGTTGCTGGCCGACACCGCAGCGCCGTTCTGTATGCCCAACGAGCCATTGGCCACGTTTCCGACGGTCAGGTTGCCAACCACGTTCCACGGATTGGTACCCACCGGGTAGGCGGGCGTCACGTCGCCGGTCGTGGTGATCTGCTGCGCCTGTCCCGCGGACGGAGCCAGCAACAGCGTCAACGCCGTCGCCGTCAGCAGGGAAAGTCGCAGCGACCTTCCAGGTGAATCGAAATTCTCAGCGGGTCCGCATCTCCGAGCCACAGATTCTCTCCCCCATTTTGAACATCAGCGGGGAATTCTGAGCGAGGCAGGAGGCCATGCATACCCACGGTTGCAGGCAGAGAACCCGCGTCCAGCGCATGGCGTTTCGCAATAAAAGACTTGACTCGGATAGATTGCAAAAACGCGATATACCCGATTCGAGAAAAAATTTACGTATAATTCTACAATTATTTGTATGATGAAAAATTAATCATCTTGATTACTTGGCGTACATAGTTGGGTATATGCCAGAAATCGAGTATGACAACTTGAGTAATGAATGTCATATTCAGGTATTATAGAATGTATTACCGAACGTAACTGTCGAGGCGAATTTCACTCGGGGATCGAGACAGATATCCGATCGAAAGCAGGCACGCGCCGATCGGGTCCTTTTTGCCGGCCTCGGCGCAGGTCCCGACGCAACGTCGCGCCGCGTTTCGCTGTGCCCCGCAACGATCGGAAGACGAGCCGGCGCAAAATATGGCCGACCATGCGGGGCGGCTCGCGCGAGCCGTATCACCCCGGAATGCCATCGCGACTTCGCCGGAAGCCCCGAAGCCGGTGGAGGCGCGCGCGAGCCTGCCTGTCCGATCGTTCCACCGCCTATCGGCGCAAGCCTGCGCATCGGCGCAGAGCCATCTGCCACCTCCCGCCCGCTGACTTGGCGGCCAACCGCGCTATAACCGGGCAAATGCTCCATCCGAGCCGGGAGGCCCTCATGCTCGCCAACGCGCCGCGCCCCTTCAATTTCGATCTCGGCGAAACCGCAGACGCCATCCGCGACACCGTTCATGCCTTCGCGCAGGAGAAGATCGCCCCGCGCGCCGCGGAGATCGACAAGACCAACCAGTTCCCGCGCGATCTCTGGCCGGAGATGGGCGCACTCGGCCTGCACGGCATGACGGTCGAGGAAGAGTATGGCGGCACCGGCCTCGGCTATCTCGAGCACTGCATCGCGGTCGAGGAGGTCAGCCGGGCCTCGGCCTCGGTCGGCCTTTCCTACGGCGCCCACTCCAATCTCTGCGTCAACCAGATCCGCCGCAACGGCAACGAGGCGCAGAAGCGGAAATACCTGCCGGGGCTGATCTCCGGCGAGCATGTCGGCGCCCTCGCCATGTCCGAGCCCGGCTCCGGTTCCGACGTCGTCTCGATGCGCACCCGCGCCGACAAGAAGGGCGATCGCTACGTCCTCAACGGCAACAAGATGTGGATCACCAACGGCCCGATCGCCGAGACGCTGGTCGTCTACGCCAAGACCGATCCGGAAGCCGGCTCGCGCGGCATCACCGCCTTTCTGATCGAGAAGGGCATGAAGGGTTTTTCGACCCACCAGAAGCTCGACAAGCTCGGCATGCGCGGCTCGGACACCTGCGAGCTCGTCTTCCAGGATTGCGAGGTGCCGGAGGAGAACGTGCTGGGCACCGTCGGGCGCGGCGTCAACGTGCTGATGTCGGGCCTCGACTACGAGCGCGTCGTGCTGGCGGCCGGCCCCCTCGGCATCATGCAGGCGGCGCTCGATGTGGTCATGCCCTATGTCCACGAGCGCAAGCAGTTCGGCCAGCCGATCGGCGAGTTCCAGCTCGTCCAGGGCAAGGTCGCCGACATGTATGTCGCGATGAATTCCTGCCGCGCCTATGTCTATGCCGTCGCCAAGGCCTGCGACCGCGGCGAGACCACCCGCGAGGACGCCGCCGGCGCGATCCTGATCGCGGCCGAGAAGGCGACGCAGGTCGCGCTCGACGCGATCCAGCTCCTCGGCGGCAACGGGTACATCAACGACTATCCGACAGGCCGCCTGCTGCGCGACGCCAAGCTCTACGAGATCGGCGCCGGCACCAGCGAGATCCGCCGCATGCTGATCGGCCGGGAGCTGTTCAACAAGACGAAGTGAGGCTAGAGGGCCTCATGCCGCTCTATTTCGCCTATGGCCTCAACATGGACCCGGACGGGATGGCCGGACGCTGCCCGAACGCGCGGCCGCTTGGCACGGCCCGCCTGCCGCGGCACCGCTTCATCATCACGCGCGACGGCTACGCCTCGGTGATCCGCGATCCGCGCGAGGAGGTCCATGGCGTGCTCTGGGACTGCTCGCTCGGCGACATGCGCGTCCTCGACAAGTTCGAGGAGCTGGCCAGCGGGCTCTATGTGAAGATCAGCCAGCCGGTGATCGTGCCCGGCGGCGCCAAGCGCGCGCTGATCTATATCGGCCGCTCCGGCGATCCGGGACGATCCAAGCCGGGCTATATGGAAACAGTCATCGCCGGAGCGAAACATTTCGGCCTGCCAGAGGCTTACGTCACCGGCTTGAATCGTTTTCTGACCAAGCCGACTCTCGATCTCAAGAGCTTGAATCAGGATGCGAACGCCCCGCTGCCGCCCGGCCCGGTCAAGGGCGTGCGGCCGAGGGCGCTCGCTCCGAAGTAGCCTCGCTCCAAAGTAGCTCGGAGAACGAAAAGGGCCGCTCTCGCGGCCCTTTCCTTGTTGGAGAACACCGGCGGCGATCATGCCGCCAGCCCCTTGGCCAACTCGCTGACCTGCTTCTCGAACAGCGCGCGGTAGGCACCCTCCGGACGCGCGAGCAGAGCCTCGTGCGGGCCTTCCTCGATCACCCGGCCGCGATCGAAGACCAGGATGCGGTCCATGGCGCGCACCGTCGAGAGGCGATGCGCGATCACGATCGTGGTCCGGCCTTCCATCAGCCGCTCGATCGCTTCCTGGATCAGCGCTTCCGATTCCGAATCCAGGCTCGAGGTCGCCTCGTCCAGGATCAGGATCGGCGCATCGGCCAGGAAGGCGCGGGCCAGCGCGACACGCTGGCGCTCGCCGCCCGAGAGCTTGATGCCACGTTCGCCGACCAGCGTGGCGTAGCCCTTGGGCAGGCGCATGATGAAATCATGCGCGTTGGCGAGCTTCGCCGCCTGCTCGATCTGCGCGTGCGAGGCGCCCGGCCGGCCATAGGCGATGTTCTCGGCCAGCGAGCGGTGGAACAGCACCGGCTCCTGCTGCACGATGGCGATCTGCCGGCGCAGGCTCTCCTGCGTCACGCCCGCGATGTCCTGCCCGTCGATCGCGATGCGGCCGCCGGTGACGTCGTAGAGGCGCTGCACCAGCTTGACGAAGGTCGTCTTGCCGGAACCCGAACGGCCGACGAGGCCGACCTTCTCGCCGCCCCTGATCGTCAGCGAGAAATCGCGGTAGAGCGGATCGTGATGCCCCCCGTAGTGGAAGGTCACGCCCTCGAAGGCGATCTCGCCTCCGGCCACGACTATCGCCACGGCGCCCTTTCGGTCCGGCACGCCATAGGGAAGATCGTGCATCCAGACGAGTTCCTCCATGTCGTTGACCGAGCGCTGCAGGTTATGGACGTGCTGGCCGACATCGCGCAGATAGCCGTGCACCACGGCATAGGCTGTCAGCACGAAGGCGACATCGCCTGCGCTCGCCTGCCCCTTCAGCCACAGCCAGATGACCAGCCCGATGACCGCCGCGCGCAGGAACAGCAGCACGACCAGCTGGCCGGTGCCCGACCAGGTGCCGCGCAGCCAGGCGCGCCGCGTCCTGACGCTCCACTTCGCCACCACGGTCGCGAGACGCAGATCCTCGCGCGTCTCGGCGCCATAGGCCTTCACCACGGGATTGCAGGTTATGGCGTCCGCGAGCGAGCCGCCGAGGCGCGTGTCCCAGGCATTGCCCAGCCGCGCCGCCGGCGCGACGAAGTTCAGCGAGAGCGCGAGCGTCAGCCCGATATAGGCTAGCGCGCCGACCGCCACCACGAGCCCCATCGAAGGCCAATGCCAGGCCAGCAGCGCCGTCATGCCGAGCAGGATGACCAGCGACGGCAGCAGCGCGATCAGGATCGTGTCGGTCAGGAGGTCCAGCGCCCACATGCCGCGCGTGATCTTGCGCACCGTCGAACCGGCGAAGTTGTTCGCATGCCAGTCGGTCGAGAACCGCTGCAGGCGCGCGAATGCCTCCTGCGCGACGTCGCTCATCGTCCGCAGCGTCATCGTGGTGAGGCCGACGAAGGCAAAATGCCGCCCGGCGACGCTGACGGCGGCGAGCGCGAGCATCCCGCCGAGCGCACGGAAGGCGGCATCGGCACGGTCGACGCCGCCCGCCACGGCATCGACGAGGCGCCCGGCATAGATGGGCGTGAACAGCTCGGCGAGCGTGGCGGCAATGGTGACGCCGGCCACCCAGCCGACCTGCCCCGGCCGGCGCGCCCAATGGCTGAAGGTGAAGCCGAGAACGGCTCGGAACGGCTCCCGCCGCCCGGTTTGAGTATCGAGAGACATAGCGTCATTCGGCGCCGAGACGGCAGCCGACTCCGAATCTGGAGGAGACGACGGCACGCGTCGGCTCCGGCAATGAACAGATGGATTTGGAAAAATGGCTCAGGAGGCGGCCGTCAGGCGGACCTCGCGCGAGGCCGACCTAGTGCCGGGATGCTCGCATGGGAGCGACGAAGATGGTGAATCCCATTCAGCCCTCCCTTTCTCGAGTTGGAGCCAAGGCAACGAAAATGCCTGAAGTTCAGGCAGGCGGCAACCCCGCCTCTCATGCGGCCGCCGCAAGGCGCCCCTTCGCGGAGCTCAGGACCCGGGGCCCCTCCTCACCACAAGAGCGCGACAAGTCGCAGGGCGATGACGATCAGGAATGCGGCGATGATCGTGCCGAGCACCTGCTGACGCTTGGCCCGATTCGGAAACTGGCGGACGAGGATGCGGCCAAGCGGCTTGCGGAAGATGAAGGCGGCGACCAGCAGGACGATGACGATATGAGACAAGTTGGGGCTCAGCCCTGCTTCTCGACCGCAGGCGCGACCGGCGCGCCCGCCTTCTTCCACGCGCCGAAGCCCCCCGCCATATGCGCGACCGGCTTCAGCCCCATCTCCTGCGCCGCCAGCGCGGCGAGCGCGGAACGCCAGCCGCCACCGCAGAAGAAGACGAAGCGTCGATCGTGCTGGAAGATCGGCTTGGCATAGGGACTCTCCGGGTCGATCCAGAATTCCAGCATGCCGCGCGGGCAATGGAAGGCGCCGGGCATGCGCCCTTCCCGCTCCAGCTCGCGCGGGTCGCGCAGATCCACGAAGACGACATCGTCCCGGCCGTGCAGGGCCTGCGCCTGCTCCACGGACAGCGTCTCGATCTGGCTCTCGGCCTCCGCGACGAGAGCCTTGTAGCCCCTCGTGATGGTCTGCGGCATGGCGTCGTCCTCCGGCGTTTCGGCGGCACCGTGGCTGCTTGCCGGGCACACGTCAACGCCGGCCGCGCCTTGCCGAGATGCCCGCTCCGTCGCAAGCTGCTTGCCCCTGCACCGGATCGGGTGGCAAAGCGGCACGATGATCGGATTCAGCAACCTGGACCTGGTGGCACTGGCGTTCTTCGCAGCCTCCTGGGTCGGCTATCACTATGCCGTCGAGCTCGGCCCGCACGCCGGCAAGAGCCTGAACATGCGGATGAACCTGCGCCGCGCCCGCTGGATCCGCGAATCCTTGCTGCGCGAGAACCGCATCGTCGACACGCAGGTGATGAACGGCCTCCAGAACGGAACCGCCTTCTTCGCCTCCACCTCGATGATCGCCATCGGCGGTACCCTCGCCCTGCTGCAATCGGCCGAGCGGGTGGTGGCGATCTTCGCCGACCTGCCGCTCAACAGCGCCCCGACCCGCACGGTCTGGGAGATCAAGGTCATCGGGCTGGCGATGATCTTCGGCTACGCCTTCTTCAAGTTCGCCTGGGCCTACCGGCTGTTCAACTACTGCGTCATCCTGATCGGTGCCCTGCCGCCGGCGCGCGGCCATGACGAACGGGAGGCGGAACGGGCCATCCACGAGACGGTGGAGATGAACGTCGCGGCCGGGCGTCACTTCAACCGCGGCCAGCGCGCCTTCTTTTTCGCGCTGGCGTATATGGGCTGGTTCCTCGGCCCGCTGAGCTTCATCTTTTTCACCGCAGCGGTGCTTGTCGCCATGTACCGGCGGCAGTTCGCCTCCGATGCCGCACGCGTCTTCCGCTATCCGGAGGGAGCATGACGACCGGGCCGGCAGAGCTCGAGACGGCGATCCTCGATCTGCTCGCCGGGCAGGAGCGCGGTCGCACGATCTCGCCCATGGATGTCGCCCGTGTGCTCGGCGGCGACCATCCCGACGGCTGGCGCCCGCTGATGCAGCCGCTGCGCCGCGCTGCGGTCAAGCTGATGAAGGAGGGCCGGCTCGTGATCACCCGCAAGGGGCGCCCGGTCGACCCTGACGATTTCCGGGGCGTCTACCGGCTGTCCCTGCCCGGCTGAGCCGGCGCCGGCCGTGCGAGATCAAGGGCCGGGAAAGAGGGCGTCCGTGTAGCCGGCAAGGCGATAGGCGACGAGGCCGATCCATTCCTTGAAGCCGTTGTCCGCGATCTCGAGCGCGCGCGGCGCGCGGCTGTAGGGCCGGATGAAGTCCGCCGGCTTGCCGGCTGACCAGTAGTCGACGGGAAAGGCCTCGATCGGGAAGCCGGCCTTGCGGAACACGCCCATCGCTCGCGGCATATGCCAGGCGGACGTCACGAGCAGCCAGCGCTCGCCGGGCTTGGGATCGACGAGGTTGCGGGTGAAGACCGCGTTCTCGCGCGTGTTGCGCGACTTGTCCTCCAGGATCAGCCGCCCCGGCGCAAGGCCGAGGCCCTCCATCAGGCGGCGGGCTCCGTCCGCCTCGGTCACTGTGACCTGCGAGATCAGGTTGGCCGCGCCCCCGGCGAACACGATCCTGGCTTCGGGATGCAGCCGCGCGAGTTCCACGGCCTTGGTCATCCGCGAGGCCGAGGCATTCAACACGACGTCGCCGCGCGCGAGCCCGATCGCGCCGCCGAGCACGACGATTCCGGCGACAGGCCCCTTGACCGCATCCTGCTGGGGGAACCGATCCTCCAGAGGCCGGATCACGGCTCGCGGCAACGGGCTGAACGCCATCAACCCCAGCATCACGACCGCGAACAGGCCGAGCCAGCGCGCTGGCCGCGCGAAGCGCGTGAAGGCCAGCAGCGCCGCCAGCCCCGCCAGCAGAATCACGAGGTTCACCGGCGAGAAGACGAACCAGACGATCTTGGACAGGATGAAGAACATCGCCGGCTCCGGGAAAAGACGATGGTCTTCTAAACCGGAATGCCGAAGAGTTTCTGAACCGGCCCGGGCTCAATCCGCCGGATCGTCACGGCGCGGCACGGACCGCAGCCGACGCTCACTTGATCGGCAGCGGCAAGGCCGGCCCCGCAGCCTCGCGGCCCGCGATGGTCTCGTACCAACGCTGGAGGTGCGGTCGCGGCGCGCGCTCGACGGGCATGTTGAGCCAGCGATGCACGCTCGGCCCCACCGCGATCTCGGCCATGCCGAAGCGCTCGCCACCGAGATAGCTGCGTCCCTTCGCCAGATGCGCTTCCAGCATGTCGAGGCGCTGCTCGGTGCGGGCGATCGACTCGGCGATCCTGGCGGGATCGGCGGTCGCCGGCTCGCGCATCAGGCCCCAGAAGGCCGGCGTCATCGCCGGCTGCAGTTCGCAGATGGCCCAATCCATCCAGCGGTCGGCCTCACTGCGCCGCGCCGGATTCTCGTCCCAGATCAGGCCGGCTCCATAGCGCGCCGCGATGTAGCGGACGATGCTGTTCGATTCCCAGATGCAGACATCGCCGTCCTCGAGCACGGGAACCTGACCGTTCGGGTTCTTGGCGAGGTAGCACGGCTCCTTGTTGCCGCCGAAGGGCCCGCCGATATCCACGCGTTCGAAGGCCTGTCCGGCTTCGCCCGCAGCCCACACCACCTTCTGGACATTGACGGAGCTCAAGCGTCCGAGAATCTTCAGCACGACGAAACACCTCCCTGCGGCCGATGATGACAGGCACAGGGGCCGGGTCGCTCCTGCGACGGCTCGGCGCCCCACCTGCTGCCGGGCAGGCCGTCCCGGCAGACCGAGGGTTTAGCGGCTGAAACGATTGAAGCAACGCTCGGGGCACCCGTTCACCGCTTCGTGACGGGTGGCCGCGCCCGGCCGCACCTGCCTCACGCGAATTCCATGATCACGGCATCGACGGCGAGGGAATCGCCCTCCTTCGCCAGGATCTTGGCGACGGTGACGTCCTTCTCGGCGCGCAGCACGTTCTCCATCTTCATCGCCTCGACCATGGCGAGCGGCTCGCCGGCCTTGACCTCCTGCCCGACCGCAACCGCGATCGACTTGACCAGGCCCGGCATCGGGCAGAGCAGGAACTTGCCGGTATCGGCGGCGACCTTCTCCGGCATCAGCGCGGCGAGCTCCGCCTCGCGCTGCGTATAGACATGGGCATTGGCATAGGCGCCGGCATGGCCCAGCGCGACGCCGTTCAGGATCGGGCGGACCTGCGCCGCAACCTTCACCCCATCGAGCGTGCCGTGCCAGACCGGTTCGCCCGGCACCCAGTCGCTGACGACGCTGACGCTGTGGCCCGGGAAGGCGATGACGACCGCCCCGCCCTGCTCCGTCACCTCGCCCTCGAAGCGTTCGGGGCCGAGCTGGACGACGCGCTGCCGGTCGAAGGAAACCTTGCGCCAACCCTCCATCTGCGCCGAGACGTGGCGCTTGCGCTGGTTCATGCGGTGGTCGCAGGCGATCGCGATCGCCGCCATGCGCCGCGCCGTCTCCCCCTGCGGCACCGGCAGCGAGAAACCCTCCGGGAACTCCTCGGCAATGAAGCCGGTCGAGAGGTTGCCGGCGATCCAGCGCGGATGCTGCATCACCGCCGCGACGAAGGGGATGTTGTGGCGGATGCCGTCGATGGCGAAGGCATCGAGCGCGCGCGCCTGTGCCTTGATCGCGGCCTCGCGCGTCGGCGCATGGGTCACGAGCTTCGCGATCATCGGATCGTAATAGATCGAGATCTCGCCGCCCTCGAACACGCCGGTATCGTTGCGCACCATGGCCTCGCCATCCGGCCCTTCGCTCGGCGGACGATAGGTCACGAGCCGCCCGGTCGAGGGCAGGAAGTTGCGGGTCGGGTCCTCGGCATAGACTCTGGATTCGACCGCCCAGCCGTCGAGCTTCACATCCGCCTGCGTGATCGCGAGCGTCTCGCCATAGGCGACGCGGATCATCTGCTCGACGAGGTCGATGCCGGTTATCATCTCGGTCACCGGGTGCTCGACCTGGAGCCGCGTGTTCATCTCCAGGAAGTAGAAGGACTTGTCCTGCCCGGCGACGAACTCGACCGTGCCGGCCGAGTCGTAGTTCACGGCCTTGGCCAGCGCGACGGCCTGCTCGCCCATCTTCTTGCGGGTGGCCTCGTCGAGCAGCGGCGACGGCGCCTCCTCCAGAACCTTCTGGTTGCGGCGCTGGATCGAGCATTCGCGCTCGCCGAGATAGATGACGTTGCCGTGCTTGTCGCCGAGAACCTGGATCTCGATATGCCGGGGATCGACGATGAACTTCTCGACGAAGACCCGGTCATCGCCGAAGGAGGACGCGGCTTCCGACTTGGCGCGGGCGAAACCTTCAGCCACCTCGCCCGAAGAATGGGCGATGCGCATGCCCTTGCCGCCGCCGCCGGCCGAGGCCTTGATCATCACGGGATAGCCGATCTCGTCGGCGATCTCCACCGCGTGCTCGGGGCTCTCGATGATGCCGAGGAAGCCGGGGACCGTGGAGACCTTGGCGGCGGCCGCCGCCTTCTTCGACTCGATCTTGTCGCCCATCGCGGCGATGGCGCCGGGATTGGGGCCGATGAAGACGATGCCGTTATCCTTCAATGCCTGGGCGAAGGCCTCGCGCTCGGACAGGAAGCCGTAGCCGGGATGCACGGCCTGCGCCCCGGTCGCTTTGCAGGCCTCGATGATCTTGTCGATCAGCAGATAGGACTGGGCGGCGGGAGCGGCGCCGATATGCACGGCCTCGTCGGCCATCTCGACATGCAGCGCATCGCGATCCGCATCGGAATAGACGGCGACCGTCCTGATGCCCATCCGCCGCGCCGTCTTGATGACACGGCAGGCGATCTCGCCGCGGTTCGCGATCAGAATCTTCGTGAACATGCGCGGCCACTCCCGGCTTCAGGTCCAACTGCAATAGCCGGGGTGTATGGGACGCCGCAACCGGCGTCCACCGATGCGAAAGTCGGCCACGGCATCGGGACGGACGGCACAGCCTTCGATCCGACCCGGTGCTTCAGCGATAGGCCGGCCAGAGCCCTTGTCCAGCACGCGGTCGACGCGATCCATCGGCACATGGATGTGCGGGAATGCGCAGCCTCAGCTCGCCAGCAGGACGCGATGAGCTGCCCGGGCGCTCTTCGCAGCCCCCTTGGCGAAGGCGAAGGAGAGCAGCAGTTCGTCGCAATGCTCGGCCTCGCGAACGATCTCGAAGGCGATGCGCTGAGCCGTCGGGCTGGGCCCCTCGCCGGCCGAGAGCGTCGTCACCAGCCAGTGCGCTTTGTCGCGGTCGATGACGCCGGTCGGGCGGTTCGCCCAGACGGCGAAGTCGACGACCAGAGCGACCAGGCAATCCGCGAAGGCCTCGCAGCTTTTCGGAACCGCGCGGTCGAGCGCGATGAGGACATCGACGATATCGCGGGTGATGACGATATCGTTCAAGATCTCGCGCTGAAGAACCTTGACGTCGGCTTCGTCGATCGCGTGATGATCCATCACGCGATCGACGAATTCATGAAGCTCATGTCCAATCATCTCTGAACCCCTGTCCGGCGTTGTTTTATGCCGGTATGTCCCTGTTGTGGGACCACCATGAACCCGGGGTCGGCATCAGGTAGTTAACGCGAAAATCTGAACGGTTATTCAGGTTAAACGAGGCTGAGTCGTTTTGGTTGCGAGGATGTTACTCGACTTCGCCCGGCACGCGGCCCAGGCCCGCGATCTTGGCCGGGCGCCCGATCCGCTTCGCCTGGCGCGCTTCACGCCGCGGCCGGCTCTGCCAGCCCGAGCGTCCCCGGCAGCTCGGTGATCGAGGTCAGCCGGTGCCGCGCGCCCAGCGCGACCAGGTTCTCGACCGGCTGGAAGCCCCAGGAGACTGCGACCGGAATGGCGCCCGCCGCGACCGCCATCTCGATATCGAAGGAGCTGTCGCCAACCATGGCCGTCCGCCCGGGCGTTGCCCCCGTTTCGGCCATCGCGTTCAGGATCATGCCCGGGTGCGGCTTCGACGGCGCATCGTCGGCAGACTGGACCGTGTCGAACAACCCCTGCCAGCCATGGCGCTCGACGATGAAATCGGCCCCCTTGCGCGACTTGCCGGTCGCGATGCCGAGCTTCAGCCCCGGCACGCCCTTCAGTCGCATCAGTGTCTCCGCAACGCCGGGAAACAGCGGCTCGTCGAGCGACGGATCCAGATGGGCCTGCAACCGCATCGCGCCGAAGACCTCGCGATAGGTCTGCGTCAGCACGTCGTCGGGCTGATCGAGCCCGGCGAGCTGCGCCAGCGCGATGTCAAGCGTCAGCCCGACGATACCGAGCCCGGCGTTGCGGCCCGGATGGACACGGCCGCAACGCCGGAAGGCCTCATACTGCGCACCGAGGATGATCGCCTCGGAATTGATCAGGGTGCCGTCGAGATCGAAGATGATGAGATCCATGGCGGCGCTTTAGCGCGGATCGGCACGGCAGGCCATCGCCGCCGGCTCATGCCCCCGTCGCGCGGGTGCGCGGCTCAGCCCCTCGCCTCCCGCGCGCAGCCGTCGATCGCCTTGCGCAACTCGGCCCCGTCCAGGCCCTTGGCCCTCGCCTCCTTGCGGCAGACGGCGCGCTGGGCGAGGTCCGGCCGCTTGGCGTTGAAGCAGGCGGTCAGTGCCGCGAGGCGCTCGGCGCCCTGCAGCTTGCGACCATCTGCCTCCTCCTTGCAGGAGGCGCGCGCGGCGGCCGCCGTCGGCTTGCCGTCGCGCGTCACGCCGTCATGGGCATAGAGCTGGACGCCGGGAAACTTCGCTTGCATGCATAGCCGCATCGCGGCGCGCAGATCCTCCCCCGACAGGGCGACATTCTCCGACAGACAATCCTGCCTCGCCTTGGCGCGCTCGGCCCGCGGAACCGGCTCGTCGGTGGCGGCACCGGCCGAAGCAACCGGTGTTCTTGCGGGCGCCGGCGCAGCCGTCTGGGCCGCGGCGCCGGCGGAAATTCCACAAGCGATCAGTGAAGCCAGTGCGATCCTGTGCATGAGAACCCCTCCCCGTGAGAACAAAATTGGAACATAGATTTCTTTGTTCCGCAAC
>Ga0097679_1002420_pt1 | contig 15623 bp, 10 predicted proteins | sample ThiBiot_500_biof_2_FD_72848 | JGI IMG/M metagenome (GOLD analysis project Ga0097679, IMG submission 72848) | Wastewater bioreactor microbial communities from Cape Town, South Africa - Thiocy_cont_500_biof - 1398105538000 (version 2) (version 2) ...
TCAGACAAAGAAGGAAAATCAACAAAATTTATTGAATACATGCTTAAAGTAATTGACAATTCTCTTTCTGAATTGCTTGAGAATTCGAGAAAAAAACTTTCTGATGAAGATCGAGTGCAAATCTTTCTTGAGCAAAATGAAAATGAATTCACAAGAAAAGATTATTTGAATTATTTCAAAGATATTTCATCCGCTACAGCAAGCCGAGATTTGAAAAATGCAGTTGAAAATAATCTAACCATAAAAAATGGAGATAAAAAAACAACAACATACAGAAAACAATAATACTGTGTAAAACATTGTATTGGCAAAACCTAACGAAGTGGTTCGACGACCGAAGGGAACTCAAATGCGGGCTGAGGTGTTGAATTTCAAAATTTGAGATATTAATCCGCCAATATTTTTCAATTCCACATTTTTTTGATAATTTAGTTTCATTGAAAAAATATTGGCTCCGTTGGGTCGAAATTGAACTTTCAGTTCATTTTAGCCGGCAATTGGCAAAGCCGAATCTTCGATTTCTCCAAAGCTTTTTCTGTTATGCGCAATACTATGAGAACGTTATACATTTTAATTTTATTTACAATTTCACTGACTTGCTGCTCAAAAAATAATTCAGAGAATAAAGAAATTCTGTTCACAGATTACATGGAATGGTGGAAATACTATAATAATGAAATTCATTTGTCCTCTAATTTTCAAGCACTTGGTTCAGAAGAAAATGAAATTTCAAAAAAGCAATTTTTAGATTCCCTAAAAACTGGAAATTATTTACCAATAAAACATCATAGTAAAACAAATACGTATTACTTACAAAAGAATAAAAGTAATGATGAATCTATAACTTCAACAATAAAACAAGTAACTGAAATCCAACTTTTTAATTTATCCTGGGAAGGAAAAGAAATACCTGAATTCAATTTTACAGATTTATCCGGAAATAATTATACAAAGGAGAATACGAAAAATAAAACTGTACTTCTTAAAACTTATTATACAAATTGTCAAGCTTGCAACAAAGAAATGCCTGAACTGAATAAGTTTGTCGCTGAAAAGAACAGTCCCAATGTCATTTTCTTGAGTTTAGCGTTAGATGATGAAAAAAAACTAAAAAATTATTTAAAAAATAAGCATTATAAATATCATTTTGTCCCTGACCAAGAAGAATTTATAAGAACTAAACTGGAATCAGATATTTTCCCCACTCATTTTGTAATTGAAAATGGAATAATAAGAAAAGTAGTAAATGACGCTTCTGAATTGATTGTTTATATGAAAAATAAATAATTACTGCAGCTAATATAGAACTAGGGTAACCCCCAAATTCTCTATACCGAAATTAGCGAAAAATTTTCACGATGCGGTTATCCTGATTTCAGGATTCCGAAAGATTTTTTGAGCAGCTTGCTGCAAACCACTATTAATGCAACTTTTCCGCTCTTGCCTTTGCCTCTGATGTGCTCATTTAAAGATTTACAACCCGACCGTATTAGCAGAGTACGATTTTTTTTTGGAATGATGTGCCAGATATAGCTTGTCGTAAGTCTTTGCTTTGTTTGTGGTGTGATATCTCAAAGATACTCAAAATTGAAATCAATTTGATGACAAGTTATTTGAGTGCTCGAAGAGCTTCTAATCGCACAATACTTTAATATCAATCCACCTGTGGCATTTCAAACACGATGTACTTTGTTCTTGTTGTGAATTTTGCTGTATCCACGAGCAATAAATCAACATAAATGTATGCTGTTACAACTGAAGATCCAGATAGAGGGAATTTCTAAACCACCAGTATGGCGCAAGGTTTTGGTGCCGGATCATTTTACATTCGAACGTTTGCATCAGGTAATTCAGGCCGCATTTGGATGGTCTGATTCTCATTGTTATGCCTTTTCACCAGCGGGTTATGGCTCGGTTCCTCAAATTGGTGTGCCAGATGAAGGAGGGTGGATGGACACGGAAATACTTGACAGTAGCAAAATAAAAATCTCTAAAATATTGACAACAAAAGGGATGACGTTTTCTTATGTCTATGATTTTGGTGATGATTGGGTGCATAGCTTACAATTGGAAGATGTTACTGATGAAAAAGCCATCAGAGCAACGCTTGTTTCAGGAAAAGGTGCCTGCCCGCCGGAAGATTGCGGAGGCGTTTGGGGCTATGATAATTTAGTGGATGCCGTGAATAATACCTACCATCCCGAACATGATGATATGCGCAACTGGATGGGAATGGATGAAGGAGAAACGTGGGACAAAAGTTCTTTTGATTTGCATAAAGCACAAAAGGAGGTAGCTGCAGTTTAACTGTATTCAAACCTTTGCAGCTTATCCGGTTCTCTATTCGTCTATGAAAGGGAGTTATTCCTCATTCCAAAACGGCTTTATGAGGTGAAGAATGGTATGATGAAGGGATGTCCGTTATCCATTTGATGAATCGTTGTTTGTAAATTGCAATTATTCACTAAAGCGCTGTATCGCCGGAGACACCACAAAAACAATATCGATCCGAAGGAATATTGTAATAACCATGTGAATCTTAATGGGCTGCCTTGGTTTCCTACAACTAAGCCGCGAGAACTCTATAATTCTTCATTGCTAATGATGGTTCTGTTCGAAGTACCTTGATTTATTGTGTTGCAGGCAGCATGATTAGAAGATTGTGCGAATGGAGCGGGGCGAAAGCGAAAACTTGATTATTGTAGGATGTTTTTATTTTTGAATTTTTAGGTCGATATTGATGGCCAAATAATTATTGTCAATTTTTTTAATTAAACGTTTTGAAGTGCGTTTGAGTTCGTTAGTTCTTGGGTTAGTTCTCTCTGTTAGTGGAGCTTTTCTGTTTTTTGTGTGATGAAAGGTGCGATAAATACAAAACAGGACGTTGGTTTTCTAACTAGGGGTGCGAGTTTTCTAAATGCGGATGGAAGTTTTCTAAATGCGGGTGCGAGTTTTCTAAAGGCGGATGCAAGTTTTCTAAATGCGGATGGAAGTTTTCTAAATGAGGGTGCGAGTTTTCTAAATACGGATGGGAGTTTTCTAAATGCGGGTGGAAGTTTTCTACGTGAGGGCAGGGGTTTTACAAGTGAGATATGTAATATTTTTGAAAGTGGAATAGGCCTCAACAACATATTGGGGACTGTGCGTCGATACACATCTTGTGGCAGTTAAATGATGGTGAGTTCATGTTGGATTTTCGGCTTATTTGTGACAATGGTGGCCATTCATTTTGGTTTTTTGGGTGTTGGTTTTAGTTCGCAGCATAGTAATTTGTTATGAGTTTCCGGATTGACCATTTTTCCGCAGCATGAGCACACGGCCCTTGCTTGGCCTCGAAAGGAAAAAATAACACCTGCATTCACCATCCATCCATTAAAATTTGCAGTAGACTCGGATACCGCTCTGGTGGCATTATTTATTTGATTGAGACTGTAATTGCCGTTATCCTTTGGTTGGCCTTCAGGCAACAAATAGGTAGATTGCACCGCTATTTTAGGACCAAGCATGTAGCCCGTTTCTGCAAAAACACTGAATTGGCTTTGTTTGCCTAACTTATATTGATGTCTCAATTTGGCTGCAAAGGCGAAACCCGATGTTGTGCTTTTTGACTGGCTGTAAAGGTTGTAATCATAGTTCTGTCCATTTACCGAACTGTTTTGTGTAACCGAGAATGCCTCTTGTTTAAAATTAATATAAGCCGCATTTAAGATGGGCGAAATAGTATAAGAACCAAAACTAAAATTGGCTTGTACCCCCGCTTCGGTTTTAAAACCCGCTTGCTTCGGACTGCCGGTTCCTCTTGCCGCTATGGTTGGCGAACCTGTTTGCCCGGTAATATTGTAAGGCAAATATCCAGAGGTAGCATAATCTTTATTGCCACTAAAATACGCTATACCGGCATTAAAGCCAAAACTGATAACGCCGCCTGTAGCACCACCATAGTTGACTACACCGCCACTTGCACCGCCATATTGCCAAACCGGAAGATAAGCATTAAGACTATAATCAGTAGCGTTGCCCATATTATTAGCTGTTTTGAAATCAGAAGTTGGCATCATCATGCCTGCAGCCAGTGATAGTTGTAAAGCATTGTCTTTCTTGAGTGGTCTTGTGATTGATGCTGCCGCGACACCGCTATTTTTACTTTGCGGACTACCAGCATCAATTACTTGACAAGCAGGGCAATAGTTGGTTTCGGGAATTTTGTTTACTGGGACTATGCTGGCATTAAAATCTTTAGCGATGGTCTTCAATCGTTCGTAGGAGATTTTCCCGTTATCCGTTTTTAAAAAAGAGTGTAGATTTTCTTGAAATTGCTGTTTCGATATTCGATTGCTCTTTACCCCATCTTTGTTTTTGAGATGGAAATTCTTTAAATCATCGGATTCGATGCGGATAATTCGGTCGCCATCTGCTAATACGGCTACGCCTTGGGGATCTACAAAGATGTTCGGGTTAGTTTTGATTGCATTATATTCTTGACAAAAATAGGCGTGGGGAACAACATTGCAACCGAAATCGGCAATGTAACAATTCACCTCCCATTTTGACATAACGACATTATACCATGTATTACAATAAATAGTGTAAGAATAAGCAAATGCATTATTGATATTGATTAGTAACATAAAGATTAGTAGTTTTTTCATAATAATGGATTTTGAAAATTGAACGGACTTTTTCGTTTTGTAAATTAGTTTTTAATGAACTTCATGCTTTGGGGTTTTCCAGTTTGATCCATTATTTCTAGGATGTAAATTCCTTTGGGTAGTGTAGAAATATTGATTCTGTTTCCATTGAGCAGGTTTGTATTGACACGCCTTCCACTATAATTGTAGATGCTAATTTTACTGTTGTTTTTAAGGTTTTTGATCTGAATAAAATCCTTTGCCGGGTTGGGAAACAGCTGTATTTTATCGGCACTGTTTTCCGAAGTGGATAAGGTGGTGATTGAAATCGTTAGATAATTGCTTGTAGCAGCGTTTCCTGTGATGCAAATGACATCGCTTGTAAGACTGCAGCTGATGATATCTCCATTCATCAAAGTATTGTCTATATAGGTGGGAAGGTTGGTTCCCACATTGTTTCCGTTCTTTTTCCATTGAAAAATGGGCGAAGTTCCTCCCGCGTCTATAGTTGTACTGAACGTAACTGAAGTTCCTGCAGCAATGATGGTAGAAGGAGAAGCCGAGATGATAATCGCAGGCTTCCGTTGCCCGCCGGGATTGGCCGTGCTCATATCACAATCGCAGGCATCGCCAATGCCATCGCTGTCCAGATCTGCCTGATCGGGATTATATGTCAGTCTACAGTTGTCTATGGTATCTACAATACCGTCTCCATCGGTGTCCTGGGCATATGAAAAGCTGTTTGCCGCCAGTAAGAAGAGCATAAAGAATGTGATTTTGGTTTTCATTGGATATTTTTAAGTTGATTTTTCAAAATTCCGCTAAAACATAACACAAAAAAATCCCTAATAATAGGGATACTCGTATGAACAAGGAGCAATGGTGATTATTTTTTAAGATGCTTATAATACCAAGCGACCGCTTCGCCAAGGGAAGAAATGTGGAGCTTTTCGTAGATGTGCTTGATGTGGGTATTGACTGTGGAATAGCCAATTGCAAGCTTATCGGCAATCATTTTATAGCTTAACCCGTCGGCGAGAAATTTGAGCACTTCATTTTCTTTTGCAGTAAGTATCCTGGTATCCTGATTTGGTATAAAATATTCCAATACTTTTTTGGCAATTGCTGGATTCATCGACGCGCCGCCTTCATCTACCTCTTGTATTGCCTGAAGAATGCGTGTTGGCTGATCGCTTTTGAGGATGTATCCGCTTGCTCCGTTAGAAATACTGGTGAATATTTTTTCGCTGTCATCAAAAGCAGTTTGGATCAAAACGTTGATGTGGGGAAAATGAGTTTTAATTATTATTAGGCCTTCAATTCCATTGACCACCGGCATGTTGATGTCCATCAGCACAACATCTGGTTGATATTTTTGCATTTCCTGCAACACCTGCTCGCAGTTTTCCGCATCTCCCAAATATTGCATATTGTGATTCAGGGTGATGAGCGCTTTCAGACTCGCAAGTCTTTCCGGGTTGTCGTCGTATGCAAATATTCGGATCATATCATTACTTTTCTATACAAAAATAGCAGAAGGCAGGATTTATTTACAATCCCTAGATTTATGGATGTGGATCTTGACGCATGTCCCATTCTCTGTGGAAATCTCAAATTTTCCATTCATTTCGGAGGTTCTTTTTTTCATATTCTCCAGTCCGTTACCTTTTTTCTTCTGAGGGTTGAAGCCAATTCCGTTGTCGCAGATTTCCAGCAAATAATCCTGATCTATGATTTTGAACTGAATGAGAACTTCGTTTGCTTCACTATATTTAGCGGCATTGTTAAGCGCTTCTTTTACTATGAGGATGATATTTTTCCTGATACCAAAATCAGTAATTTCATCGTCGATTTGGTCATCAATCGCGATATGATAATTGATAGAAGTATTTACCAGTATTTCATTAGCAACATTGCGAATTCGCGTGCTGAGTGTCATTAGAGCATCTTGGTTAGGCCTCAAACTCCACACGATATCACCTATGTTTTCGGATAATTTTTGAGATTGTTGCTGTATTTTATCAAGAATGGATTGGGTTTCCGCCAGATTGTTTTTCTGCAAATAGAGGGATGCCACTGCAGAATTGATTTGTAGACTGCTGAGCGTTGCGCCAATATCATCATGCAGATCTGCGGTAATCTTGTTGCGTTGTTCTTCTAAAGCCAATTGCTGACGGTAATAGTTTTTCTGTTTCAATAATTTCCAGCGGGTGAAAATAAAGAAAGCTATTCCGATGACCCAACCACCCAGCAATGCCCAGAACCAAAAAGTTTGATAAAAGGCCTTTTTAATGTTTAACAACAGTTTTTTCTGGATGGTTATTTTCTGGTCGAATTTATTGTAAATCCCAAATTCCAATTCATATTTTCCTGAAGAAAGACTGCTGAGAACCAGTGGGCTTTTATGCATGATGGGTCTCCATCTGCTGTCTATATTCGCAAACCTATACATCAGCCGCTGTCGTTTTCCGTTTTCCAGATCTTTTATGAGCGCCTTGATAGAGATGTTGTTTTCTTTGTTGTTGAGATTGATTTCTGATAATTGATTAACGCCCTTATCCGCTTTCCACCTTATGTTATTGATTTTAATTTCGTCAAAGTAAATCTCGGGTTTGTAAAAGGTATTCAATTTTAATGGTGGTTTAAAAAAGTTGAAACCGTTCACTCCGCCAAAAAATAGATTTCCATCCTCTGTTTTGTAAAATCCACGGTTGTTAAAATCCCAGTGTTGTATTCCGTCGTCTTTATCAAAATTAATGATGCTGTAATTTTTCGTGTCAATACTGCTTAATCCGTGTTGATGGCTGCACCAGATTTTCCCAAAGTCATCAATGATTAAGCCATAAATATATGTTCCGGCCAGGCCATTATTACTATCAAATTTTTTCAGAACCTTGAAGTTTTTATTCATTAAAAAGATACCTTCATTGGTTCCTGCCCAGATTTGCCCGTTATCTTTATCTTCCTGAAAGTAGAACGACTTTACTTTTGGCAATACATTTTGCAAAAATTCTACTTTTCCTTGAGGTTTCATTTGCGCCAACACCGCATCGCCACCGAGATCACTAATGATGATTCTGCTATTACTGATTTTATTGATGTAAAAAGGTGAATTGCTTTTTATCGAAGTCATTTTTTCTAAATTACCACTGTCGGTGTTGAGCCAGAATAGACCTTCTGTTGAGGAAATCATTGGGTAATTGTTGTCAAACGTTTGGAAGTGTTTTAGATCCCCTATTTTCTTTAATGACACATTGAATTTTTTGAGCATTTTTCGATTCTGATCCATGAGAGAAATTTCAACTGTATCGTCTTTCAATAGGTTTAATATCCAAAGCTGATTTTTCTTATGATCGGAATAGGCACTACAACTGGAATACTTTCCAAGTAAATTGGTTGTAGTATAGTTGTTCGGATTGAATATGAGCCCTTGGATAAGTACATTTCCATCTGTGAGGTCTGCAAAATTATTGGTTCCGAATACGGAAGTGTTTTTTATTTTTTCATTGTCAACATCGGAAGATTTTTTCAGTAATGTACCTTTAAAGTCCAATATAACCTGCCCCTGACCATCGTCGCACAACCAAAGTCTTCCCATTTTGTCGAATCCGAAAGAAAAAGTTCTCTCGAATCCTTTATTAAGGGTTTTCATTTTCCTGAAATTTTTATCCAGAAGGAAAGTTCCTTTTCTTTCTGTTCTGTAAATTATTCTGTCTTTTCCTACGGCAACATTCGAAATATTGTCGTCATTTGGATAAAAGTTCTCAACCTTTTGATATTGGTTTTTCAAAATAATAATACCATTACTTAAGGTTCCAAAAATTACATTGCCATTTTCTTTATCGTAGGCACAAGAGGCAAAAGTTACATTTTTAAATATCGGAAAATTCTGGAGGGGAAAATTAATTTTGTGTTTGGGGATATTATAGAACATTGCATTTTCTTTCCCTGTAAAGAAAATGTTTGAATTTCTGTCGATAAAAGGCATTCGCCAATAAAAAACATTACCTTGATTATCATAGATATGAACAGATCTTATAGGAGGCAAAGGAATTTGAACTTCCAATGTTACTTTTGCCGTTTTTACATCTAAGCTTGCGAGTTGCCAATCTTCATTGAAACACCAGATTTTGCCATGAGAAAAACCAATGGGTATTGCTGTCTTTGTTCGTGAATGTCGGAAAACGTCTATTAAGGTAAATTCATCCTTTTTATAATTATACTGATATAGACCACGTGTACTTCCTATATACAAATAGTTATTGTCCTCGGTAAAACCATATCCCTGCTGTAATGTGGTACAGTTTTTAAAGTAATGTTTGAGATTATACACCTTTACGGAAGAACCGTCGTACCGGTTAACTGCATCATTGCCCGTAATCCAAATAAAACCTCGACTGTCTTCAAACCGAAAATAATTGGACCCCTGCGAAAGCCCATCATCCTGTGTTAATTTATTGACCGAAAAGTAATCAAAATTTACCTGTGCCTTGATTTTTGAACCAAAGAGGATAAAAGATAAACATAATAGAATAGTATGAAGCCGCAATTTCTGAATAATGGAATAGTTTTGAAGCAAATGTAAAGAAATAAGTGTGTATTTGGCAGCCGTTTTTTTGAGACTGTTTCACTTCTGCATAAATTGATTATTCCCGCAGTTAAGATTTTAAAATTAATCCGAAGGTTTTCTGGAGATCCAATTGCAATTCAGGTAGTGGAATCGTTTTTGATGTGTTAGTGAAAATTAAAATGTTATGGACACCAAAAGATTATCCGCAAAATTAGAAAAAGCGCTGAGCGCACAAATGAATGTTGAAGATTTGCAATCGCATGTTTACCTCTCATACGGCATTTGGGCAAGTGATGAAGGTTACGAAGGTATTGCCAATTTTTTGTTTAGGCATGCTCAGGAAGAGCGTGATCATGCCATTAAGTTTATGCAATATATACTGAACAGGGGAGGGAAACCTAAGGTGGAAGCACTACCTTCACCCGGAAAGGATCCTAAAAGTTTAACGGACTGTTTTAATCTGGTTTTTCAGCACGAGGTTGACAATACGCAAAAAATTTACGAGTTGGTCGACATGGCGATGGCTGAGAAAGACTGGGCGACGTGGAATTTTCTGCAGTGGTTTGTACAGGAGCAAATAGAGGAAGAAACCTTGGCGATGGACTTAATTGATAAGTTGAAAATTGCAGGTGGAGATCGCGCGACTGATGAATCACTGTTTAACTTGGATAAAACTTTGGGAGTGATGCCTGATGAAGCAGAATCTGCCCGGGACGCGACCGGCACTAATCCTTGATTATTTTTAATGAATTTTAGAACGTGTTTAAAATTTAAACAGACGCTAAACCTGGAGAAAATTATTTTTTTCCAGGTTTTGTTTTCATCATGCACAGAAATGCAGATTCGTCTAAAGAAAGTTCTTTTTGTTTCTTGGCCAGTTTGATGGCTTCTTTCTGGAAATGGGTGAGCGTTTTTCCTTTCTCATAATGTTTAAAAACGCATGGATTTATATACGATTTTCTAGCGACAGCTGGTGTGTTTCCTAACTTTTCGCTCACTGCCTTTATTGCTTCCCGAATGTTTTTGCCGGTTGCGGTTTTGTTGCCTGCTGCTCCCGATTCATCTAAAAATTTCGATGCTAATACCGAGCCGCCCCAAGTACGGAAATCTTTTGCAGAGAAATCGGGACCCATGTTTTGATGAATATACTGGTTAAGATGTCTGGATTTTACATCGTGGATTTTATTGTTTTGATCAATAAATTTGAAAATTTCTTTTCCGGGCATTGCCGCTAGTTCCTTAATTATTTTTGAAAGTGCAACATCTTTCACCGATTTCTCTTGTAATTTCCCAGACTTTCCCAGGTAGTTGAATTGCAGGTTGCTTCCCTTGATGGCGAGGTGTTTGCGCTGTAATGTCGTTAGTCCAAAGCTTTCATTTTGCAGGGTGTACAAGTCGTTGCCCGGTCTAAAGTAGGCCACTTCCATCATGCGAACCATTGCGGCTAAAACTTTGGCGCGACCCATTTTCTTTTTTCTAAGATGGATTGCCATGTTTTTCCTCATCTCGCACAACCGATCGCCAAAATCAATCAGTTTTTTGAACTTGAGGTCTTCTCGCTTTTCTCTAAATTTGGGGTTATAGATGTATTGTTTTCGGCCCTTTGCATCGTAACCTGTAGCACAAATTTTTGCTCGTGGTGAAGCGTTAATTTCAACATGGGTCCAAGCCGGAGGAATTACCAGCGTTTTAAAATAACTGATTAATTGTTTTTCTGTAACCGTTGTGCCTTCACCGCTAACATAGGTGAATTTTTTGCCCGCTTTCTTTCTGTAATACATGTCCTAAAATTTAATTCTTGATGATAGAGTTTATATAAAATGTAAACAGACACTATATTGATGCCAATTAATTGTTGTTAAACGGCTTTGACCATTCTGATTTGCTGAAATTTCACATAATGATTTACCTAATATGCTTAAAATCATCACTATCAAAACTACGCGAAGAATTTGAGAAATTACTTTTTAGCTAGTTATTTATTTGATCCTCTGATTCTGGGGAAGATGACTTGATGACTTCAATTCTGCGGTTTCTTGCTGTGTTTTTGTGGCGTAAACCACTGTGTTCTGCTGGTCAAGATCTATTGTCATTTTTACTCTACAGTGGGCAAACGATGTCTACCTATTTTCAATTTGCATTATGATAAATTTTCATAATAAAATATTGGTCTCAGCATAATATTCGGGTAATTCTTATTCTTGCCACCGATTTTGGGGAAAAATAATTTTCATTTATAGCATAAAAACATCGAAAAAAATCATTTAATACGAATTTCAGAAGCTCTTGCATCAACTTTTTTTTGTCTTATTTTACTCTCATAAAATATGGGTAAAATATTAATGTTTCAATGTCAGAAGCTTTGTTTCAATGATTTCCAATTATATTACCGTTCCATTCTTTCAAAAATGGAGATGAAAAATGAATTGTGAATTTTATAATTTTTTAACATTTTTTAAAAAAAAACTACACATGTCAAATTATTTTCTAAATTTGAGATAATATATTTTGAATCTTTTAACATTTGAGAAAGTTAAGATTCATAGTATAGAAATAAAAATCCCTAATATTTTATTTTTTTTATGAGAAAAACAAGTTTGAAAGTCTCCTGTCTCATTGCCGTTTTCTATTTTGGAAATGATGCAATGGCACAAAGAGCATCGAAAGACACTGTTGTCAAAGAACAGAGGATTGAAGAAGTGGTCATGATTGGCTATGGAAAGCAAAAGAGAGGTGATTTAACTTCTGCCATTGCTTCGGTGAAGGCCGAGGACATTACCAAACAACCATCGACAACCGCTATGCAGTCGCTACAAGGAAAACTTGGAGGTGTAACGATTGTAAACACCGACCAACCAGGAGCCACACCGAGTGTTATTATTCGGGGATTAGGAACGGCGTTGGCAGGAAGAGATCCTCTTTACGTGGTTGACGGTATGTTGGTGCCCAATATCACCAATATTAACCCACGAGATATCGAATCGATCGACGTTTTGAAAGATGCCGCATCCACCGCTATCTACGGAATTAGAGCAGCGAACGGTGTTGTAATTGTGACGACAAAAACCGGTAAAAGAGGAAAAACTAAAGTAACTTATGATGCTTATTACGGATTTAAAACGATCCTTAATAGAGTAGAGATGTTAGATGCTAGTCAATACGTTCAATACTTTAATGAAGAACGACTGGCCAACGGTAAAGATAAGTTTCTATCACCCAACCAGCAATACAACACCGACTGGTTAAAAGAAATTACCAGAACGGGTGTCGTTCAAGATAATAACGTTACCTTGAGTGGTGGTGGCGAAAACGTAACCTATTTCTTAGGAGTGGATCACTTTACAGAAGATGGCATTTTATCGGGACAGGACTATAGACGAACAACGATTAGAAATAATAATATCTATAAATTGTTTAATAATAAGGTACGTCTTTCTCAGAACGTAAGTTTCTCTAATACCAAGGAAAATATTAAACCTCTTGGTGCTTTTGATACCGCACACAGACAAGCTCCTGTTGTACCTGTAAAATATGATAATGGGAAATGGGGATTGCCATATTGGAATGAAAATACAGGGCAGACAACGTATCCGGGATCGCAGCTCAATTCTCATGGTAATCCGGTGGCAGCAATATATTTTGCGAATGAAGTGGCCAAAACGAATACGCTGCAAGCATTTCTGCAGGCAGATATAGATGTTTTTAAAGATCTTGTTTTTACTTCAAGAATTGGTACTACTAAATACTGGTATACAAAAGAAACCTTTTCTGCTACAAAAGAGCAATGGCTGGCAGGAAATCCAACAAGAACGGAAGCTGAATTTTTGGTACTGAGAAAAGCAAACCCCAAAAATACAAGTTATGCAGACAACTCATTTGCTTTAGAAAATATTGATACTTTCCGCTGGCAATGGGAGAACTATGCTACTTACAATAAAAAATTTGGCAACCATAGTCTGACCGTTGTAGCTGGGATGTCTGCCGAAGAAGTAGGTGTTGGTGGAAAGATGAGTGGTACAGCGTATAATGTTCCTTCCAAAAGCCAATATTGGAGTTTAGATAACAGTACATCGAGTGATCTGCTTAAGGAAGTAGGACAATTGTATTACACGCCCATACGATATGCCTCTTACTTTGGAAGAGTGCAATATGACTATGACAAAAGGTATTTTGTGTCCGGTATTGTACGGCGCGATGGTACCAGCAGATTCAAAAAAGACGCAATGTACTGGGATACTTTTCCATCCGTTAGTGCAGGGTGGAATATCTCTAATGAAGATTTCTTGAAAGGTAATTCAGTTATCAATTTCTTGAAACTTCGTGGAGGTTGGGGTACATTAGGAAATGATAATACCGGTGCTATCAATTATTCCTCTGTGAAATCTGGTGGAGGCAGTCAAAATTACAACTATGTTTTTGGTCCTGGACAGGATTTAATCTTCGGCGCTTATTATGGATCACCAGCTCTACCTTTAGGATGGGAAATCACTAAAGAGTGGAGTGTAGGATCTGATTTTACGTTACTCAATAATCGTCTATCAGGATCTTTTGATTATTACCAGAAGAAAAATACCAATACCATCCTAAAAATTAGACCTTTAGGAACAAGTCCTTACGATGAAGATTTTTTTGACCATGGTGGAGTAGTGATGAACAAGGGTTGGGAAGCCGCATTAAAATGGAAAGATTTTTCTGCTTCCGGAGATTTTTCTTACGATATAGGAGTTACGTTTAATAAGAATCACAACGAAGTTACAGAAGTTAAGCCAGCTTACGGAGGAATGACTGGAGGTTCTTTGGGAAATGGAAAAATCACCAAGAGACTCGAAGTAGGGCAACCGCTCGGGGCATGGTGGATGTACGAAGTTGAAGGGGTTTATCAAAATCAGGCGGAGATCAATAGTAGTGCAAATATCGCAGGTACTAAACCTGGATATTTGAGATATAAGGACCAAAATGGAGACGGCGTGATTGATGATAAAGATAAGGTGTTCATGGGAAGCTATCTGCCGACCTACAACTATAGTGTTCATGTTGGATTTAATTATAAGAGTATTGATTTCAGCATTGACGGATATGGCTCCGGAGGGAATAAAATATACAATGGGCTGAATAGTACACGTTTAGGAGGTGAAAACGTTTCCAAATACATGTTTGACAACCGATGGACAGGTGCGGGCTCTACCACCTCGGGTCCAGGTGCCCGCAGAGACGTTGAGGCATCCAATTACTATCTGGAAGATGGCGATTATTTTAGAATCAACAACATTACCTTAGGTTACAGCTTTAAAGATCAAATTGAAGGGCTACGTAATTTGAGATTATACGTCACCGCACAGAATCCGTTTATTTTCACCAAGTTCAAAGGATACAGTCCAGAATTAAATTCTGATGGAAATCCTTATGGAACTACAGGTGTTGAATTATCAGCTTATCCAAATTTGAAAAGCTTTATACTGGGTGTAAATGTTGAATTTTAAAAAAATAGTAAAAAATGAAAAATAATATATATAAATATTTAATAGCGGGAAGTATGCTAATAGGTTTATCTTCCTGTGGAAATGATTTTCTTAATGTTGATTCCAGAGAGCATATTGATGCGGTAGATGCCACTACGGTGTATGATCCCGTTATGTTTGTTAATGGTACTTATGGGATGATGACCGATTGGGATTATGCGTTCTCCTGGTTGGGCGTTACAGAAATTATTTCTGATAATGCAGATAAAGGAAGCTCGCCTACTGATGGAGGAGGCGATAAGTTGATTTTGGATGATCTTCAACACACAAGCTCATCCGGCTCTATAGGAGCAATGTGGACTCGTTTTTATAAAACCATTGGTAGGGCAAATCAGTCCATAAGATATACCGAGAAGTTTGGGCTTACTGATGAGTCTTACAAAAACAGATTAATAGGAGAAGCTAAATTTTTACGTGCACTCCATTATTTTTGGCTGGTAAGAATGTTTGGAGATGTCCCTATTCAGGATCTGGACGATCCAACATCTTGGATTACAAGAAAGCCAAAAGCAGATGTTTACGCTTACATTGAAAAAGACTTGACCGATGCCATTCAGGTATTACCAACAAAAAGCCAATATGCTGCTGCAGATTTGGGCCGTGCTACCAAAGGAGCTGCCCAAGGATTGCTGTCCAAAGTCTATCTTTACGAAGAAAAATGGCAGCAAGCGTATGATATGGCTGGTGCTGTTATGAATTCAGGACAATACGGTCTGGAGCCAGATTATGCCAAGATTTGGAGATTAGACGGTGAAAATGGAGTTGAATCTTTATTCGAAGTTCAAGCGAGAGGAACATCGATCGCGCATGGTGTACATCAGTATTCTCAAACTCAGGGTGCCCGTGGTACCGGAGGATGGGGTTGGGGATTCAACGTTCCTTCTCAAAACCTGCTGAACGCCTTTA
>Ga0097679_1002432_pt1 | contig 15546 bp, 10 predicted proteins | sample ThiBiot_500_biof_2_FD_72848 | JGI IMG/M metagenome (GOLD analysis project Ga0097679, IMG submission 72848) | Wastewater bioreactor microbial communities from Cape Town, South Africa - Thiocy_cont_500_biof - 1398105538000 (version 2) (version 2) ...
TCGCCGGGAGCGTGGTTGTTGCCACCTGCGAACCAACTCCCGCCGACGGCCCCGGGTCTGACAAGTCCAAGGGGTAAACTCTTGAAGCCTAACGAACGCGCGGCATCATGATCATGTCCCACGGGCTGGGCACATCGCCGTGCGGGACCCAGACCAGGGCGGGTGCGTTGAGCGCAAAGGCCTTGTGCAGGGCATCCTCGAGCTGCCGGGCGTCCATCGCTTTGAACGAGGCGATGCCGAAGGAGTCGGCGAGCTTGCCGAAGTCGGGGTTGTGCAGGTCCGAGGCGATCAGGCGGTTGCCGTAGCGCTCTTGCTGGATGCGCCTCACGTTGCCGAAGGCGCCATTGTCGAAGACCACGACCACCAGGGCGATGTTGTGCCGGGCGGCAGTTGCGAGCTCGCCCACCTGATACATGAAGCCGCCGTCGCCCGCGATCGCCAGCACCTTCTTGTCCGGCATCGCGGCCTTGGCGCCGAGCGCCGTGCCGAAGCCCCAGCCGAGATTGTCCTGGTAGCCCGGCGACAGGAAGGTGCGCGGCTTCTCGACCGGGAACGCAATGCGGGAGGCGAAGCCCATCTGCGAGACCTCGTCGACGAAGATGCCGTCCGCAGGAAGCGCGTTGCGGATCGCGTTGAGGAAGGAGACCTGCGGCTCCAGGCGCGACAGGCGCTCGGTCAACCAGGCGCGATGGCCGTTGAGCTCCGCGGCGCGCGAGGGCCGCTTGCGATTGTGCTTCGGAAGGGCCGCGATCAGGGCGCGCAACTGATGCGCGGCGTCGCCCACCAGAGCGGCGTCGGGCTTGCGGAAACGGTCGGGTTCATCAGGATCGACGTCGACGCGCACGACCTTGAGCTTGTCGTCGATGCCCCAGTTGCCATTCTGGATGAAGAAGCGTGTGCCGATCGCCAGCACCGCGTCGGCGTCTTTCCACAGGCGGTGGCCAACCGGCATGTCGACGGCCAGGCGATGCGAGGAGGGAATGATGCCGCGCCCGCGGCGATAGGAGGAGACCGGCGCCTCCAGCATTTCGGCGATATGGATCACCTCGGCGCTGGCGTCGGTCGCGCCGCCACCCAGCACCAGGATCGGCCGCTCGGCATTGCCCAGGATCCTGGCGGCCGTCTCGATCGCCTCGTCGTCGATCACCTGCGGCGGCAGTTGCAACGGCGCGTCAGGCAGAGCCACCTCACTGCGCTTGGCCCAGGTATCGAGGGCGCATTCCAGAGCCACGGGGCGCTGGCGGCCGGAGGTGGCGTGCCAGATCGCCTGGCTCACCAGGGTCGGCGCCTCCTGCGGGCTCCTGATGCGTTCCGCCCATTTGGTGATGTGGCGCATCAGGCCGAGCTGGTCGTGGATCTCGTGCAGATGGCCGTGACCCTTGTCGATGTCGGCCTGCGGGATCTGGCCGATCAGTCCGATCAGCGGTGCATTCATGCCGTAGGCGGTGAGTATCGCGGCTCCCGCATTCAGGAGCCCGGGGCCGGGCACCACGCCAAAGGCCTGCGGCTTGCCGGTCGCAAGCGCCGCCCCCAGCGCCATATAGGCAGCCGTCTGTTCGTGCCGTGGATGGATCACCCGTAACCGGTCGGCCGCATGGTAGAAGGCGTCGAACAAGGGGTCCTGATGCAGGCCGGGCAAGGCATAGACCGTATCGAGGCCGTGGCGGAGAAGAGTTTCGACCGTGGCTTCGGCGGTGCTGAGACGGGGCATCAGGCCTCTCTGTGAGCGTATCTGTAGGCGGGGAGTTCGATCAAAACGATGGTGACGCGGCTGGTACTTTACGCATTGCTGGCCATGGGCGCCGCGGCGTTACTCCTGGTCCTGCTGGCCTGGGCCGCCGAGCGCCGGCTCGACCGGCTGTCGGCAGCTTACATCAAGAGCGATGTGGCGCAGCTGCCCGATATCGACACGGCCCTGGTGCTGGGCGCGGCGCCGATCGGCCCCGAAGGCGGCCCCAACCGCTATCTCGAGTATCGTCTCGATGCCGCCGCCGAGCTGTGGCGCGCCGGCAAGGTGAAGCGCCTGATCGTGAGCGGCGACAAGCGACCTCCGGATTACGACGAGCCGGCGGCGATGGCGGCGGGGCTGCAGCGGCGTGGCGTGCCGGCCGCCGCGATTCTGCGCGACGAAGAGGGCGTGCGCACCCTGGCTTCGGTGCAGCGCGCCGAAACGGCATTCGGTGCGCGACGGCTGATCATCGTCTCGCAGCGCTTCCACCTTGCACGGGCGGTTTTTCTGGCGCGTGAGCTGGGCCATGAGGCCTGGGGCTACGAGGCGCGCGACGTGGTGCGAGCCTACAGCCTGCTCACCGAGCTGCGCCGCTATCCGTCGGCACTCAGGGCCTACTACGATGTGTGGTCCGATTGAGGGGAGAGTCCGATCTCGATCGCTTTCATCGGACGGAGCTGCGCGGAATGCATTTCTTGCTGCGCGGGGGCCCGGTCGTGCGGTTCGTCGACAGGTTCCCGCCGCCCGTGACTTCCTTGATCTGATCGGCAGGGCAGGTGCCGTCGTCGACCAGCACTCTTTCGCCGGCGCGCAGCGCGCCGGGTGGCGGCTCCTGCGATACCGAGCCAGGGACGGGAGCCGGCGGCGTCGAGGCGGTGCGTGGTGAAGGGGCCGGGGGCGTCGGGGTGGTGGGCATTGCAGATGTCGAGGGCCGCGATACAGCTGCGGCAGCTCTCTGATCGGCGTCGAACTGGGTGATCGCTGGCGCTGCACTCTGCAATAAGGCCTGGTTCTGCTTCCCCGAGAGGAAGCCGGTGGCCCCGTCATTCCGACTGCGTTGCCACGCCATGATCATGTCGCGCGTGCGCTTGCCGAAGATGCCGTCGGTGCCACCGGTATCGAAGCCCAGCGCCGTGAGAGCCACCTGGACATGCTGCCGGTCGACGGATGCGAGCCGTAGGCCGATTTCGCCGGCCTCGGCAGCGGCGCGCTCGCTCTCCTCGGCCTTGCGTCGTGCCTCCTCGGCGGCGATCGCTGCCGCTTGCCGGGCCTCTTGGTCGGCCTTTTGCCGCGCGAGTTCGGCCTCCCGCTGGTGCGTCTCCTCATCGGCCTTCTGCTTTGCGGCGGCCTCGGCCTTGTCGCGCGCCTCCTTTTCGGCGCGCAGCTTCGCCAGTTCTTCGGCCTGCGCCTGCGCCTGCGCTTGTGCTTGTGCTTCCGCCTGAGCCGCCTTGGCCGCCGCTTCGGTCTCTGCGGCTCGAGGTGGCGGCTCAGCGGCCCGCTGCGGTGACCGCCCGTCCGTCGCGATGTAGTAGCCCCCGGCGGCCAAGGCTATCGCGGCAAGGGCAAGTCCAATACGGAAGTGTCGTGCACGTCCAGCCGGTGCGGCGGCTCTCTGTATGGTCGGTGCGTCGGCTGCGGATCGCACAGGCTCGGGCGGCGTCGCTGCGGCTTTGCGTGCCTCGCCGAGGACAGTTGTCACCTGAGAGTCCGGAGAAACGGATTGGGTGAGGATCGGCCGCCAGTCGACAATCGATTGTGGTCGGTCGCCGGCACGCACGGCCAGCCCGGCATCGATGCCGATCAGCAGGCCCGGTGCGAACCCTGCAGGCATTTGCTTGCCCAACGGTCGATAGTGATCGTCGAGCATGCGGTCGAAGGCACTGGGAGGGGGCTCTCCGGTGATCGCATGGTAGAGCGTAGCCGAGAGGCCATAGATGTCGGTCCAGGGGCCTTGTCGGGCAGACGTGAATTGCTCGGCGGCGGCATAGCCAGGCGTGAAGATCGTTGTCATCGCGATCGTCCGGCCTGCCATTGCGGCGCGGGCAGCGCCGAAATCGATCAGCGTCGGGTATCCATCACCGTTCAGGATGATGTTGCCGGGCTTGATGTCGCGATGCAGGAAGCCAGCTGCGTGGACCTGAGTGAGCCCGTCCAGCAACGGCCATAGGATTCTGTCGATTTCGGCCGGCGACAGCGTCTTGCCGTGCGCCAGGTGGTCCTGCAGCGTGATTCCCGGCACCAGCTCCATTACGATGTAGGCGGTGCCGTTGGCTTCGATGAAGTCGAAGATCCGGACGATGGCAGAGGCGTGGTGCAGTGTCGCCAAGGTGCGCCCTTCATCGACGAACCGCTGGCGGCCCAAACCAAACTCGTCGGCCAATTTGGTCGACCGCGGTAGAACGAGGGCCTGGCTCTCCCTGACCGCGAGGGCGGTCGGCAGGTATTCCTTGAGTGCGACGTCACGGTCGAGCTGAGTATCGCGCGCACGATAGGTGACGCCAAAGCTGCCCTGGCCAAGAACGGACAGGATTTCGTAGCGCTGCAGCCTTGCGCCAACGGCGAGGACATCGCGGGAGGATTCGTTCGACGGGGTCGAACCAGGATCACTTTGCGAGTGAGGCAAGCTGTCCCCAGTCTCAACAGATCAACGTTGAAAGCGTAGGCAGCCTCGAGTGTCACGGTCAAGAATTGCCCGTGTGACATTCGGCTGCCGCTCACCCCAAGCGCAAGAATGGCACGGCCGCTGCCGCCAGCAGCACTGCCGCGATACGCAGTCGGGTGAAGGGTTCGCGCAGCCAGAGCACGGCGATCAGGATCGCGAACACCGCGCTGGTGTCGCGCAGCGCGGCGGCCGGCGCGATCGGGGCATGGTTCCAGACCCACAGGATGAGCAGATAGGAGACCATCGAGGCGATCGCGACCGGCGTGGCGTAGAGCCATTGGCCCTTCAACTGCTGCCAGACCGGGCCGGCGCGACGTTGGCGGAAGCACATGACAAGGGCATTGGCGATCGAGGCGACGAAACCGTAGGCGAGCGGCGAGCCCGAAGCGCGCACGCCCTGCGCGTCGCAGAGGATGTAGCCTGCGGTGCCGAGACCGGCGAGGGCGGCCCAGCCGAGTGCGCCCAGGGCAACGCCATGGCCGCGCGAGGCGTCCCAGGCGAGCAGGCCGAGCGAGAGTGCGATGATGGCGATGCCCGAGAAGGCGCCTGCGCCCACAAGATGCCCTGTGACGAGGGCAGCCAGTGGTACGACCATCAGCACCGCCAGGGCACGCACCACGGGATAGACGACGCCGAAGCCGCCCAGCCCATAGGCGCGCAGCAGGGCACTCACCGTCACCAGGTTGAGGAGCGCGGAAAGGGCGATCCACGGCCAGGCGCCGGTCGCCGGCAGGCCGGTCCAGGCGAGCAGCGGCAGGACCAACAACGCTCCCAGCACCATCTGCGCCATCATCGCCTGCGCCGGCTGCCGATTGGCCTTCACCGCGGCATTCCAGCCGGCATGCAGCAGCGCGCTCAGCAGGGCAGCCGCGACGTCGATCGGGCTCATGGCGCGTTCATCGGGGCGCGTTCATTGCGGCGGGCTCACCGGGGAAGCGAAACGATGACGACGGCGTAGCGTGCCGGCTTGGATGTGGGGTTGTGGTAGGTGATCGGCTGATCGAGCTGCAGTGCCAGGCAATCGCCGGCCTCCAGATTGTGCTGCTGACGGCCCAAGGTCACGTCGATCGTGCCCTGCAGCACCCAGATCTGCTGATGCGTCGCCGTCTGCCTGGGGCCGCTTTCATAGGCGACGCGTGCACCGGCGGGAAAAGCGACTTCGACGAGCTGGATGGGGGAGGGAAAGCCCGGCGGCGAGACATTGCGCCGGAGGTAGCCGGATTGCGGATCGCGCCATTCCTGCTGCTCGGCCCGTCGCGACACAGGGGCGCCCGGCCCGGCCGGCGTGTCGAACAGCGACGCCAGCATCACGCCGAGCCCGGTCGCCAGCCGTTCCAGCACCACCGCCGTCGGGCTCGTCTCGCCGCGCTCGATCAACGAGATCATGGACCGGCTGACGCCCGAGACGTCGGCTAAAGCGTCAAGCGACAGGCCGCGTGCGGTCCGCAGCTCGCGCACGCGTGCAGCAATGCGATCGTTGACAGAAGCGGGCATGATAAGTCGTCCAATATATTGGATGACTTATCATGTATATTGGATAGCTCGTCAATTCATCAGAATGGGCGGCGATGCATCAGTCCAATCGCGCAATCGCGACGGAAGGTCGGGCTGCAGGGCCCACTCGACCATCCGCAGATAGAGCGCCGTGCCGCTCTCCGCGCCCTCCACGAGGTCGTGGAAGTGTCGCTGCTCGAGCGCGGCGTCCCGCAGAGCCGTCAGGATCGGCATTCCGTGCGGCGGTCCGTCGGACCGGTACAGCATTGCAGGTCTGGCGGCCGATTCACTCGGCGAGTCCCCCTGCAGGATCTGCCGAACCCAGCGACGCGCCGGGCCGTCCGAGATGGTCTGCAGTATGGCGGCCGCACCGAGCTTCACGAACGGTCTCTCGCCGACGACCGACCGGAAATAGCCGTGCCAAAGCTCGACGTCGGCGCTGATCGGGGGCGGGGTGAGGCCGAGGGCCAGCAGATCCTGGGCGACCGCCTGGTGGTGCAGTTCTTCGTCGTTGGCAAACCGATACAGGAAGTCCCGCAGCTTGCGTCGCCACGCCAGATCGCGATGGCCGGCGATGGCCATGAAATAGGTCGGCACGTCCCTGGTCAGATGGAACTGGAACGACAGGTAGCGGGCGCGCGGATCGGGCGTAGTCGCTCGGCCGTTGACCGACGTGGCCAGCAGCTCGGCGAGGTGGAGTTGTGCCGTCCGGATGCTTCTTTCCAGAGTGGAGAGCGTGACGTGATCCATTGCTTTCGTCGGGTGTGCTTTTGAGGGCGAGGTGAAGTCCTGGGGACACTCGGGAGTGCCTGTGCCTTGCCTGCTCGCCGAGGCTGAGCCAGCGGTTCGACAGAGGAGAGGGGCGTGCCTCACCCGCGCGACCAGATGTAGCCGAAGGACGGGTAGTTCTCGATCGCGCGGAACTCCGGATCGCATGCCTCGAACTTCTGGCGGATCCGCTTGATCGCGGACCGGACGTTGCAGCGATATCCATTCTCGCCGCTGCCGGCGATGAAACCTCGATAGTGAAGGCAATCGTAGATTTCACGATAGGAGACGTGCTGGCCGAGCTTGCTGACCAGCAGATTGACGATCCTGAACTCTCCGAAGGTGAGTTCGACATCGACGTCGTTCCAGCTCACACGGCTGCTGCGCGGCCTGAGCGACAGCTTGCCGACCTGCAGGAGGGCTTCTCGTCGAGGCTCCGGTGCCTTGGTGGGGATCACGAGGCGAAGCCGATGCACGAGGATGGCGATGCCGCGGGCCTTGTCGATGAAGTCGACGGCGCCGTGCTTGAGCGCGAGGCTCTCGTAGCTGATGAGCGACCGGTTCGTCAGGAATACGATCGGGAGGGTCAGTCCCCGGCGCTTGAGCTGGCGCATCAACTCGATGCCGTTGGTACGAGGAAGGTGCCAGTTCAGGACGATGAGGTCGGCGGCCGCCACCGAGTCGATGGCCTCAAGCATGGATTGGGCATCGGGGAAAGCTTCGACAGAGAATCCATGCTCTGCCAGCTCATTCGACAGCAGCTCGCAATAGTGACCGTCGTCGTCGACCACGACGAGCCGGATCGGCGGCTCACCGACGGGCGGAAGCGACGGCTCGGTCGCAAATGACGTCAAGGTATCGGCTGTTTGTCCCATGGGTAATCTCACGCGGTAAGGTACTGGAGCGACGTGGCGGGCTCGGGGGGCGCTGAAGGATCTAGCTGGAGACCTGGCAGGGCTCGGGCGTCGGGCGGCCGACGAGATACGGCTCGACTGAGCCGCACCAGTGCGCGGTCGCTTTCGTATCTGCCGCGCGCCGGGAGAGAGCCTTGTCGACGATCATGTCGCTGAACTCGGCGATCGACGGCAGGCGGCCGACCTGCTCGCGACGCCGGCGCAGGAAGCCGGGGGCCTGCTTGTCCATCAGGGAGGCCGTGATCGTTCCTTCGACAATATCGCCGCTGATGATGTGCAGCCGGACATTGTGACGAGCGAACATGTCGCTCATCCGTCGCAGGCACTGCTCGCCGGCCTGCCGGGAAAGCGCGACATGCGCATAGGAGGGCAGGACCGGCTGGTGATAGTAGAAGTGCGCGCTGTGGCTGGTGACGTAGATCAGATTGGCTTCACCGACACAGAGAGGCAGGACCGCCGTGGCGAGGGCAACCGACGCATAGCAGTTGATCGCCATGGCGTAGGGGAGGTCTTTGTCGGGCTCGAGGCCGCCGCTGGCGTTGAGAATGACGGCATTGTAGGGGCCGTGGGCGGCGAGCCGCTGCACCACGTCGTCCAGCTCATCCTGCCGCGCCAGATTGCCGGCGACGAGTTCGCAGTGCCTGCCCGCCCGGGTGATCGCGGCCGCGACAGAGGCGGCCCGCTTGTGCTTGTCCCGATAGGAGAGGGTGATGTCGTAGCCGCGGCCGGCGAGGGCCAGAGCGACGCGTGCCCCGATACCGCGCGATCCGCCGGTTATTAGCACTCGCGGTGCGTTCAGTGGAAAAGCCTGGATCATCGAAGGGCGCCTTCTGTCGCTGTTCGCCTGGCGGCCATCGGCGGCCGACGGGGCAATGCTGCTGCATTGCCATTCCGCAGGCGCTATTTCGGCGTTCGTGAATCGTGAAAACCGCGCGAACAATGTTGAATTCCGCGGTCTAATGGGTTGTTCTCCCCTCCGGGGTAGCGGATGTCGCGCGAACAGTGGGCCTTTTCGCTCAGTCTGATGGGCACTTTCCGGTTGGCGACGCCTGACGGCCTGCGGGTCGAGATCGCCAGCACGAAGGGCATGGCACTGATCGCCATGCTTGTTGTGGCCAAGGACGGTGAGCACTCGAGAGCCTGGCTCCAGGACCGGCTTTGGGGCTCGCGTCAACGCGCCCAGGCGCAGAGCAGTCTGCGGCGCGAACTTTCCAATCTGCGCAAGCACTTGAACGGTGGTGGCCAGCCGGTGCTGGTGTGCCAGCATAATCGCGTCAAGCTCGACCTGACGCGGCTTCGGGTCGACGTCCTGACCTTCGGTGACAAGGGTGCCTTTCCGTCACCTGGTTCGGTCGTGTCCGGAGAGTTCCTGGAAGGCTTCGACATTGCCGGAGAAAACGGCTTCGAGGAATGGCTGCGCGAGCAGCGCTCCTTCTTTCGGCCGAACTCGCCGAGCTCCGTCGGCACGGCCTCGATCCAGCAGACCGCCTTGCCGCAGACCGATCTTTTTGCCGGCCAGTCGCTTGCGGCTCCGCGCTTTGGCGATCGGCCGGCGCTTGCCGTACTGCCCTTTGCCAACCTGACCGACGACCCGGCCGACGATTATCTCAGCGAGGGACTGAGCGAAGACCTGATCGATCGCCTGTCGCGGCTGCGTTGGCTTCCCGTCATTGCCCGCAACTCCTCCTTCGCCTTTACCGCCGGAACCGCCGATCCTCGCAGCATCGGCGAACAGTTGGGCGCCCGTTACGTTCTCGAAGGCCGGCTGCGCGCCAACGGCTATAGTCACGCGGTCTCGCTCGCTCTGTCCGACGCCACTACCAACATCACCTTCTGGACACACCGCCTGCCGCTGCCGAAGGATCGATCGCAGGATGCCCTCGATCCGGTCGTTGCCGAGCTGGTGGGCGTGTTGGACGCCCAGATCGACCACGCCGAGCAGCTTCGTGCGCGCGGCAATCGCCAGAACCGCCTGGAGTTCAACGATCTGATTTGGCGTGGGCGCTGGCATCTCAATCGCTTGACCCGCGCCGACTCCGAGATTGCCCGCCGGCTGTTCGAGCAGGCACTGGAGCTGGAGCCGGATTCTCCCGAAGCCTTGCTGCAAGTGACATTCCAAATGGGCTGGTCGATCTGGGCCAACCGTGGAAGCGTCGAGCAGATCCAGGAAATGCGGCGTATGGCTCATCGCGCCATCGTCGCGGATGCCAACGATGGCCGTGGTCACATGCTGGCCGGGATCGCCGAGCTTTGGCTGAGACAGACCGATCGGGCGCGCGCCTTGCTGCAGCGTGCCGTGGCGCTCAATCCCAGCCTGTGCCAGGCGCATGCCCAGCTCGGGTGCCAGTTCAATCTGTGCGGTGAACCGGCTGCCGCGATCGCGCCGCTGCGCATGGCGCAGCGCCTCAGTCCCAACGACATCCAGGTCTTCTTCATCATCGGCGAACTCGCCATGTCCTACTGGATGCTGGAACGCTGGCCGGAAGCCGTTTCCGAAGCCAACCAGTCCATTACGCGGCGCCCCGCCTACTGGTATGCCGCGGTCGTCAAGGTCAACGCGCTGGTGGGCGCTGGCGATCTCGCAGCCGCGCGTCGCGCCCTCGACGAACTTCTGGCGGTGAAGCCCGACTTCCGGTCGGAGTATGTCGACTGGATTCCGTTTCTCGATCCGGCCTGGAATCAACGCCTGAAGGACGGCTTGGCCAAGGTCATGCCCGCGAACGCGGGTTCGGGCAAGGAGCGACATCGGACCTCCAACGCCGCTTCCTGACGCGAGCGGAACGAAGTCATGCTTGAACTGAAATATTTCGACAAGATCAGTCGCTACGAGCAGGCAGAGCAGGCCAGCGGCGACGATTTCCCGCCTTTCGACGTCGACAGACTGGGCACGGACAGCGCCTACAAGAGCGCCGTCCGGAACTACGTGAGGCTGTTCTTCCTGGCCGCGTTGTGGCTGATGCGGGCCGTCTGGCCGGTCTATCGGTTCGGCAGGCTGGTCGTCGTCAGCCGGTATGAAGATGTCGAGGCGGTCCTGCAGAACCGTGAAGCCTTCCGAGTACCGTTCGGGCCGGAAATGACGAAAGTCACCGGTGGCGTCAATTTCGCGCTGGGCATGGACGGTGCCGAGCACGACCGGCAGCGGGCGATCATGGATCGGGCCATGCCTGCGGCGCGGCGGGCGGGCGACCTTGCCGACATTCTGGCAGGCACCCGGCACTTCACTGAAAAGCTGCTCGAAGGGTCGGGAGGCCGCATCGACGTCATGCGCGACCTGATGGGCCGCGTCTTCACCGAGTCGGCCAACGACTACTTCGGCCTGGACCTCGACGACCCGAATGCCTTTCTGGATCGGTCCCTGGCGGTCTCCAATCTCATCTTCGCCGATCCTTTCGGTAACCCCACGGCGAGACAGACGGCACTGGGCGGCGCGGTCCGCCTTCGCTACATGGTGGATCGAGCGATCGCGCGTGCGCACAAGCGCTTTGCCGAGTGCGGCCCGCAGGACAGGACCATTCTCGACCGACTTGTCGCCGAAGCGCAGGCGTCGACCGATCCGATATCGGATGACGAGATCCGCGCCATCGCCATCGGCACGCTGACCGGTCTTATCCCGACGAATACCCTGGCGGCCGGCAAGGTTCTGGAAGAGCTTCTTCGCCATCCGCAGTACCTGAAGGAGGCCATTGAACTGGCCGCCGCCTGCGAAGATCCGTCGAAGGCAGGTGAGCGACAGGCAAATCGCGCCCGATTTCGCCGGATCATCATCGAGGCGGCCCGGCTCAATCCGGCCCTCTTTCCCGGTCAATGGCGCTACGCGCCCGAAGACACGCACATCGGACAGAAGCGTGTGCGTGGCAAGTCCGTCCTCATGGTCTCGACCATGTCGGCGCTGCGCGACCGGCGTGTCTTCGAGCGGCCGGGGATTTTCTGGCCGGATCGGCCGGACAACGAGAGGAAGGCTTGGCTGATGTTCGGCCGGGACAGTCACGTGTGTCTCGGCAACTGGGTCGCGATGGAGCAGATCACCGAGATCTTCCAGATCCTGCTGGCTCAACCCAATATCCGTCTTTCGTCACGGCAGGTGGGGAGGCTGGCCTATATCGGTCCGTTCCCGCGACGGCTCGACATGGAGTTCGACACCGCCCGGTCGCCGCGCCAGCAGACCATGATCACCATACAGGCGCCCCTGCTGCCCGGTGTGAAGCTGGAGCATATGCAGGACAGGATCGCCAGGCTCGGCAATCCGGCGGCGGCCGACAGCGACATCGGCAAGGCCCTGACGGCGACCCGGCTGGTGCATTTCGCTTCTCTCTCGGCATTCTACGCCGATCCCGACGAGCAGGGCGGCGGGAGCGATCCCCGGCTGGTGTTCGAGCTCAATGTCGACGGCAATGCAGAGCCTGCCCTGAAGGCGATCGCCGACAAGGCCGGTATCTATCTGGCGGACATCTTCGCCTTGACGGAGGGCGGCTCCGGCCCGCTCTACGACGTGTTCCTGCGCCAGCATTTCGAGCTGAGCTTCCTGCCTTGGGAAGCGACCGGCCTGGAGTTCAACGGCACGCCCGATTGCCCCGTGGCCGATATCGAGATCCAGCACGAGGTTGCGACGGTCGCGCGCGGTGCCTTGGACGAGTACGTCAAGAGGCGCGGCAATCCGGGCATGCGGGCGCGATCTGCCCTGCAGCATGTTCGCGAAGCCATCCGATCGCACCCGGACGAACGGTTGCGCAATTCGCTCATCAGGCCCTCGCGGCGGCGGCTGGCGATATCGGAATGGACCGGTACCGGCACCACGAAGGGACTGTCGGTGTTCTTCTCGTCCCGGGCGGGGAGTTACTTCTGCCTGCTTCTGGCGCTTCTTGTCCTCTGCCAGAGCGCCATGATCTACGGCTTCGTGCGACCGTTCTCGGTGATCCCGCAGGTGATCGCCTTCAGCTCCCTGGCGGGCGTCGCCGCGTTGCTGGCAGCGGCCGTCTCGAAGACCGGCTTCGATGACCTGATCGATTGCTGGAAATGGGTGGGGCGCTTTCTTCCCTATCCCTTCATCGCACTCGGTCTCGCTGCCCTGCTTGGCCTGGTCGCGGCATTGGCCTGCCTCAACGTCTGGGCCATCGAGACTGTGCTGGCATGGGCGCTGCCAGGGGCCGCTCTGCCCGTGGTGACGGCCATTGCGATCGTGGGAGGGCTGGCACTTCTGCGACCGCAGTATCTCGCTGGCGTCTCGCTGATCGACAATTGGCGGGCGAGCCTCGGCCATCTGCGTTCGGCGGTGATCGTCGTCGTGGTCCTGGCCTGTGCCGCGATGCTCTATCACGTGATCGCCAAACCCGATCTTGCCCGTTGGCCGACCTATGCGCTGGTCGTTCGGTGGTTCGATACGATCTGGCAGCAGTCGTTCCTGATCGCCGATTTCGATCGCAAAGCCGTGGGCACTGCATTGCAGATCGTCGGTTGGGGGCTTTTTGCCCTGGCCGGCGGCATTGCGTCGACCGCCATCGGCTGTGCCCTGGTGATCGGTATCTTTCTGGCGATCCTGCGTTACCACGAGAAGCGGGATGCGGTGGACGAACGGCCGGCGTCACTGGACAAGATCCAGGCCGTCGCTGCGCTGGAAAACGCTCCGGGCTATGCGCAGAACCATATCGTCGCCATTACGCCGCTGAAGGAAGGCGGCTTCCGGCGTCTGACACTCGCGATCGCCTTGTGGTGGATCGCCCAACTGGTCACCTACTGGTACCGCCCGGGTTTCGTGCTGAATATGGGCACGATCCACTATGCCCGCTGGTTTCGATTGCCCGGCAGCAACGCGATGGTCTTCTTCTCCAACTACGACGGGAGTTGGGAAAGCTATCTCGAGGACTTCGTCACCAAGGCGCACAAGGGACAGACGGCAGCGTGGAGCAACGGCAAGGGCTTCCCGACCACCCGGTTTCTGATCCTCGACGGGGCGCAGGATGGCCCGCGTTTCAAGCGTTGGGTCCGCCGGCAACAGATGCCTTCGTTGTTCTGGTACAGCCGCTTTCCGCACCTGACGACCGATCAGATCCGCAACAACGCCCTGATTCACGACGGCCTGATGCGGGCCAAGACCGACACGGCGGCACAGGCCTGGCTCGACTGCTTCGGCACGATGCCGCGTCCGGATACCACCATCGAGATCGAGCAGATCCAGTCTCTGGTCTTCGCAGGCTTCGCCCGGTTCAAGTACATGAGCTGCGCGGCGATCACTTTGCCGGGCGGCGACCGCAAGGCGATCCATCGTTGGCTCGAACGGCTGCAGTTCGACGTGGCGTTCGGAGAACAGGGCGGACGGGACCAGCCGCCGACTTTCGCGGCGTTTTCGGCCTCAGGTCTGGCGAAGATCCTGGGGGAGGCAGCAGGCGACGACGACCTGATGTCGGCCTTCCCGCCGGCGTTCCGCCTCGGCATGGGGCGTCGCGGCAAGATCCTGAGGGATGTGGGCGCCTCGGACCCGTCGCAATGGCGGTGGGCCGACGTTGCAGGCACCGCGGGAGACGCAAGACCCGTCGACGCCATGCTTCTGATCTATGGCGCCAGCACTGCCGACTGCAGGAAGACGCTGGAGGAGTATTGCAGCAAGCTCGGCGACGATTGCCTGCTCTACGTCGTCGATACCCAGCCGACGGCGAAGACGGAGCAGGCGGCCCAAGACGGTGTCATCTACGAGCATTTCGGCTTCCGCGATGGCATTTCGCAGCCGATCATCCGCAGCACGCGGCGCGCCGCGCGCGATGTCGATTCGCCCGATCTGGTCGAACCTGGCGAGATGATTCTCGGCTATCGCAACAATGCCGGTCAGCTCGCGCCGGCCGTGACGCTTCCGGCGGAACTGGACCAAGGAGACGACCTGGCGTCGGATGTGATCGGGCAGGGGTCCCGCTTCCCGCGCTTCCGCACGGCCAGTCCGTCTCTGCTGCGCGACTTCGGGCGCAACGGCACATTCCTGGCCATTCGTCAGATCGAGCAGCATGTCGACGTCTTCGAGGACTTCACGTGCCGTCAGGCCGAGACGCTCAACAAGGAGGTCAAGCAACTCGGAGGGCTGGTTGGCGGGCCGGTCAACGGCGACTGGGTGGCCGCCAAGATGATGGGCCGCCGTCAGGACGGCCAGCCCTTGTCGCATTGGATGGAAGCTGGCACGACAAGTGGTGCGACGGGCGGCGGCGACAACGATTTCGACTTCGGAATGGACGATCCGCAGGGGCTGCGTTGTCCCTTCGGCGCTCATATCCGGCGCGCCAACCCGCGCGGCGGCATGCAGCCCGATGATCCGCTCGAGATCTCCATCACCAAGCGTCACCGTATCCTGCGCCGCGGCCGGCCCTATGCGAGCGCCGATGGCGGGGAGAAGGGCATGATGTTCGTCGCTCTGTGTGCCGACATCGAACGTCAGTTCGAGTTCCTGCAGCAGACCTGGATCACGTCACCGGCCTTCCAGGGCCTCACCAATGAGCCGGATCCCATCGTCGCCACGTCGGAGCAGCCCGGCGGCAATGTCTTTACCATTCCGACCACTGCAGGCCCCCTTACGCTCCGAGACCTGCCCAATTTCGTCACGATCCGGGGCGGCGGCTATTTCTTCGCGCCGAGCCGCGCGGCGCTGCGGTTCATGGCGTCGGTGACGAAGTGATTCAAGAGCAGGTCGACTTGTCCGGGCGGTAGTGCTTAGAGTTCGACGGTCAGGATAGCGTCGAAAGGATCGCGGAATGCCGTTGCGCTGGGAAATCCTTCATCCGGAGAAACTGGTGCACATCGTCGCCGAGGGGCCGGTCACCATCAAGGATATGGAGGAGCATTTCGACGCCATCGTGGTGGCCGAGGCGCTGCCCTACGCCAAGCTGTTCGATGCCTCCCGTCTCATCCCGGTCTACGACGATCACGACGTCCTGATGATGGGGGCACGGCTCAGTGCCTACACGTCGCATTTCGACAGCGGGCCGTTGGCGGTTGTCGGCGAA
>Ga0097679_1002440_pt1 | contig 15500 bp, 12 predicted proteins | sample ThiBiot_500_biof_2_FD_72848 | JGI IMG/M metagenome (GOLD analysis project Ga0097679, IMG submission 72848) | Wastewater bioreactor microbial communities from Cape Town, South Africa - Thiocy_cont_500_biof - 1398105538000 (version 2) (version 2) ...
AAAAATCAAGAGATTGAAATTAAATTAGAAGGAAAAAACGTTTCGCCTGCACCTGATCGCAAAAAACATGCTTTCCGTGTAGCAGATGAAAGTAGTAAATATCCGGAGTATTTTTATTGTTCAACTCGAGATGAAATGGCCAAATGGATGAATAAAATGGGCCTAGCTGCCATTAATTTCAACATGGACGATTCGAAAATCGGTGGTTTCAACAAAGGTTTCGTTGATTCACGTGAAGGTTCACCTGCATCGACGTCCTCATTGTTTTCGAACGATAAACAACAACGAACAGGTCATATCGGTTCTATTGGAGATAGTGAAAATGAATCGGACAAAGATTCGGTTGTGTCTTGGCACAAATTGAGTGTTTCCGATACGGAACAACCGAGAGACAAAGTAATTTCCAAATGAAAGAAATTCTTGTTTTTGTTTTTATTGTTTCGATTTTTGAAGAAAGCCGATCTGTCATTTTTCGCTCGTCATGCTCGTTCATCATCGTCAGCATCGATTCTCTCCGATGCACATAATAGTCCAATAAATTCGCCATCGAACCGTTTCGTTGGCGAAATCAATCGAATTCATTATCGAGCAAATAGTTCACCGGTTCGTTCTCGAATCTACAACGACGACGAACACGAAAATGCATATGTCAGTGCTGCGCCCCGTCTATCCGATTCGGATTCATCGAGTGAAGTACCTTATCAACGAATGTTCATAACTAATTCAATCAATGTCAATCAACCTGAAATGAGAATGTCAAATAATCAACAACAGAGAATGTTCACATCGTCGGGTGGTTTCACCACTCCGCCCATCACAACAATCCCACCACAGCGAATATTTATGCCAACAGATGACGAACTCTCATCGCCTTCGACTCGTAGTTTAGATATTCCAACGAATCTTTCATCGACGTCATCGTCTCAACCATGTTCACCGGCTGTTGTTCGAACGGCTCCAGTTTATGTTTCAGTTTATACATCAACTCCACCCGTCCCGCTCGTCAAAGGAACAATTGCCACTTCGACGCCGGCGCCACCATCGACAAATGATGATGAATCATTTTTTACTCGTCGTTCGCCGTCGCCATCACGCAAACCACCACCACCGCCAGTAGCAAAAAAACCTGATCCAGCAACTATTTACAAATTTACAACAAATCAAACCCATAAATAAATCCCTCCGATTGCTGTTTTTACCTTCGTTTCTTTTTTATGTACAAAAAAATCGTTTTTTTTTTCTTTTTCGAAAACTAATTATATTCATTTTGAAACGACTTCTTCAGAATATATCGATTTCTTTTTCCAAAAAAAAAACCGACTCATGTTCATTCGTTTGCTCATTCAACTCTGTCTATTTTGGTCTACCATTCATTCGATCAATTATCTTCTATTAGTCAGTTGATTTTCAAAATTTGCTTGTTTTCTTTATTGACTAACTCTTTTCGTCTAGCATTTTCCACAAACGAAACGTTCTTATATTCGGTTTCTTCGTGCATGCGGTTGTCACATATCCTTAGGAAATATTGGATTTTATACAACGACATTCAATCGAAATATTTTCCGTCTCGGAACACGTTATGCACGTGTTTGGAAGATTTGGTTTACGATTGGCATATTCATTGCGTTGATAACGGCCGTTTGTGCTTGTTTAGTTTTGATATGTTTACCGTTGAAAACGGTTTATGAACTATTGACAAGTGATCGTTCGAATTCGATGAATCAAACAACTCAACGAGATCAATTATTAATTCAACCGATAGTTTGTTTGTTCGACGAGAATTCGACTTGCTAACGAAAGAATATGATTGAATTTTCAGATTCCCGGTGTCAATGTCCCGTCCGAACAAATTATACATTTTTTTCTTGCTCTACTCGTTTGTACAGTTTTTCATGAATTCGGACATGCAGTTGCAGCATCTAGCGAGCAAATTCGAGTGAATGGTTGTGGATACTTTTTGTATATTATCTATCCGGGTGCTTATGTCGAATTGAATCAAGAACAAGTCGAAATGATTTCAGCATATCGACAATTGAGGTACTTTCAATGTTTGATTTTTTGCATTTCGATAGTTTTTGGAGTTTAGAATTTATTGCGCAGGTGTTTTTCATAATATAATTCTCGTTGTCATTGCTGTTCTATGTCTTCTTGTCAATCCATATTTTGCACGAAATTTTTATACAGAAACTGCTCTGGTTCAATCTGTATCTCAAGTAGAACGTGGATTGAATTTGAATTCTTCAATTGACAATATTTGTCTAGACATCACCTCTCTATAATCTTCTACCGAAATATTCAGCAATTCAATCGATTGACGGTTGTCGTGTTCAAACAGCTAATGACTGGTATCAATGTTTACGATCAATTAAAGATCGACAAGCAATTGAAAGTAGTGGATATTGCTTGACATCATCTCAAATTCAAATTTTCTCGAATCGTATCGGTATGCGAATGAATAACGAGCTAACTAAGAATTTCTGTTCGAAAATCTAGAATATAATCAAACAACGAATCATGATTGTTGTCAAAATCTATCGGAAAAACTCTATTGTTTTCTCTATCAATCAGATTCGTCTTCGATTAATCTGAATGGTGCTTGTCTTGCAGCTCGTACTGCGATTAATCATCCGACATGTTTTTCCAATGTTGATTGTCAACAATCGACATCGGACTCGTTTTGTCTCCGTCCATTCTCTGCTGATAATGTCACACGTTTAATTCGAATATCTCACGATCAAGGACCAACGATTCTTTTCGTTGGTTCAATCATCGAAATCTCTCGTACAAGTAATTAAAACAATTGAAGAAAGACAAAATCACGAACACAGACTTTGTTTTCTAGTTACTATTCAACCATATCAAGCTAAATATACATTTATTCCAACCATTTTCATTACTGATTTTCCATTATTTTTACAGTAAGAAAAAAAAAACTAACTTAGTTAATTATCAAAATGATATTTGCCTAATTAGATACGTAAGTGCTTTTTCATTTGCACTAGCATTTTTTAATGCAGTACCTTGTTACGCATTGGACGGTCAATATATTCTTTCGTCATTATTCGAATATCTTTCGATACATTCATCGAAACAACAACGTTATGCACTTCGATTTAGCACATTCTTGCTATTACTGAATATTACAATTGCATTTATTCAATATTTTTCCATTGTATAGATAAAGATCGGATGTTGAGAGGAAAACTAATGTCAATGATTAAAGAAATAAACGACAAAATCCGGATATGAACAATTGATTCTCATCAGACACTTGTTAGGAAACAAGCCTAGTTTCATCATTAAAATGTAATCAAGCTTTCAATTAATCGACGAATACATAATAATGTCGTTTCTCTCTTTTCTTCTCGTTTTCTTGACATCGATGATGTTCTTGTATAGAAAAGAAACAAGGTGTATCGATTATTTTGTTAATGATAGTTTAACTTGCCCTCAAGTGTTTCTTTTCAATTGAATCGATTAATGTTCGCTCAGTAGGACATATTGTTAATGATTCTATTGATATATCTTCAAAAGAAATCTTCATTTCCGTTCAATTTAATTTTTGTTTTCGAACATATTTTAATGAGTAAATCTATTTTGAAGTGTACGATCGATTTAAGAGTACATGTGACAATATTCGTCAATTCTATTCAAGATACTTAAATCGACGACAAAATCGTTCACAATTAATTCGAGTAGTTCTATTCATTGACAACACACATACACGCAATAGGTGAGAGAGAGACAATTGATTTAGAATCAAAATTTCAATGAACCAGATAATCGATTGAATCTTTTCATAGTAACAACAGATTAGTCTCGGATTATTTGATTAGATCGAGACTTAGTCTTTTTCTATTTATTCTTTTATGTTTTTTTTTCTGTATCTTGTTTAACATGCAATCCGTCTTACATTTCCGTTTTGTCTCTCAAATTCAAAGATTGATGCATTTACTTTCAAAAGAAAAGAAAAGAAAAAAAAACGAAATACACAACTGTACAAATACTGTTCAATGAAATGATTCGGATGACGATGAATTTGACGATGGCGAAACCGATGATGTTGGCTGATGATTTAGATAGGATAAATTAAAGTTCGTCGGAGGATTGAGTGGCAAACGTGCTAGTAATTTTTGATTGAAATGACCCATTAAAAATGGAAGAAAATGTGCAGGTGGTGGCAATGCTGCAGCTGTTGGTGGTGGTGGTAGTGATTGAATAGTTGAATTCGATAGATACGTTGACATTTGTTGACGAAATGCTTCGATATCATGTGGTGATGAGAGAAAATTTGGACTTTCTCGACCGAGAGCTTTCTCGTGTTTACGCCATTTGGCACGACGATTTTGAAACCTGAATAAATGAAAGGTAAATTGAGTCGTTTTCGTTTCAATTTAAAACTTACCAAACTTGTACACGTGCCTCACTCAGATCTAATCTCATTGCGAGTTCTTCACGTGTGAAAACATCGGGATATTGAGTTTTTTCGAATGAACGTTCTAATTGATGTAATTGATAGGTTGAAAATGTTGTTCGACTTCGACGAACTTTTCGTGGACGTTCATCGAAATTTGTTTGTTCAGTTGATGAATCGTGTTCATCATCCTGTTGATGTATTGGTGATAAACTCGAAGTTTTCTCTTTGAGATCTTTTTCAAGTAAACAAGCAATGGTAAACCCTGTCATCGATATACCTCTGTGTATGCGTGTGTGTTTATTTGATTCAATTATTAAATGTAGTGGATAATTTGATCGTTAATGCGCACACACTGAGAAGAAGAAGAAGAAATAGAAAAGAAAAACGAAGAGAGAAAAAAAAGTAATAGCGATGTTAATTATATTCTCTTTCTCTCTTTTTTCTTCTTCCTGAAGCTATTTCATTGGCTCGAATAGAGAATAAAATAGAGCACCAATGTATACGCGTATTGTACATGAAAGACTTCTTCTTCTCTTCTCGTTTGCTTCGAGCTTGCTGTGTGCAGTCAACTGAATTGTCTCTGTGCCTGACAACATTTTAATTTGATGAGTATATGGAATAATAAATGAATTCATCTTTCTTATCGTTTTACGGCTGTTCAAATTTGTTTTAAAATATGATTTAATCAATATTTCAATAATAAATTAATTATGTTCTGTTCCTCTTTTCTCCGCAACTACTCAATTTAGTACTTAAGTTTCTCTCTTCTTCTTTTTTTAATAAAAGAAACACTTTTCTTCTTCTCCATTAATGTGTAATATGATGATCAAAAGACGTAAGTTCAGCTATTTCGATCGACGTCATTTGAGATTTCTAGCATTACTTATTTTATCTCGATAATTGAACACTTCAATTCTTGTGAAATTAAACACACCTGATTGTTTCAAACCCTCGAGCATAATTAAATGTCGATTAGCTATATAGTTTTCCTTTTCTTTTTTGTTGTTGTTGTTGTTGTTGTTGTTGTTTGAATGACTAATACAAACAGTTAATTAGTAAAGAACAAGAAAACATTTTTTATTACAAGATATCATACACTGACAATGAGTTTTTAGTTGATAAAAGTCATATCAATATATTTATTAAAGAAAAGGAAAGCATTCTTTCGAAGTCGATAAGGCAGAAATTCGAATCGACAGAGATTTATTATGGACAATAAGATTGAATGGTTGTCGAAGAGCAGTTTGATTGAAGAATACATGATGAAGTAGGCGATGACGTTGTTGGAAACAAGTTGGACACGAATCGAATGTAACTCGAAGATTTTGAAGTGTCAAAACCATTGGACAGGAAAGAATATTTGTTCGATTTGCAATTGAGATTTTCTTGATCTCTAGATGACGATAACCTGGTTCAGCTGTTAATTGGTCTGAAAACTAAAAACTCTTTTATGATAAATTAAGCAATGATTTTTCACTAACATAATTTTCTATTAATTTTCTATTAATATCCGTTACGATTGAACTTGAAGGATATTTAATATTATGAATTCCGTATTGTAACATTTCGAAATTAAATCCTTTATCATATTTTAAAATATATCATATTTGTAGAATAAAAATAGAATACTTACTTTCTATATTACTTTGTTTCGATGCGTTCATTTCTATTAATTAGAATGATGAAAGTTTTTTTTTTCAATAAATAAAACAAAATCGTCATACTGCGAAATAGAAAACTGAAACTGAGAATTGTTACAAAAATAATAACTATGCCGATCGTAAAAAATAAACAACTAATACACCCAACAAGTTTTCGTGAGAGTCTACAATGAAAGAAAATCTTTTTTTTTTCGATGATTTTCATAAATCAGTTATTTCTTTTACTTGAAAGACCGAACAACTGGTGAAGGTGGTCGAGGAACAATTGTTTCTTTCTAGAAGAATTCAGTTGTTTAAACGGAGAAACGAAAATTGTTTTTTTCTTACAATGGGTGTTACTTCTACTTGACGATTAATATCTAATTCTAAGGTTGTAATTACAATAGCTTGATCTGAATTATTGTTATTGATTGGTTCGACACGATTTGTTTGTCTCATGATTTTGATTTCAATAGAATGAAATGTAAAATGATCAGTTGTTTGTCTTGAAGAAAGTAATGAATCAAATGTTCGTTCTTATCTTTCAACAGCTACAACTTCGATAGAATTCTTTTCATGGTCAAAAAGAAACATTAATTGATGCATCTACGTATTTTAGTTTATATATTGATTTTATTTAAAAAGAAGAAAGAGGAGACTAAATTATTATGGTTGGTAGATTTCAGCAGTGTTCAAACAGCCAGCAGATCTACTTCCACCTGTTACTAGAACTTGTCCATCGGATAAAATAGTTGTCGAGTGACCCAATCGAAGATTACTGGCTTTAGCTACCGCTGTCCATAGGTCTGTTGCCGGATCATACACTTCAGGAACATTCAGAGCACCACAAATACCAGTGCCACCAATAACGAGCACTTTTCCATCATTTAATACTGATGCTGTATGTCCAATTCGTCCGTAAGTCATATGACCAGCATCTGTCCATAAGCCTGTTAATGGATCATATAATTCTGTACTATTAAACGCACCACCATATATTCCACCACCAGTAACCAATACTGTTCCGTTGGGTAACATTGATGCTGTGTGTTGATATCGAGTAAATGTCATACTACCAGTCGAAGACCATATTCCGGTTGTTGGATCAAATAGCTCAGCACTATTCAAAGAATTAATACCGTCAGATCCGCCAACAATCAAGATCTTTCCATTCTGTAATACAGATGCTGTATGTCCGCATCGACTTTGATTTAAACTACTAATGTTTGCCCATAATTCTGTTATTGGATCGAATAATTCGCAACTAGCTAAGATATTACCATTATTTAATCCACCAACTACTAGCACTGTTCCATTTGACAGTACGGATGCTGTATGATTATTTCGAGCAGAAATCATACTACTCGTATTTGTCCATATGCCTATGAGTGGATCATAGAACTCGACACTATTAAGAGACGTTCCATTTATTTCTCCACCAATGACTAATACTTTGCCATTGATTAACACCGATGCTGTATGACCTTCACGACCGTAATTCATAGCATTTGCAATTGCCCATGTTCTTGTTGATGAATTGTAGATTTCGACACTATTTAGAGAAAATCCACCACCAACTACTAATACTGCTCCATTTGATAGAACGGATGCAGTATGCCGTTCTCTATAATAATTCGTATTAACAGTAAATGACCATAGATTTGTCGATAGATCATAAAGTTCTGTACTATTTAAAGAGTTCATGATTCCATATCCAGCAGCAACTAATATACTTCCATTAGTCAATACCGATGTCATACCATAAATTCGATTATATTCCATACTATTGGTAATCGTCCATGTTCCGGTTGAAAAATCATATAGTTCTACTGCATTTGCACTGCATCCAGCGACTAAGACTCTGCCATCATTTAATATCGATGCTATGTGTTGTGATCGAGCATGGTTCATATTACCAGATGTTGTCCATACACCTGTTATTGGATCGTATAACTCACTACTAGTTAAATAACCATTATTTTGTTCGCCACCAGTCACCAATACGCTTCTGTTAGGTAATATTGTTGCAGTATGTCCAAATCGAGAATGATTCATACTACCGGTGTAATTCCACATTCCTGTCGTTGGATCATATAGTTCACAACTATTTAAACTACCGGAACTATTTCTACCACCAGCAACTAATACTTTCCCATCAGCTAATAGTGTTGCAGTATGTTGTGATCGAACATGATTCATACTATTCGTATTTGTCCATGTCCCTGATGCTGAGTTCAATAGTTCAGCACTGTCCAATATAAGGCTACTTTGTTCACCACCAGCCACTAGCACTTTGCCATTCGATAATATCGTAGCTGTATGTTTCATTCGACTTGATTGCATAATACCAACATCTGACCAGACTCCAGTAGTTGTATTATAGATTTCACTAGTTTCTAAAACAGTAAAAGTGCTATAACTGGAGTCATGACCATAGCCACCAGTTACTATTACTCTTCCATCTGGTAGTCTCGATGATGTGTGGAACAAGCGATCGTAATTCATACTACCGACTTTCGACCAATTTCTCGTCAATGGATCATATAATTCACTACTTTTTAAGGAGTCACTATATCCAAATCCACCAGTCACTAATACTTTTCCATCGAAAAGTACTGTCGATGCATGATTCCGTCGAGCTTCATTCATATACGCCGTACTTGACCTTCCTATAAACAAATATATAGTTTTTCATAGCACGATCTCATTTAATGAAAAACCATTACCTAATCTTGTTACTGGTACTGTTGTTGATGTTGCTCTAGTCGTAGTTGCAACTTCTAGCAGCAATGTAAAGAAATGTGGCGTTTGTGAATCATGATGTAGAAGCAATCTTACGTATTTGTGGACAAAATGTTGTGAATAGTAATGGTAGGCATCTTTGTTTGGGTTCACAGCATGAATTAACAACGCAAACAAATGCGTTTGATGAACAAGTTCCATTGCAAGGTTCGAGAATAGAACATAGACTTGCAGGTGCACAGTAAATGGTATTATTTTGTGTTCGATATTCGAAACAGTATGTTTCTGAAGTATGACAACTGTGTGTATTGGTTGAACATTGAGAAACAGAACAATTTGTTGATAAATTTGATGCCGAATGAGAGATCATGTAATTCACAGGACTAAATTCTGCTACTTCATCGTTGAGAGAACAAGTGTAGTTTGATTGACCTAAATATTTCGATAATAGAAGAGAAAGAAAGTTTGCTAATTACAAACCTTGAACAACAAGAAGAAATAAAACGGATAAGTAGAACAGTTGCATATATTGTAACATATTTTTGCAAAATAAAACTAAAGGTAAAGAAATATTAACGAAATCACATCTTCTTGAGAAAAAAAACATTTATTCGACTTGTAACTTCATATTCAAACGTTATTTATGCTTTAAACTAGTGCCCTCTAGTATGATATTTCGTTCATTTACATATGATGACGAACTGAAAGAAAGAAGAAAAAGAAATAGTCTACTGATTTCTCTCTAAAAGATGACTTCGAAATTTGATGATGACGATATTAATGATGAAGATTTATTAGCTGCTTGTAATGAAATACCTGATGAGGAAAAGGTCATCGAACCGTCAGTGGAAGTATCAAAATTTGGTTTTCCATTCGATCCATATTCAATTCAAGTCGATTTTATGCGTGGTCTCTATGCAACCATTTATCGACGTAAACACGGCATATTCGAGTCCCCAACTGGAACGGTAATCGATCTTTCGATTTGATTTATTCAATTGAATCTCTCTTCAGGGTAAAAGTTTAAGTTTAATATGTGGTTCACTTCGATGGTTATTCGATGAAATACAATCTTGGAAAGATGAATACGAAGAATTATTAAAACCAATTGAGACAAAAAATGATTCGAGTACAGATGATTGGTTGAAACGATTAATGAAACGAAAAGAAGAGGAAACCGTCAGAGAGAAACGTCGAGTCAGAGTTTATGATCAAAGATTTTTGGAATCATAAAAAACAAATTCTATTTTCTTTTTGCGATTAGGATGAATTAAAAGTTAAAATTGATCTTGAAGAACAGTATGCTAATGCATCTAAGAATACACTAGCTGCTAGTATCAAGAAAACTGTACAGTATTCTTCATTCAATCTCTTCCTCTCTCAATCAATGTAAAATCAATTTAGAAACGAGATTTCGATGCTAAATATCGTCATTTATTTAATAATGAACTACCCGAAAATTCCGATCTAAATTCTTCATCATCCAAAGAACAATTCAAATTTAACAGTAATGATGATGATTTCAGGTAAACGGTCTATCTTCTCATGATTTCATATTCGACATTTACTGATTGTTTAGTGATGAAGAGTTATTAATCAAAGATGATAATAAAAAGAGTTTATTTGATGATCTTGATTCACCAACTAAAACTGATTCGATTCATTCACGAGAGAAGAAAGCACAAGTTCAAAAAGTAGGCCGTTTCGACATTCGAAATGAGGCAAAACTTTGCTTTTGTTTGAAGATTTTCTTTTGTACTCGAACACATTCACAAATTTCACAATTTATCGGTGAAGTTCAAAAGACAAAGTATGTCGATCAATTACGTCTAGTTGCACTCGGTTCACGACAAGTAGGACATTTTTCAAGAAGAAAATCATCAAAAGAAAAGTGATTTAGAATTTATGTATCAATGATTCAGTTACAAAATTGAAATCTTTAACATTGATCAATGAAAAATGTTTGGACTTACAGAAGCAGAAGAAAGAAAGTAAGTCCGAGTTTTATTTTTTTGAAAGAAAACATCAGAGAACTGAAATTTGCATTGTAGAAAAAACAACATCAGGAAAACGACAGAAAACGGCTTGTGGTTGTCAATTTCTTCAACAGGATCGAGTCGAATGTCTTTCCAATGATATTCTCGTATTTACATACCTTCTCAAGTTTTCCGAACACAGTACATTCTATTTTTTTCTAGAGTGAAGTACAAGACATCGAAGATGTTGTTAAACTTTCTCGTGAACTCAATACTTGTCCTTATTATGCAACTCGAGCTGCAATTGCTGCTGCTCATCTCGTTGCTCTACCCTATCAAACACTAATGCATAAATCGACTCGAGAAGCTTGTGGCATCGAACTTCGTGATAATATCGTGATTATCGACGAAGCACATAATCTGCCGGATGCTATTTGTTCGATGCATTCGAATGAAATCTCTGGCAATCAAGTATTGAATTGATTGACGTAAAAACAAATGATTTCATAGAAAAATAAATCAATTTTAGTTAATTGATTCCTATGGTCAATTGTTGAGATATCATGATAAATATAAAACACGATTAACAGCAAAAAATCTTCTTTCAATTAAACAATTGTTAGATGTACAAATGAGTCTAATCAAAACACTTTGTTGTAAATATAAAATTCGATTTATTTTCTCGAATAAAACTTCTTTTTTTTTGTTGTAGCTCAAGAAAATCTTCCATCAACATTCGACAGTGATAAATGGAGTAATCTTGTTGTTTCATCAAATACAACTGGTAATTCGACGTTCGATCTCATTGATTATCTCTCCGATGCAAGCATCTATGTCAATCTATTTCAATTAATTGATTATATCAAAAATAATGAACTAACAAAAAAAGTACAATACACATCATTATATTCATAAAGATCTATGTTCATACATTTTAGTTGCATGGATTTATGTCGAAATATCCAGTTAATAAAAATCAATTGGCAGATAGTCAAGAGAAGAAGCCAACTGAAAGTGCATTGCAAAAGTTATTACAAAAACAAACACAAAAACAACCAATAGCGGACGTTGTGGATGAGCAACCAGTAGAACAACGTACTTCGAATTCATTCGCAATATTTGCAGCTTTTCTCGAAGCTTTAACAAATCCACGTGAAGATGGAAAAGTTATTATTGTTACTAAAGAAACTCTCGGGCAATGTTCGATCAAATTTTTTGCACTGAGAACATCTTCATTCTTCAATGAAATCGTTAATCAAGCTCGTTCAGTCATCGTCGCTGGTCAGTTCTTTTCTTTGTATTCGTTTTTAGAATAAAACTTCTCGATTTCTAGGCGGAACAATGCGACCAGTAATCATCGAAAAGACAAAGGTCACTGATTGATTCATATTATTTTCTAGATAAGTGAATTTCTCGATCATTTGTTTCTATCCTGTGGTCAACCCGAAGAGAAAATCTTTCAATTATCATGCAGTAACATAGTCCTAAAGCGAAAATCGAGTTTTTGAATGTGTTTTTGTTAGATCACATTGTCTCTCCAGATAATGTCCTAGCAATTGGTCTTCCATCGGGTCCGAAAAATATTGAATTCGAATTTACAGCTGCTAATCGTTCGAATACGGCGATGGTAAATGCATTCTTCAAAACCATTGAATCCGTATTGTTCTTTTTTTTCAGATGGACGAATTAGGTCGTGTTCTTGTCTCAATTTGTTCAATGGTACCTGATGGTATCGTTGTTTTCTTTTGTTCCTATGATCATCTACAGAAAACATACGCATATTTCGAGAAAACATCGGTCTTGAATCAAATTACTCAAAAGAAAAAGGTTCGAAATTTGCTTTCCATTGTATTCGACATATGTATTTGCTATTGTCTAGATTTTTATGGAGCCAAAACGGACAAGTGATTGCGATAGTATACTTTCAAATTATACAAAATCGATTAAAGTAAAATATTCAACATGTTTTCGGTTAAAATTCAAAAGAAAACTTCGATTGATTTAGAGTGGAACTGGTGGTTTATTATTTTCAATCGTCGGTGGTAAAATGAGTGAAGGAATTAATTTCTCCGATGAATTAGCACGTTGTGTTTGCGTTGTTGGTATGCCCTATCCGAATATAGGTTCATCGGAAATCGTTGAGAAAATGAAATATTTGGATTCAATGAAAGTTAAATCATCGACATCGAATGAAAATACCGGTCGAGCATACTATGAAAATACCTGTTGGAAAGCGATTAATCAAAGTATTGGACGAGCTATTCGTCATCGAGGAGATTATGCATGTTTATTGTTGATTGATAAACGATATAATAAACCGAACATTCCATCGAGATTACCACAATGGTTAGCAAAGAGTTTTCATCAAATGAATAATTTTAATCAAGCATCAACTGCAGTAGAAAAAGTTCGTTTTAGGTTAAATAATTGAAATTTAATTTATTTTCTGTTTTAGTTTTTTGTTGGACGTTCAAGTTCTTAATTATTTTCTTTTTTATTTGTTCGAATAAATTTAATAATCATAACTGAAATGGAACTCCATCTATTTTATATGTCTAAAAAGAAAGATGTCACTCAGTACCGCCTTCTGATTGGTTCTGTTGTAATACCTCAATAGAAATAACGAAATTCTAACTGCTATAAATAAAACGCACATTACATTTCTTTCTTCAGTAAATTGTTGTCTGTGAAAAAATGTCACAAAATCTGGTCACTCCAAAAATTGAACCGATTGATGCTGCAGCCGTATGTCATGTCGAAAAATACGTTTTCATTCTAAAAAGCTCGTTTTTTTTTCGTTCTAGATTCGTGGTATGATGGCCAATGCTCACAGACATATTCAAGCTCGTCAACAAGAACTAAAGTTCACTGTAAGTTTTCAATTGATTTAATTTCATTTGTAAATCATTTCGAATTCTTTTAGTCACCAAATCTACAACAACAACGTCTTGCAGAATTAAAAGAGCGTATTGCCGGTCAAATGGGTAAGTTTCTGTTTTTTTTTAATTTCGTTCGTCCTTCAACTGTAAAGTTCGTTTTTTTTTATTAGGAACTCTTGTTCCCGGTGTTACAGAAGAACGTGACCGACCGGTTCATGTTACTATTGATAAAGAAGGTCGTACGATCGATTCGATAACTGGTGAAATCATTCAACTACCCAGTCGTTTACCGACATTAAAAGCGAATATTCGAACGCAGAAAAAAGAAATTATTAAACAAGAACAACCAAAGCCGAAAGCAGCGAAAGAAGTCGTCATCGAACATCCTGGTCTCGATGCTTCAGCTGCATTTTTCGATGCTCGTATTGGGTAAACAGAGAAATTCTCGTTTTCCTATCATCAAGATGTCGTTTTTCGTTTAGAACTCATCCAGCTGTTCGTAATCGTCGTCAATTTACTTTCAATGAAAAAGGCAAATATATCGAAAAAGCCAATCGTGAACGTGCAAAAGCTCGACTAGACAAACTTCAAGCTGAAATCTCACAAATAGCTAAAACAACCGGTATCGCAGTCGATAATAAAGTTGCCATAATTCAACCGAAGAAATTCTTCGTACGTAGAACGAAAAGCAAATCTTTGTTTTTTTCAACTAAATCCGTTTGTTTTTAGTCCGATCTCGAAGTTCCCGATATCGAATGGTGGGACGCTGTTATTCTTCAGCAGAATAAGTACGTAAATTTTCATTTGCACTTCATTTTTCATTCACTTTTTTGCGTAGTTATTCATCGATTACGCCGACTACGAATTTCATGCCAATGTTAACTGGCATCACTCAACTCATCGAACATCCCATTCAACTCAAACCACCATGTAAGTTCGAAAATATCGTTGAATTCGATTGATTTTCCATTCGTATGTTTTTGATTAGACGAATCGAATAAACCGGTTTTACAACCAATTCATTTAACTAAACATGAACAAAAGAAATTACGTCGACAAAATCGTAATGAACGTATGAAAGAAGAACAAGAAAAAATTCGACTCGGTCTTATCCCTGCACCCGAACCCAAAGGTAATCGTAAAAAACGATTGTCATTTCACTGAAACAATCTTATTTTCTAGTTAAAATTTCGAATCTTATGCGTGTTCTCGGTTCGGAAGCGGTTCAAGATCCAACGAAAGCCGAACAGTATGTTCGTAATCAAATGGCTCAACGAGTTCGAACACACGAAGAAACGAATGAAGCACGAAAACTCACGCCCGATCAACGACGCGAGAAGAAAAGTAAACGAGCTCGCGAAGATATTGCCAATGGTGTCCATGCATATGTCTATCGAGTGAAAAATCTCGACGATCCAGCGCATCGATTCAAAGTCGAAACCAATTGTAAACAACTGCAAATGACTGGCTGTGTCATTCAATGTAAAGATACGAATATCATTGTTGTCGAAGGCGGTCCAAAACAACAGAAGAAATTTCGACATTTACTACTCCATCGAATTAAATGGAATAAAACAATCAAAAGTCATGTAGATGAAGATGATGACAATGACGATCAAGGAAATGATCGAAATAAATGTGTTCTTCTTTGGCAGGGCACAGTCAAAGATCGTGCGTTTGGTGAAATCAAATTCAAACAATGTCCGACAGAAAACTTCGCTCGTGAACATTTTCGTCGTCATGCCGTCGAACATTACTGGGACATTGGCAACAATGAAGCAATTCTTGAAGCATCATCAACTTAACTGTTCGATATCTTTTTTTTCTGTTCTATGTATAAAAAAAA
>Ga0097679_1002455_pt1 | contig 15440 bp, 14 predicted proteins | sample ThiBiot_500_biof_2_FD_72848 | JGI IMG/M metagenome (GOLD analysis project Ga0097679, IMG submission 72848) | Wastewater bioreactor microbial communities from Cape Town, South Africa - Thiocy_cont_500_biof - 1398105538000 (version 2) (version 2) ...
TGCTTGGCAAGATAGTCGGGGCTTGCGAGGATGATCCGCTTCGAGTCCGCCAGCTTGCGCGCGATCAGAGACGAGTCCTCCAGCACGCCGGTGCGGATATCGATGTCGATACTCTTTGTGATCAGATCGGTATCGGTATCATTGCTGAGCCAGAAGTTCATCTCAATATCCGGATGGAGATCAAGGAACTTCGGAATCAGCGGCGCGATGCAGATGCCGCCCACGGCCATGCGGGCGCGCACGTTCAGATGCCCCTTAGCTTCAGAATGGAAGCCGCGAGCGAACTGCGTGGCGTTGTCGAGCTCCGGCAAAATGCGCCGGATGTTCTCCAGGTAGAAGGCGCCAGACTCCGTCAGGCCAATTTGCCGGCTCGTCTTGACGAAAAGCTGAAAACCGAGCTGCTTTTCCAGGCTGTCGATGCTTCTGGAAACTGTCGCCGTCGAGATGCCAAATTCCCGCGCTGCGGCGGAGAGACTCCCGGCTCCGGCAGCCTCGACGAACAGTCGGAGGCTGTTAAGCGTGTCCATATGTTCCTCCCTGGCCCCGGCAGCGGCGTTGTGCGCGTCTGACAATGGGACCGGAGGAAGTATGCCTATTGTTGCGGAATTTGCAACGGTAACTAACGCATTGTTGCGTTTTGAAGAAGAAATCAGCCCCCGCGGGTGAGATCGGTTCCTATGGGATGAGCACAAACTTGATGGATCCGCCCGACTCAAGGCGGCGATGCGCCTCGGCGACGTCAGCCAACTTGAGGGACTGGATCTCCTGGAGCAACTGTTCGCCTGAAATGACCGCACGGGCTAAGTCGCCAAGACGCTGCGGATCTGGATAGCAAACGAAGCTGCGCACAACGACATCGCTGCGCGGCTGACCGGGAATTCTGACAGTGGAGACGCTGCTAAGCACGCCCCCGGCGCGCAGATTGCCAATGAAGGAGAGCGCTGTCTCGCCGCCGACGGTGTCGGCGATCCCGTCAAACTGGGCGGCGCATGGCGTTCCGGCGTCGATCACCTCGTCGGCGAATGTCACTTCGTCCAAGCGCCCGCGGCGCACGGCGGCGGTGACATGCGCGCCCCTGCGACGGCCCGCGAAGACAGCGGCCCTTCCGACCGCGCCAAGTGCGCCGATGACGAGCAGGCGCTGTCCAGATCGGATGCCAAGATCGTCCTCCACCAGTTCGACGCCGGTGAGGGCGGCGGTCGCCAGCGCCGCCGCCGCGTGGGAAGAGAGCCCGTCCGGAATTGGCGCGAAAAAGCCGGAGGAGGCGGCGACATATTCGGCATACCCGCCGAGACGCGAAGGGGGCAGCATCCCGAACACCGCGTCGCCCACCGCCAGGCGTTCAACGCCGGGACCGCACGCCGCGACGACGCCAGCGACGTCCATGCCCGGAACAACCGGCAGAACCTTCGGCCGATGTCCGGCGAGCGCGCCGGCCCTGAATTTGTAGTCGGCAGGATTGACGCCTGCGGCGAGGACTTTCAGCAGTATTTCGCCGGGACCGGCCGCCGGCCGTTCGACCGTACAGTAATCAAGGACCTCGGCGCCGCCATAACGCGAAAACCGCACTGCTTTCATCGTTTCCATCATCGCCTGCTGTCCGACCTGCCGCCGAATGTCTAGATGCGGTAGAAGCGCTCGGCCGCGCCGGCCATCAGTTCGGACGTTTCGGCTTCACTCAGGCCCTCGGTGGCGCGCCTGATTGCGTTGATCAGCGTCGTCATTCCCATCGCCGACTTGTCGACCGGAAAGTTGCTGCCGAACATGCAACGGCTGGCGCCGTACGCTTCCAGACAGACGTTTATCCACGGGCGAATGCGTTCGGCGATCTCATCGGAGCCGGGCGGCATATCGCGACCCTCTGCTGAAATGATGTTGATGCGGGCGATGCCGAAGCCGCCGATCTTGACGAGAACGTTGCCGCAGCGCGCCAGCTCTGCGACGCTCCGGCGCCATTCCTCGAAGACCTCTGAGCGGCGCCCGGCATATTGGCCGGCTCCGATGGGCGCTCCGATGTGATTCACGACGATGGGCAGGTTCGGAAACGCCTTGGCGACCGCCAACACGTCGGCGAGCTGCGTGTGGAAAGTATAGACGTCGAGCGAATACCCGGCCGACTGCAACGCTTTCAATGCAGACTGTGTCGAGGACTGCAGAAGAAATCCGGGAGGGACGCCGTTCGCGCCATAGCCCACGGTTGCATCGTCATCATGGGCGGCCCTGATCCGCACTCCCCTAAATCGCCCGTTCGCTGCGGCGTTCATCTCGTCAAGCACCGGTTCGATGCGGCCTCCCAGCGTCATGTCGACCATGCCGACAATGGCGCTTGCGACGGCCATCTGCGGCAGCGACCAATTTCGAGCCTGTTCGGCGGCGAATTCCACCTCGCCGACCTGGCGCATCTCCACGGGTCCGCTAGCGCGGTATCCCATGGTGCATTCGACAAACACCGATTTGACGATTCCGGCGGCCTGCGCGTCACGCCGGTAGCTGTCGCCGAAATATGCGGGATTGGAAAAATCCCACATGTGGAAGTGGCTGTCGACGACGGCGAGCCGGGGCGAGAGCGGCTGCTCCGCGTTCCTGGCGAGCCAACCCTCATCAAAGGAGGGCACGTGCGGTTTCGATGACGGGACCGAACTCATATAGCCTCTTTCGCCGGCGTCCTACGGATTGTGCTGGGGCAGCCGGCCGATATTGGATGCCGGACATCACCTCAAGGCCAGCCGAATCATGAGCCGATCGCGCAATGAAGCTTTGCGGCCGGCGCCGCTGTCCGCATAGCCGGCGCATGCCAAAGCTCTCTCAAAAGCGGAGGATCAGCATGGCGGGCGGAGTGGGGATCATCACCGGCGGCGCGGGCGGAATAGGCTTGGCGACCGCCCATGTCGTCGCAAGGCAGGGCGTCTCAGTGGCGATCGTCGATCTGCCGGGGCCGGCCCTTGACCGCGCCGAGGGCGAATTGGCTGGCGTCGGCGCCGATGTGAGATCCTTCGCCTGCGACGTATCGGAATTCGATGCCGTCGCACAGTGTGTCGCCGACGTGTTGGCATGGCGCGGAAGGATCGATGCCCTCGTCAACGCCGCTGGCGTCATCCAGAAGGTGAGCACAATCAGAATGCAGCCGCGCGACTGGCTTACTCTGATCGGGGTCAATCAATCCGGCGTTTTTAACTTCATTCAGTCTGTCATCCCGGCAATGACCGCGAACGGAGGCGGCGCGATCGTCAATGTTGCATCGATCGCCGGTGTCATCGCCGTCCCGGGACGCGCCGCCTACAATGCCGCGAAACATGCCGTGATCGGGCTGACGCGATCTTATGCCGCCGATCTAGCGGGCAGAGGCGTCAGGGTGAACGCAGTGGCGCCCGGCATGGTCGATACGCCGATGACCGCCCGCTACATCGCCGCGCCACAGTTTCGCGAGGCGCTGCGCGACTCGATCGCCATGGGCCGGGCAGGCCAGCCAGATGAGATCGCCGAAGCGATCGCGTTCCTGCTTTCCGACAAAGCTTCGTACATCACAGGGGCGATACTGCCGGTCGACGGGGGCTTCACGGCGACCAAGACGTTCGCGCCGTCGTCGCAGACAGAGTTCGATCCCGCTTGATGGCGGAAAGCGCGCTGTGACGACCAGCCACAACGGCCTGACGGCGCGCGACGCCGGTCCTGCAATGGAGCGTTGCAGAGGTAGAGCTTTCACCATCGCGCCGCAGGTGCAAGATTCGAGTCACGTTGAAATCAATCGCAGCGTGGGAACGCCATTCGCCTAAACCGCTGTTCTCGATGATCAGCGCATGCGGTCATGGATGTGTGCAACTGTCGCTATTTCTGCCGTCTTTTGAAATTGCTCGGAACATAGAATGCCAGCACGAACGTTCAGGGATCCGCAGGACAAGTTCTTCGAGGACTTCGAGATTGGCGACGTCGTCATAACCCGTGGACGGACAGTCGAAACGGCGGATTTCAACGTGTTCGCCGGGCTCACGGGCGATTTCTATCCGCTGCATGTGGATGAGAGCTTCGCGAAGGAGACGCGGTTCGGCGCCAGGATCGGGCACGGTCCGCTCACCTTCACGTTCGGCGTTGGACTGGTCGGTCTCTCGGGCTATCTCGGCAATGCGATCGTTGCGTTGAAAGGCATCGACGAGATGCGCGCATTGGCGCCAGTCATGGCCGGCGACACGCTGCACGTTCGGGCCGAGCTCAAGCAGGCTGACGGATCGAAAAGCCCAAAATACGGGACGATCTCGATGCTCTACACCGTCCTCAATCAGCGCGACGAAGCTGTGATGACCTTCATCCAGACAATGCTCGCCAAAAAGAAGACAGCTTGAAGGTGACAAAATGACAAGTGTCCAACCAAAGCTTTCGACCGACGCCCGGTCGGCGAACGATCCGGTCTTTATCGGCGTTGGCGAAATTCCATCCGGCCGCTACCCGAACCGCACCTTCATCGGCGATCTCGTCGAGGTCGCCAGCCGCGCATTGGCTGACTCCGGTCTGCATCACGACGAGATCGACACGATCCTGTTGATCCCCTGCCTCCATTCGTTCTCCGACCAGGCCGACCTGATTTTCTCTCGACTCGTCGAGGAGCTTGGACTGTCGAAGGCGGCCAAATCGAATTTCATGGTCCATTCCGGCGGTTCAACGAGCGACAACGCGGTGCGCATCGCCGCTGGCCTCATCGCGTCAGGCCACGCCCGCAACGTTCTCGTCCTGCAGGCCGAACGGTGGGGCTCGGCCGACCTGACCGAGATGGTCACGATGCTGACCATGAACGGCATCCCGAAGGAATGGGAGCAACCGAGCGGCATCACGTTCAACGCGATCGGCGCGCTGATCACCCAGCGCTACATGGCCGAGAGCGGCTCGACGCCGGAGGACATGGCGTCTGTGTGCGTGGCGTTCCGCAAATGGGCTAATCTCAACCCGAACGCCATGTATCGCGACAAGACGCTGACCATCGAAGAGATCTTGGCTTCGAAGCTGGTCAGCGACCCCATTCGAGCCAAAGAATGCCCGATGCTGGCTGACGGCGCCGCCGCCTTTGTCATGACCGCCGCGGAGAACGCAAAGCGCAAGTCGGACAGTTGGGTGCGCATCGCCGGCTCCGGGGGCTGCGTCAGTCACTACAGCCTGGGCCAGGAGATCGAGGCCGGCAAGCTTGGCTGGAAGATCGCCGCCGACCGAGCATATGAGCATTCGAGCTGGGGTGCGAAAGACGCCGACTTCGCCCAGATCTATGATTCCTACGCGGCCGTCACCACGATTGGCGCGGAAGGTCTCGGCCTCTGCCCGCCCGGCGAAGCTGCGCGCTGGTTCAGATCCGGGGCCACGTCTCCTGGCGGCGCGTTCCCCATGAACACGAACGGCGGTCTTCTGTCCGCGGGTCACACGGGCGTTGGCGGCGGCCTTGCCTTGCTCATTGAAGGCGTTCGTCAGCTTCTGGGCCGAGCGGAAAAGCCCCGTCAAATCGAGCAGGCGCGGCGCGGCATCATCGGCGGGTCCGGCGGCAGTTATATGGACGCTCAGGTTCTTCTGCTCGAGCGCATCGAGAAGGGAGACGTGCAATGAGCGATATCGTCAAGACGTTCCAGAGCGGGCTGGCGGATGGCAAACTGCTGATCCAGTCATGCAACGCCTGCAAAAATAAGATGCTCTATCCGCGCCACCGCTGCACGAAGTGCCACGCCAACGATCTTGGATGGGTCGAAGCGTCGGGCAAGGGAACGCTTCACAGCTACACGGTGGTGCGCGCGATCCCGCCTGCGGGCTTCGAGGGCGAGTTGCCTTACGGACTCGGAATCGTGAAGCTCGAAGAGGGCGTTCAGCTGATGGCGCGGTTGAAGCCCGGCGCATCCGGCGACTGGTCTCAATACGCGTGTGACGCTGCAGTCGCGTTCGCCAGGCCATCGCCTGGGCCCGGGGATGATCGGGCCGTCGCCTGGTTCAAACTGGCGTAAAGATCGTCGGAACGGGCCGGCCATCAGCAGGATCACATCATACAGTTTGCTGCCGGAGCGCATCGTCGCTCCGGGAAGGTTTGGACGCTGCTGACCATGAACACATACGCATTCCTTGCCAAGGTCGCGAAGTATAGTGGCGCGGATCTGGCTATTCGCTGGGGCGACGAGCGCCATACCTACCGCCAGTTCGACCAGCGCGCCCGTGCCATCGCCGGCAACCTGCTCGCCCGCGGATTGAAGGAGGGCGATCGGGTCTGTTTCGTCCTCCCCAACAGCCCTCGCATTCTGGAAGTCATCTTCGGTTGCTTCGCCGCGGGGTTGGTCGTCGTGCCGATAAACGCGCGGCTGCACACCAAGGAAATCGCGTACATCGCTGATAATTCGGGCGCGCGCGCGCTCATCTACGGCGCGGAGTACGCAGAAGGCGTCGAGGAACATGGCTCGCTCTTCGCACAGTTGCCGCTCCGCATATGCCTGAAGGCGCGCGGCGGCGCGATCGCGTTCGACGAACTTCTCGACGCGTCCAACGCGCTGATCGCACATGCCGACGCCGGCTCCGACGCGCTTGCATGGCTTTTCTACACGTCGGGCACGACCGGAAAGCCGAAGGGCGCGACGTGGAGCCACCGGACCATCCGCGCCGTGATCATGAACTATCTGGCTGACGTTCATAACATCAGTCGCGGCGAAGGGGTGCTGCACGCGGCGCCGCTTTCGCACGGCAGCGGGATCGTCGCGATGCCCGCAATCGCGCGGGGAGCGCAGAATGTGATCCTGCACGGAGCGAGCTTCGACCCGCAGGAAATGTTCCGCTCCATCGAGGAGCTCAAGATCGGACATATCGCGTTCCTGGCGCCGACGCAGATCGTGAAGGCGACAGAAGAGTTTGTTCCCGGATCGTATGATCTGAGTTCGCTGCGATCCATCTGCTACGGCGGAGCGCCAATTTATATCGAGCACCTGCGCAAGGCGCATACGGTCTTTGGTCCCGTATTCTCGCAGATCTATGGCCAGGGCGAAGCGCCGATCACCATCACCGGTCTTCGGCCGGAAGAGCATGTTCGGTTCATCGAAAGCGGTGATCCGCGTGTCGGATCAGCCGGATCCATCCGCACCGACGTGGAAATGCGGATCGTCGGCCCTGACGACAAGGAAGCGCCCACCGGGGAAACCGGCGAAGTCGTCGCGCGCGGCGATGTCGTCATGCTGGGATACTGGAACAATCCCGAAGCGACGGCGGAAACGCTGGCGAACGGCTGGCTGCACACCGGCGACATCGGCAAGGTCGACGAGCACGGCTACCTCTATCTGCTCGACCGCGCCAAGGATGTGATCATCAGCGGCGGCAACAACATCTACCCGCGCGAGATCGAAGAGGTGCTCGTCATGCACCCCGATATCAGCACCGCCGTCGTGTTCGGCGTTCCCGACGATTACTGGGGCGAAGCAGTCCACGCCGTCATCGTCGCGGAACCTGGGCGCTCGCTCACCAAGGAACAGGTCATCGACCACTGCCTCGGCAGCCTCGCCAGCTACAAAAAACCGAAGTCCGTTGAGTTCCGTGATGTGCTTCCCGTCAGCGGCTACGGCAAGGTTCAGCGCCGCGAAATGCGCGAAGTCCACTGGGCCGGCTACAGCAGCAAGGTCGTCGGGGGCAAGGCCGGCTAATTGGCGCTGGTGTACGCGCCAGACAAAGCGGCCGAACAGTGAATGTGAAGGCTATGATGGAACGCATTGCCGACTACGAAACACTCTACCTCGACCGGATCGCGGACGGCGTCGCCCGCCTGACGCTTAATCGGCCCCACCAAGGCAATGGAGTGGTTCCCGAGCTCATCCGCGACATCCTCGACTGCTTCGATCGTCTCGATGCGGATCTCGGCATGCGCGTTCTCGTGCTCACTGGCGCCGGCAAGACTTTCTGCGCCGGCGCCGACCTCGGAGCGATGAAGAGATACCTCGACGAGCGGATGATGATCGAAGAGGAGCCGTTCAACGCGCGCCTGCTTGGGCCTGTATCTCCCCGGCTTCGCAGTCTGCGGATACCGACGATCGCCGCGCTTAACGGCGCTGCGACCGCTGGAGGATTCGACCTTGCTCTGGCCTGCGACATGCGTATTGCCGCGCGCTCAGCCAAGCTTGGCGAAACCTACATCAAGCTCGGTCTCGCGCCGGGAAATGGCGGAGCCTATCTACTGCCGCGACTTGTCGGCTCGGGCGTCGCGGCGGAGTTGGCGTTCACCGGCGATCTGCTCACCGCCGAGAGGGCGCATGCGCTAGGGATCGTCAATCATGTCGTCGAAGACGGAGCGCTCGAAGCTGAGACGCTCACTCTTGCTTCGCGGATAGCAGGCTGGTCGCGCAAAGCGCTCGAAGCCACCAAGCATCTCCTGCGCAGCTCATGGGACGTCGATTTCGCGGCGTCGATGTCCGCCAGCTACTGGGCGACGTCAACGTTGCAGTACGGAGCGGACTTCCGCGAGGGCGTCGAGGCGGCGCTCGAAAAGCGCATGCCTGTCTACAACCAGAAGGATCAGCCGGCTGCGGCCGGCAAATAATCGGGATCGACATCATGGATTTTCGACACACAGAAGAACAGAAGATGTGGCTCGATACGCTCGACCGCTTCATGGAGAAGGAAGTCGGCCGCGAGTATACGCGCAAGCACGACGCGAGCCGCCAGTTCCCCGAGGAGATCTATTACAAGGTCGCCGAAGAGGGCTGGCTGGGCATGCTGCTGCCAGAGGATCTAGGCGGCATGGGCCTCGATCCGGTCATGTATGCGATCTTCTGCGAGAAGATCGCCAAGTTCAGCCTTGATACCGCAGCTTGCTTCATGCAGATGATCTTCACTGCAAACAATCTGGCGACGCACGGGACGAAGGAGCAGCAGGAAAAGTACATTCCTTCGTTTCTCAAAGGCGACCAGCGGTTCGCCATCTCGATCAGCGAACCGAACGCCGGATCAGATGCAGCCGCGGCGTCAACCAAAGCCGTGCTCGACGGCGACCACTGGGTGATCAATGGCGCGAAGATGTGGTGCTCCGGCGCCCATCACAAGAACACCACGATCGTCCTCATGGCGCGCACAAGCCAAGAGCGCTACGACGGCCTGACCACCATACTGGTGCCGAACGATACCCCAGGTCTCGAAATCCGGAAGCTCGATACAATCGTTCGCAAGAGTCTCGGGACCACCCAGTGCTTCTACGACAATGTGCGCGTTCCGGTCGCCAATACGCTTGGCAAGGTGGGCGATGGTTGGAACGTTATCGGAAAGCACCTGCAGTTGGAGCGGATGAGCCTTGCCGCGTCCTATGTGGGCAACGCCCGTACGGCGCTCGACGACACCATCCGCTACACCAAGGACCGCAAGCAGTTTGGAAAATCTCTCTCATCGTTTCAGGTCATCAAGCACCGAATCGCAGAGAACGAGTACGAACTGGCGGCCGCCAGGCTGCTGGTCTACAATGCGGCCACGATGCTCGCACGCGGCGAGCATGCGCTGAAGGAAGTTTCGATGGCGAAGGTCTTCGCGGTCGATACGGCCTTCAAGGTCGCGTTCAACGGAATGCAAGCGATGGGCGGATACGGACAGATGCCCGAATTCGACATGGAGCGATATTTCCGTGAAGCCAAGCACGGGATGGTCGGCGGAGGAGCGAACGAGATCCAGCGTAGCATCATCGCGAAAGAAATGGGAATCTGATCGATTGAGCCTCGGATAGCCCGGCGCCGCGACAATGGGAAGACATCGCGCCGGGTTGAGGCCTGCGCCGCGTGACGCCGAACGATGACAGAGACGGTCCGGACGTGGACGTCGTGTATGTCCGAGCGGAGGCTCAGCTTCGTCGGCGCCTTCATGTCGGCGGTCGGGCCCATGTCGTTGTACCTGTATGCGCCTGCTGTGGCCGAGGCCGCAGCAGGCCTGGCGACGACTTCGGCCGCGATCAATCTCACGCTCTCGTCGTTCTTCGGCGGGTTCGCGATCTCCCTCTTGGTCGTCGGCCCGATTTCCGACGCCGTCGGTCGCAGAGCGACAGTCTACCTTTTCATTGGCGCCTTCTGCCTCGCATCAATCGCTGCATGGCTGTGCGAGTCCGTGGAATCGTTGTTGGTCGCGCGTTTCATTCAGGGCTTTGGGGCCGCTGCGGGGATGTCTGTTTCCCGCGCCCTCGTTCGCGACGTCTACGCCGGTAAGGCGGCGGCGCGCGTGTTCGTCACCATGACGATGGTTCTTTCTGTCGCGCCGGCTGTAGCGCCGATTGTTGGCGGTCTGACCACCACTTTTTTTGGATGGCGTTCGGTATTCATCCTGATGTTCGTCTACGGGATTATTTTAATCGCCGTTTGCGCGTTCTTCGTCGGCGAGACAATCCAAAGGCATTGGGCGCGCCTCATGCCCCGCGAATGGTGGGCTTCCTACCGCGGGGTTCTGACACGCCGGGACTTCACGGCTCCCGCTCTCTGCGTCGGTTCGCTGGTCGGCGTTGTTTACGCCAACGGCACGCTGCTGCCGTCCATCCTCATGGAAACCATTGGCTTTTCACCTTTGCAGTTCAGCGTCGCGATCCTCGCCCATCCGGCAGGCTATATGGCCGGCTCAATTGTAGCGAAGTCAGTGCTGGCGCGACGGTCCGTCAAAGAGACCGTACTCTATGGCTATTGCGCAATCGCGATCGGCTGCGTGGGGATGCTGGCGCTGCTCGTGTGGGAGCCAGGAGCATGGCGGATCCTGACGCCGGTGGGGTTATATTCGTTCGGTCTCGCATTCATTATGCCCACCATGACGGCAGTGTCGCTCGATCGGCTGCCGCATATGGCAGGCGCGGCGGCGTCCCTTCTCGGGTTCAGCCAGATGGCGTTCGGCTTTATTGCAAGCGTCGCAGGCAACGCGGCGAGCGACGCCATCACAGCGATCGCGCTGCTGATGCCGGCTATGGCGCTGCTGAGTCTGGTGGGTTTCGCCGGATCGACGACGGCGGGCGGATGACGGCGCAACCCTTCGTAACGGACCTTTGCACGAAGAGCGATAGCGTGGTCAGAACCGGGTGTTAACGTCTGATGGAATGCCGATCGCCGCTCGTCGCGGCGGACTTGGCTGGTTGAGATTTGGGGAGGAACGGAATGAAAAAATTCAATGGAGCGGGCGTGCTTGCCGTCCTTGTCGGCGCCGGTTGGATCACGGTCGCCGCTGCGCAGGAGGGCACGATCAAGATCGGCGCGATCACCCCGAATACCGGCGGCATGGCGGTCCTCGGCAACGATCTCGCCAACTGGTATGAACTGGCCGCCGACGAGATCAACGCCAAGGGAGGCGTCCTCGGCAAGAAGGTCAAGATCATCCGGGGCGACGCCACCAACGCTCAGGAAGCCATCGCTGCGGTCGACAAACTCGCGACCGTCGACAAGGTCGACATCATTTCGGGAACGATCGCATCGTTCATCTCCCAGGCCGCCAGCGAGGCGGCGGTCAACTACAACAAGATGTATTGGGAAACGAACGCCTTGGCGGTGGAACTCACGACTCGCGGGCTGCCCAACTTCCTTCGCACCGGCCCAAGCGCTGCCTACTACGCCATGCAGGCGGCCGATGTGAGTAAAGGCAAGGTTGCTTCCGTCGTCGGGAAGCCTGTGAACAAGCTCAAGATCTGGGTCGAGCACGAGGACTCCAACTACGGCACCTCGATCGCAACCGAAGTCGACCGCCTGATGAAGGCGGAAGGCGCGACAGTTCAGATCGCCGGACACAAGGCGTCCGCCGTCGACCTGACGGACTCGATCCTGAGGGCCCAGCAGGCCAATCCGGACATCTTCATCATCTCCGGCTACGTCGTGGATACGCATCTGCTGCTTCGCACCATGCGCGAACGCAACTTCAAGCCGGCCGCCACGATTTTGATCGGGCTGGGCGATTCGCCCGATACGCTCAAGGCGATAGGCCCGGAATATCTCCAGGGCATTCTGATCGTGACCTTCCCGCGCCAGGCGATCAACCAGAAGTACGCTCCCGGTTCCGACGCGGTGAACAAGGCTTACGTCGACAAGTACAAGGTTCCGTCCATCGGCAACGCGGGCATCAACGGGTATGTCGGCATGCAGATCCTGTTCAAGGCGATAGAGGCCACCAAGGGCGACATGTCGGTGAGCGCGCTGATGAAGGCAGCCAAAGCGATGGATATGCCGATAGGATCTTTCACGACCGGCTACGGCGTGAAGTTCGATGAAAACATGCAGAATACCAGGGGGCAGGCCGTAACCTACCAGTGGCAGGGCGACAGCACCAAGGTTGTCTGGCCGCAAGAAGCCGCGCTCGACGGCGTCTCTATGATCAAACTCGCCCGTCCGTAAGCCTGCGCAGAAGTATTCCTCCAGCGAAGCCGATCGGCGCCTTGACCAGGCGCCGGTCAGTTTCCAACGGAACCGGCCATGGACCAATTCTTCAATGTCGTCGCCCTCGGCATGCTGCTCGGCGGGACCTATGCCCTGGTCAGCGTTGGCCTCAACCTGATCTTTGGCGTCATCAGAATCGTCAACTTCTCACAAGGCGAGTTTCTGATGCTGGGCATGTATGGAGCCTATCTCGGCTATAGCACGATGGGGCTCGATCCCTATGCCGGAGCCTTCATCGTTGTGCCGGCCCTTACTTTGCTCGGCATGGTGGTCTATTGGCTGGTTATGCGGCCGCTGCAGAACGAACCGATGATGCAGGTCTTCGCCAGTTTCGGCCTGCTGCTCCTGATCCAGAACGTGGTCCTGGCGATCACCGGCGGCGTCGGCATGAGCATGAATACTCCTTTCTCTCAGGTCACCCTCACGATCGCCGGCGTGCAGTTTTCCGCAACGCGGCTGATCATTCTGCTTGCTGCGCTGGTTGCGGCGGGCGGTCTCGGCCTCTTTCTGGCGAAGACCAATTTTGGCCAGGCGATTCGGGCGGTCGCGCAGGATCGGATGGCCGCCCAGTTGATGGGCATCAACGTCGAACGGACATTCATGTGGAGCTTCGGCATCGGCACCGGTCTCGCCGGGTTGGCAGGGGTCCTGCTGACGCCGATCTACACGCTGTCGCCCCAGATCGGCGGCAACTTCGTCATGGCGGCTTTCGCGGTCGTCGTTCTTGGCGGCCTTGGGAGCGTGCTTGGCGCCTTGGTCGGCGGGTTTATCGTTGGACTGACGGAGGCGTTCGCCGGCTACTACATCGATCCGGAACTCAAGCACGCAGTGATCTTCATCGTGTTCATTGCGGTTCTGCTTATCAAGCCATCCGGCCTGTTCGGACAGGCCGGAGCCGAAGAGGTGGGTCTCCGTGAGCAATCTTGATCTTGCCCAATCCGGCGCATTGGGCGACAGCAGGCTTGCCGGCCGCCGAGGCGCAGCCGAAGTCTGGACGGTGGCCAATGAGTTGCCGACGTTCTTCGCGGTCGTGGCCGCGATCGGGCTGGCGGTCTATCTGCTGTCGAACCAGTTCTTCTATCTCAATTTGCTGACGATGGCGCTGCTGTTCGGCGGCCTTGCAGTAAGCTGGAACATTATCGGCGGTTTCGGCGGGCAGTTTTCTATCGCCCACAGCGTGTTCTTCGCAATCGGCGCATACACCGCCGGAAACCTCTACAAGCATTTCGGCGTCTCGCCGTGGATCGCGATCCTTCCGGCCATGCTGCTGAGCGCCGCCGTCGCTGCAATCGTTTCCTGGCCGGTGTTTCGTCTGCGCGGCCCTTTCTTCGCCATCGCCACGATGGCGCTGACAGAGGTTGCTATCGCCTTCGCAATGCACTGGAAGGCGGTTACAGGCGGCGCGAGCGGCTTGACGATCCCGTACAGGGCAGGGCTGGAAAATATGATCTTTCAGCAGCGCTGGGCCTATGCCGCACTCTTCCTCGGCTATCTGGCCGTGACGCTTCTGACGTCGATCGTGATCCTGCGCAGTCGCCTAGGCTACTATCTCCAGGCGGTTCGCGACAATGACAAGGCGGCCGAAGCGTCCGGCATCCCGATCATGTGGACGAAGCTCAAGGGCATGGCCATAAGCGCGGCGCTGACGGGCATCGGCGGCGTATTCTTCATGATGTATGTGCGCATCGTGGAGCCCGCCGGGCTGCTCTCCCTCTTCGACGTCGGCGTCAAGATCGCGTTGATCGCCCTGATCGGGGGTATCGGCACTATCTACGGCCCGCTGCTGGGGGCGTTGATACTGGTGCCGCTGGACTATTGGCTGCGCGCATTTATGGGCAGCGCGGTGCCGGGCGGCAACCTTATTGTTCTCGGCCTGATCCTTGTTCTCGGTTCGCTGTTCATGAAAAAGGGAGTGGCCGGCGCGTTGCGGCAAGTTTATCGCGCCTGGAGCCGTCAGCAATGAGCGCGATCCAGCTCGGCGTCGAAGGCGTCACCAAACGCTTTGGCGGATTGACGGCTGTCAACGACGTTTCTTTCGCGCTCGGCCAAGGAGACATCCTCAGTCTCATCGGACCGAACGGCGCCGGCAAAACGACGTTGTTCAACCTGCTGACCGGGCAGTTGGCTGCGACTGCGGGCAAGGTCTTCTTCGATGGCGCGGACATCACTCATTATCGTCCGAATCAGCGGGCGAGACTTGGTCTTGGACGCACGTTCCAGATTTCCCAGACCCTGACCTCTCTGAGCGTTCTGGAAAATGCGATGATCGGGGCGTTCCTGCATCATCCTCGTATCGCGGATGCGGCCGACAAAGCCTATGCCGCCCTGGAAAGAGTGGGGCTGGCGTCACGCGCGAAAGAGGAAGCGGGACATCTCACGCTTGGCGAACGCCGCCGTCTCGAAGTTGCGCGCGCGCTCGGATTAGAGCCGCGTCTTCTGCTGCTGGACGAGGTGATGGCCGGCCTCAACCAGACCGAGGTGGCGCGTATCGTCGATCTCGTTCTAGCGCTCAATGCGAGCGGCCAGACGATCATCGTCATCGAGCACAATCTGAAGGTCGTGCGCACCTTTTCAAAGCGCGTGCTTGTTCTCGATCGCGGGAAGATGATTGCTGACGGAGGCGCGGACAGCGTTCTCCAGGACCCCGTCGTCGTCGAAGCCTATGTCGGGAAAAAGAAGCAATGAGCCGCATCCTCGACGTCCAGTCGATCGTCGCAGGCTATGGCGAAGCCAACGTCCTGACGAACGTATCCATCTATGCAGACAAGGCAGAGGTTGTATCGATCGTCGGCGCCAATGGCGCGGGCAAGACGACGTTAATCTCCACTCTTGCAGGCGTCATCAAACCGCGTTCCGGAGAGGTCTATTTCCAGGGCGAACGGATCACCGACATGCCGGCCCATGAGCGTCCACAGAAGATGCTGGCCATGGTGCCGGAGGGAGGCCGTCTGTTCCCGTTCATGACCGTGCTCGAGAACCTCAAGCTTGGCGCGTTCCCCGAGCGTGCGCGGAGCGGCTTCAACCAAAGGCTAGAAGAGATATTCGATATTTTCTCAATTCTACGTGAGCGACGCG
>Ga0097679_1002456_pt1 | contig 15439 bp, 15 predicted proteins | sample ThiBiot_500_biof_2_FD_72848 | JGI IMG/M metagenome (GOLD analysis project Ga0097679, IMG submission 72848) | Wastewater bioreactor microbial communities from Cape Town, South Africa - Thiocy_cont_500_biof - 1398105538000 (version 2) (version 2) ...
AAAACAAAGGTTCTCCATGCATTAGTCAATAATGCTGGCATTGGTGCATGTGGATATGTCGATTGGATCACTGTTGATTCGATTCGTAAGGTCATGGACGTGAATTTCTACGGACATGTATCGATGACAAAGAAATTTCTTCCATTATTAATCGCTAAACGTGACTCACGAGTGGTTAATATCTGTTCGGTTGCTGGTTATTTAGCTGCACCTGGCATGGCCGCATATTCAACGTCGAAATATGCACTCGAAGCATTTTCCGATTGTCTTCGTCGTGAAATGGGTCAATGGAATTTACGTGTAAGTATCATTGAACCAGGCTTTATGAAAACAGCGATTGTCGAAGGACACGATATTGGACTACGTAATATCTGGAATAGTATGTCAACTGACGTTCAACAACGTTGGGGTGAAGAACATCTCAATCAACAAATTGCTCTTCTCTCAAATCCATTAATAAAATATGCTGAAAATCCACGAAAAGTCGTCAAAGCTTTAACACACGCTGTTATGAATAGTGTACCACAAATTCGTTATCGACCCGGATGGCAATCGGGCGTACTCTTGTTTGGATTGTCCTGTGCTCCAGCATGGTTCGCTGATATTATGGTGAAACTCACAAATACAGCAGCCATTAGTCCCGCCGGTGTTCGAAATCAATTACAAGATTAACTTCTATTTTGTCATCTAGTCTCTTTGTATTATTTTTCTTGTTGTTGTTATTTCAATATCGCACGAATGATTGATTTCTCTGTCTTTGTCTAGCGACATCCTCTTTTTCTTATGCATGTTTGATTTGCCAATGAAATATATCCAATGAAGCAGATCTAATCGATTTCTTCTTCTTCTTTTTTTCTTGTTCAATTGTTTCCATTTGAGCCGAAGGAAAGAAAGAATCAACGTTACATTAAACGATGACAGATCTATTTGATTTAAGTTTATTTACTGATCGAACATCGTCGAAATCTCGACGAACTTATTCACAACGAAATGTTTCGTCACTTCAACTTGAACTCACTAAAAATCGAAAGATGATCAATGTTAAAACAGCGAAAACAACGATTATTAATCGAACAATGAGCTTTCGACCGTTGCCAGAGACAAAGTTGCAATTGAATCCTTTTGTTTTTGTTTTGTGTTTTATTTTTCAAATTTAGTTCATTACCAACCAATGTCGAAAATACTCCGATGAAAAAACTTTCATCGAAATCATCAGTGAATAAAATCGAATCGAAATCCAACGATGATCACGTCATCGAAGAAACTCCAGTCAAAGAACCTGACCTCGAACTCGACAATAAAACATCAGAGAAAATGACGCGTGATATTCAACGACTCGCTGTTCGTCTTCGATCAACCATTCCATGTAATTAATGATTCTCTCACTATCGATTAATCATGACATGAAAAGCAATGTTCATTCTCTTCTTCTTTTTTTCTGTTCTAGTATACGATATTCCGGTTTCCGACAGTCAATCATCCAAACCGACTACTCTTCATCTTTCTCAAGTTGTTAATCGTGTTTCACGTTGTAACTATGTTCTACGACATTTTGTTCGACAAGCTGAGAAATATTCATCCAAACCCACAACGATAATAACAACAACTCAATCAGTTCCATCACAAGATAGTTTGTTTCTCTATCAAACAAATTCTTCTCATATATCCGTTTTTTTCTTAAAAAGAAGGTCGTCGTCGTTTGTTTGTCGATTCACCGAAACAACAACAACAACAACAACAACAGCAGCAACAAGGAACTGTTGAATCATCGAATGAAAATCAACCGCCAGTAACACCTCGAAAAGCCAGTGGTGTTATCAAACAATTGTTTGCGTCGCCTTCAGCCGCACTCAAACGAACACCATCGAATTTAACATTTAACGATAAACGACAGAAACTTTTCTAAACAAAAAGAAAAAAAAGAAAATTATTGTTTTTTATCTTTGCTTGTCAGATCTCTATGAAGAAAACAAAAATATTGAAATCATGTTTGTCTTTGTTTGTTTTTTTTATAGATGAGTTAATGGAAAGACGATATCGAGCGATATTTTGCTCGTTATTGTTTATTTTTCTACTTGTTTGCGTACTTTTAATATCTGAACAGAATATATCAACGTATCCTCCTCAATCCTATCGAGCTCTTTCACCGGCACAACAATTTGAATTTCTACTCGAGCCAGGCGATGACGTGTGTCCAAAGAATGAATCCTTGCTTTTAGTTGTCTACGTTCATTCAGCTATTGACAATCGTCAACGTCGTGAATTGATCCGGTCGACTTGGGCATCACGTTCGATTTTTAATCGACATCTACGTGTTCTTTTCATGCTCGGTTCAAGTACAAATCGTGAACTTATGAAACAAATTCAGTTCGAATACGATACTTATCGTGATATTGTTCAACAAACATTTATCGATGCCTATCGAAATCTAACCTACAAAGGTATTATGGCATTGACTTGGATTTCACGACATTGTCAACAAGCGAAATATATTCTTAAAACTGATGATGATATGCTAATAAATATGTTTGCCATTGTCAATCATTTATATATATTAACAAATGTCTATCCCAATGAAGCATGGCATTCGACAATAGCATGTCTTATTTGGAAACGTATGCGTGTGACACGAGATCCAACGTCGAAATGGTTTGTTTCAGTTGATGAATATCCGTACGAACATTTCGAACCGTATTGTTCGGGTTCAGCTTATTTTCTTACACGAAATCTAATCGAACCACTTGTTCAAGCAACACGATATACGCCGTTCTTTTGGATTGATGATTATTATATTACTGGTCTACTTCCACGTGCTATACGCCCGTCAATCGATATTAATTATCTACATCTAAATTCAATTTTTGTCGTCAATGTCGATCGTGTTGAACAACGATTTCTTTCACCATTCGGTCTTTCGTCATTAGTTTTTGGTCATATGCCATTATCAATCAATCGTCTTCTATTTATTTGGCAACATTTAATGCGTAATAGTCAATCAGCATATAAATATCTCAATCGAACATTATTCTAGTCATATTTTATATTGTAATGTATTTTGTTTGTTTTTTTTAAAATAAGAACTCTTTTATCAACAATAAACGAAAAGTTCTCTTATCTATATCATTTTTAAATAGATAAAAAAGTCTTATGAATAATAACAAATAGATTTTAAAAAAAAGTAATGTTAACGTACATCTTAATTCCTATTTTAGCTTTTCTCAGTTATATAATCTATCGATATTTTTATCCAACCCCGAATATTGATACAAACGGAAAATATGTTCTAATCAGTGGTTGTGATACTGGTTTTGGAAATGCATTAGCTCTTGAATTAGATAAAAAAGGTTTCAATGTGCTGGCTGGAATCTATGATTTAAAAAATCAAGCAACTCTAACTGAACGTTTGAGTTCACGAGCAACCGTTTTCAAATTAGACATCACTAATCAACAAGATATCGATGATGCTTTCGAATTAATCAGTTCGAAAACAAAGGTTCTCCATGCATTAGTCAATAATGCTGGTATTGGTTATGGAGGACTAATCGATTGGGTAACCAATGAATCTATTCGTCAAATGATGGATGTTAACTTTTTCGGACATGTAGCAATGACAAAGAAATTTCTTCCATTATTAATTGCTAAACGTGACTCACGAGTGGTTAGTATCTGCTCAGTTGGTGGTTATTTAGCAACGCCAGGTATGGCTGCGTATTGTTCATCGAAATTTGCTCTCGAAGCATTCTCCGATTGTCTTCGTCGTGAGATGCGTCAATGGAATCTACGCGTAAGTATCATCGAACCCGGTTCAATGCAAACACCGATGACAACCGGTCTTTTGAATTCAACGAATGAAACTTGGAATAATCTTTCGAATGATATCAAAGAACGTTGGGGTGAACAATACTATCAACAGGGTGTTCGACGTTTTGTCGTACATGGTTTAATGAACCGAGCAGAAAATCCACGAAAAGTTGTCAATGCTTTGAAACATGCCGTTATGAATAGTGCACCACAGATTCGTTATCGACCTGGTCTACAATCACCACTATTCTTTCCATTATCGATTATTCCTGCTTGGATAACCGATATAATTATATCATTAGCATCGGGTTTATCAGTAAAACCTGCTGGATTAGTTCGACAAATTTCTTAAGAATACACAATCGTATTTACTTGAATTCAATAAAATAAACACGACTATATAATCATTTATCATTTGTTAAGGGATTTAATGGTCATACATCCCCTTCATCGATTATCATCTTTCGTTCTCTCTCTTTTTTTTGTCCCTCTTCGGTTTAAGAATAAACATGTTTCGTATGATGTAACTCTCGCTCTCATTTCATCGGATTATCAAACAAATCTCGAGATTGTTGTTTATTGAGTAAATCAATCAATTTTCGTTTCAAACATTCAAATGAATTCTTCATCAGCTACAAATTCATCGCTATCATCATTCTCAGATGAATGTGAAACAACTCTACCTGATCGAGCTCTATCATATTCCTCAACATCTATGTACTACAATTTTATATTTTCTCTCAAAAAAAAACCAACGAATTCTAATTTTTCGTTTAGCACAAATCACGAGCGTGTCAATGGAAAAAAGCCCGTTCATAAAATCGAACCGATATTTACTTCGGATACGAAACGTATGCGTGTGTTTTTGGAAGATGGTTCACTCAGTGAATATTCAATTCACGAAAGCACAAAAGCACATGAACTAATCGAAGAAATCTCCGTTAAACATTGTCTCGGTTCTGATATGAGACGATATCGATTAACTCTCAACGAAGCACAGAATACATCCTGGCGAGCTATTCGATATATTCGTCCTCAGCAAACACTTCTTGAAGTACGACGATCGTTTTAATTAGATCTTATTCATTTTTTTTTTCTTCTTCAAGATTTCAACATGGTCATGTCTAACTGAAACAACGGTTTGCACGCTACGAGTTGTCATCATTCCGAATCAAGCTGAAGTTCTTGCCGAAACTGAACCAATTACATTCACTTATCTCTATCGTCAAGTAAATAATCAAATTGATTCTATTTAAAATTGACTTTCTTTCTTTCTTAAGAGCATCAATGATTACATTCGTGAACGTGCTGGTAGCGAAATAGCCATTGATATTGCCGTTCAATTAACAGTTCTACTTATTCTCGATGAATCTCTTTGTACAAACATTCGTCCAACGATACTTGTCAAGTAGAAAATTTCATTTGAATGAATTCGTTTTGTTTTTTTAATTTTATTTTCAATTCTAGACGAAGTTGGTTATTACGACAATTATTTCCACGTTCATTACTCGAACAATTTTCTATGAAACAATTAATTCATCGCATTCGTCAGCATCTTGTCGAACATGAAGACATCACACAATTAACTGTTGCTAAACAATTCATTCGAATATTCTCGGAAAATACACGTTCATTCGGAGGCAAATTATTTCCTGTCAAATTTCCGGTTCGATTGTATTCTCTTGTCTTTCGAACAAACGAGTCGTTCTTTTAGGATAAACATCGAGATTCGATTCTACTCGTCGGACCTCGACATCCGATTGCAATACTCGATCAAGCACGACGAGTTCATTCACCTGTAAATAAAAAAGAAACTTGATACCACCGAAATTCTTGCACACAATATTTAGGTAATCACTCTCGTCTCGGCCTGGTCGAATCTATCTCGTGTCGTTATCAAACAATATCGAAATGGTGTAGCCATCCGTTTAGTAATCACACCTCGGCCAACCAATGAAAGCAGTACACTTCTTCAACAAGAAATCTCGTTTCTCATACATACAAATCTTTTAAATGATCTCATTGCATTCATCGAAGGTTACTCGCAAATCGAATCGAATAATTCATCATTAGCTATCGAACGTATCTCACATGTCAATGGAAATAAAACGAAAGACACAACAGCAACGATTTCCAATGATGAGCCAACATTTATTAAACGAATTCTATCGAATCGAAAGGCACGTCGAACTTATTCATTGATTCAAGAGAAAATTACGCCACCAGCAAGTCCGTCACTCTACGAACTCACTCGACAATTTTTCAGTCGAAATTCGCCGAAAACTTTGGAAATCGATGATCGTGAGACGATATCCAATGTGCCCAATCGAACGACATTGATCACTTGGCGATCAATCGCTGATACGCAATCAACAAATCCAATTGTTCCACCGCCTGTTTTCTATCGAACTGTCATCGATGTTAAACAAAAAACAAGTTCATCAACTGAAGATGAACTCGATGTTGTCGGTAGGGTTTTGCTTTGAAATTCAAATTGACGACTAATTTCGATTGAATTAGATCTGACAGCATCCTATGGTTATTACGGAACGGTTAGTTTTCCTCTTCGACCACCGTCGCCGTTTGCCGATGGTCAACGATTCGAAAACGAAACCTATTCGTCATCGACTAAATACAGTTCGAGTCAATACAATACAAATAATAATAACAATAATAACAGCAGCAACGCAAGTTCATCGTCGGAATCAATTCGATCGGTTAGTTCATTGAAACTAACGTTCGATCGAATATTAAAACGTGACAAATCGAACAAATGTTGTCAACCAACGGGCAAACGTGTACATTGGCTTGACAATGACGAACGAATCTTGTGCTATTGCCAAGAATTTGTCGAAAATTTGAAATTACTCGTTCAAAATTCGCTTGATAATTTCAATTTTGAAATCTATATCAACAACTGTTGGCAATCGTTAGAACAACTCGAATTTCTCGTCGATTGTTCACAATTGAAACAAGCGTTTACTCGTACGATTCAGTTCGCTCGACGAAATGAAAAGTTACTTTTACTTCAACAACAAACATTCATTGCACATCTGATTTCTTGTACTGTTCTTTCTTGATGAATAAAAAAAACAACAACAAAACTCGACATATAGGTCACTCATTGAAAAGGAGAGAGAATAAGGTCAGTAAGCGGTCAATACGATGTTCGATGTGTCTGAATTGATGATCATTTGAGCTCGTAGAAAATAATGAATCGACAATGGGAAACTCAACATCAACTCGAACTACTTTCCTCACCGACAACCGTCGATTATCATCGAATCGATGGTTATTCATCGATTGTCGAAGGAGTTCGACGTATTCGACGGATCTTAGCTGGTGATTTTGATGGAGATAATCAACGATTTATTCGTGCTTGTTGTTCGAATGACATCGAAACTGTGAAATGGTTATTCGAACGGCACGATATCAATCTTAAGACAGGCGTCAATCGATCGGCTTTACACGAAGCTTGTCTCCATTCGGATGGCCAAGGACTCGTTCGATTTCTTTGTCAACACGGTGCCGATCCTAAACAACGTGATTCTCTCGGTCGTTCGGCTTTTCACTACGCAGCCAGCCATGGTCATCGGACTGTTTTCACTGAACTTATTCGTTTCATTCGAGTGCCAATTTCGACAATTATCGACCGAGAAGGTCGTTGCCCATTGATGTACGCATGTGGCGAAGGTCATCTCGAGTTAAGTCAATGGTTAGTTGAATATTGCAATGCTGATTTCGAACGATTCGATGATTACGGTCGTTCATGTCTGATCTATGCTTGTCGAAATGGTCATGCCAATGTTGTTCAATGGTTATCAACTCTAATCAGCCCTCAACCAACAAATACCGGCTGGTATCCATTACATTTCGCGTGTACAGGTGGACATATCGATGTTGTAAAAATTCTTCTTCAATCATTTCAACAAACTAGTCATCATGTTATAACAAATACCGGTCATTCAGCATTATTTATGGCGATGCGTGCAGAAAAAAATCATATTGACATCGTCAAATATCTGCTTGATAATGATTCAACAATGGAATTAACTGAACAGGATGTTGAAGATTTAAATTGCGATGAATTTCTTATTGTTTTACTTGCACAACGTCGTCATCGACTCAAACATCTCGATAGAATTCTCGAACGTTTGAATTATCCATTGTCACTCGTTCATCTTTTGCTACTGAGTGAACATGATTATTCTCGTCAAGATTTCTTTACTCTTGGACATCATCAACTATTCATTCGTGAACAACTTCGAAAACCATTGAAATTAAAATCAATCGTTCGTTGTTTATTAAGAAAATCAATCGATACAAGTCAACAAATCGATCAATTAAATATCAATCAAACATTAAAAAAATTTCTTCATTTCGAATCATTCTATTAGTATGTTGATTTACTGTTGAACAAAAATGTTGAACATTCGAGTTGTGCAAATAAAATACTCTGTAAATTAGGATCAAGATTGGTAATATTTTTCAATTCATTGCATGCACCAGGCATTCGTAGATTGAAAAATGCGTTGATTTCATTGGTTGCATTCGATGGTAAATGAGTGATTCGAAGGCCAGTTGCAGCTGCATCTAAAAGCAATGGATAATCATCCATGTAGACAGTTCGTACGCCCCATTGATAGTCAAGTTGAGCTTTAGCTGATTGACATCGAGCAAGAAGACCAATGAATGATGTTGGCATTTGAACTAAGAGTGGATGTGAAATACTTTGTGATAGAGTGATTTCGATGTTAACTGATTGAGATGTTGAAGTCGGTTGACGAAGGTAGACAATGATGGCTAATGATGAACCATCGTATGTGTAACTATTTGTTGATGAATCTTGATCATTGATTAGTTCGTTGAATGGTGTAAACGGAATTGATGCTCCATTGACACGGACATTCACAGCTGGAAAAACACCTCGAAGTTGAATTTCATAGGTTCGTGCTGATGGAAATGTTGAGAATGAACCCGTAGCAGCAGAGATCGCTAAAGAAGAAGAAAAAAACACAATTAATCATTTCTATTGAACGTATTGAAATCGATTTACCGAAATTTAAAGTAGTGCCTGAAACTGTATATTGAAATGTTGTAGTAGTCGAAGATGCTGATGAATTTTTATATGCAATTGTTGTTCCATCATCTTCGTAGATGTAACCTTTGCCACTGGCTGAACCAGCAACGAGTGTATAGAGAAGAAGACTTTGAGGAATTCGTTGTGCACGACCGATACGTTCTCGGCTCGATGATGGTTGAGGAAGAAGTGGAATAATTGAGCCAACTTTAGCATAGACTGGCATTTCATCGAGTGTAAACGATTGTTTACTTGACGGTGATGCTTGAAGATCGCCAGTAAAAAAATTGACCCATTGATTATTAGGTGGAAACCAGATTGGCCAGTTTTGGACGAGACCTGTCGAGTTACTAACCGGTTGACTGATAGGTGATGCGAATATATCCGAACCGAAAAAGTATTGATTCGAAAATGAATAAGCTTCATCATTCTCCGGATAATAATAATACATTGGCAAAACAACTGAAAGACCTGTGTCATAGGTTCGTCGTGCATTGGTATACAAATAGGGAATGAGTGCTTGTCGAAGACGAGTAAATCGAGCTAGATTATTTTGATATGGCCATGGATATGTCCATAATCGTCGATCATTATTTGCATTTTTCGTGCAATGTGTTCGAAACATGGGCGAAAATGCACCCCATTGTAACCAACGAGTGTATAATTCTGGTTCAGGTGGTAGTACATGACCGCCAAGATCATGACTCCAATAACCATAGCCAACATTAGCTGCTGTAGCTGTAAAACGTGGTTGAAACGAAAGTGTATCCCATGATGGTATGACATCACCAGAGAAACCAACTTGATATCGATGATTACCAAGACCACCCCATCGATGAAGAAGAACCGGCCGATTTTGTCCAAAATAATGATCACTAGTGAATACATAATTGAGCCAAAATGTTGGATTGGTATACGGAATATTATTCATCCAGCCTGTTTCACCTTGTTGCCAATCTAACCACCAAAGATCAATGCCAGCATCTTGAAGAGCATTGAGAACGATGGTTTGCCAGGCTGTTGTATATTTCTTATCGGTGACATTGAATGGAACATAATGACCTGTCGATGGATCGATGCCCATAGCTTGTGCCATTTGAACATATTTTTCTTCCCATGGTTGAATACCCGATGCTGGATGAACGTTAAGTGTATTTTTAAGACCTAATTGTTTGCACCATGCAAGAAAATGTTGATGATCAGGAAACAAATGTTTATCGAATGTAAAACCTGACCAACCGATACTTTCACCGGCTTGATCTTTCTTGCCTTGACTAGCTTGTTTATAGAATGTTATATGCCAATCCATGTCAGTAACGATAACATCAAGTGGAACATCATGTTGAATATATTCGGTAACAATTTGTCGTTCTTCATATTCAGCATAGGCCCAATAACGACTGAAGAAAACACCGAAAACATAACGAGGTGGTAGTGGAATTGAACCAGCAAGACGTGTAAATTCGAGCATGGCCTGTTGATAAGCATGACCATGACCGAATAGATAGAGATCTTGTTGTGCTTGTGATGGATAGAAACATTGTGATGGTGCTTGAAAACAACAACCACGATTTTGACATTCTTGTTGATCGATATTATTAAATGAACCACAATTTCGACGTTCAGCCGATGGAACAGCTTGACATGTCGATTGTTCCGGTGTTGGATATTGTTTATCAATAATCCATGACCAATTCGTGTCGTTATCAAATTGTGGATGATGTGTATCATCAACAAGTGCATAACCACGACGTGAAATAATACCATACGTACAATGAAGATCATCACGTGGTTGATTACGACAATCTAATTCTAATTTTGAATCACGATTTCCGTCTAATGTTCGTACTGTACCAAGTAGATTGCCATCGTATTCTTCGCCTGGTATAGCATTCCAAACAACAGTTTGACCTTTATCTTCATTGACAAGAATTGTAGCTCGAATATTATGTTGATTGAATGTTGTTGTTGCACTTCGAAGATATTCTAATGTAACATATTTAGTAACAATAATAAGATGAGTATCATTTCGAGTGACATTGAATGCTGGTGGTTGATCTTGAATTTGTCGAGATTGTACGAGCCATGTTTTAGCATCGACGAATTCTTTGGTTGCTGACCATTCGAGACGAATAAGTCTTGTTGAAAGAATAGTGAATCGAGCTTGTCCTTCGTAGACAATCGTCGATGGATCAGATAAAACCCTCTCGTTACCAGCTGCTGATGCACAAAAAGAAACAACAACAACGGCAAGAAGCCACATAATCATGGTTAAAAAATGAATTCTTATTGTCGAAATACTCGTGTTTTTATCATCGACAAGAACAATTAGAGATAAGCATTTTTATCTGCTGAAATTCAAGGTGCATTAAAATTTTATTATCAAAGAGAAAAGAACCGAAAATGAAAATCTAGATTATTATGTTGACTAAACACACACATACGCACACATGTGGGATTGGTTTAATTAAAAGAAGTGTTTTTTTATGATAAAACCACCAATTAATAATATCAATGTTGATAGGCTTCGCATTCGAACTGCACTGTTACAAAGATCTGTTTGACACGCATATACTTTTCCATCTTCTACTTTCCAAGTTTCACCTTGGTAAAACGTTATAGCATCACGTCTAATTGAACCATCGGATGCAACTACTTTCTAGTAAATTGACAAAAAGATCAATCTATTTCTCAATGTATTTTCACTTACAACACAGGCAATATAACGAGAACCATAGTTATACTTGAAAAGAGGAGAAGAAGTATCATCACTGTATTTAAAAGGATCTTGACAGGATGTAGTCATACAGACATAGCAAGTAATAGGATATCCTATGTTGATTAACGCTGCGATGAGTAATATATAAACCAATAGTTTACCAGCCATAAAACGGCTCCTTCAAAAAAATTTGTCTTCACCCATAAAAGAAATGAGCAACGGTTTTTATATATGCCACCCACCTACTTTATTTCGTCAGAGTTTCGCAGTTTTTAAACATTTTCTAGCTAGGATCGTTTGGATCGACAACCCACGATAAAATAATGTGTATAAACGATTGAAAATGTGCGATTTTGCGAATTTATATACTTTGCAATCATAAACCTGTTTTGACGCATTATATTACCGTAGATTGTTTGCTTCGATAGAATACAGAGAGTAAAAAGATCTTTTTGCTAATTTTGATTGCTTCTAGTTGATGAAGATAAGAGAATTTACTTTTTAAAACTAAAAGCTGCTTTCTATACAGAATAGAGTAATGTATCCAAAATTTAACCGAGTTTATTTTCTATTTTTATTTGTCATAGTGCAATATTACACGATTTTTTTTCATTTATTCATCAAACTTATGTAAAAAGAAAAACAAAGTTTTATGCGTTCGCACGTTCTTGAGGGTGTTTTCGTTTTTGAAGTGCACGATAAAATATGATTATAAAAAAGGTGTTATATACGTTGCACATTCATAAATCCTTTCTCCGTTTATTGGAGCACGGCGCAACCAGTCAGATCTAACCCATCTATGATGCAATACATGAAATTTCTCTCTTAATAAAAAAACTCCGAAATTACGTATGTTTTGACTATATTTGAGATGAGCATTTTTATCGGTTGAAATTCAAAGTGCATCAAATTTTATTATCAAAGACAAGAGAAACGAAAATGAAAATCCAAATTATTATGTTCACTAAAAAAACAATCTAAACACACATATATGAAATTGGTTTGATTTGGTTTAATTAAAAGAAGCATTTTTTGATGATAAAACCACCAACTAATAACATCAATGTTGATAGGCTTTGAGTTCGAACCGCACTGTTACAAAGATCTGTTTGACAACCATATGCTTTTCCACCTACTGCGTCCCAACTTTCACCATAGTAAAATGGTATACCACCACGTGTAATTGTACCATCAGATGCAACTACTTTCTAGTAAATTGACAAAGAAATTAATATATTTCTCAATGTATTTTCACTTACAACACAGGCAATATAACTAGAGCCATAGTTATACTTGTAGAGAGAAGAAGTGTCACCACTGTATTCAAAAGGATCTCCACATGATGTAGTCGCACAGACGTAGCAAGTAATAGCATATCCTGTGTTGATCAATGCTAAAACAGTTTGCCATTATTCTATAGTTCTATTAAAATGCTACACTTACATGCGATGAGTAAAGCAGAAATCAATAGTTTACCAGCCATTTTGTGGTTCCTTCCAAAAAAAATTGATCTTCAATTGTAAAAAAAAAGAGCAGCGATTTTATATATGCCATCCGCCTACATTTTTTAGTTCCGAATTTCGTATTATTTTAAAAAATAAAAACATAGTTGAGCAATATGAAAAAAACTCTCATAACATCTTTTGCCACTTCCTTTTTTCTTTTGTGTATTTCTTAATGTACTTTGTTGAAGTGTTTACTGAGGCACTTATAAGGAGTTTTTTGTCGGACTATAAATTATGGAACGAAATTGCATTCGACTACTATTTCAATTTTTTCATCATACAGGTTAAATTATACAATGAAAGGAACAGTCAAGTATATTCTATTGGCAGTTGTTGTTGTTACACTTTTCATTAGTCAACAATCGAATGCAGCAGAAACAGTTAACAATGGTGAGTACTTCTTCTAAAATTGTATAAAATGAAATCACTTTCTTTGTTTTTGTCTTTCAAAGATGAAAATAAACTCTTATTTGTTGCCAAGGAATTAGGTGCCTTGAAAGTTGAAGGTAATGGACAAAGATTTGCAAATGATTTATCGAATGCAGCAAATCAACTTGGTCAAAAGAAAACATAACATCTTTTTTTTTGCATACAAAGACACTTCATTCATCATATTTTACTCCTGATTAAAACTGAAATTTTTTCGTTTTTCTTTTGAAAAATAAATAGAGATTAAATCAGCAAAATGTATATGAATATTTCGGATGATATGTAGTGCCACTTATTTCGAAACAGATTGATTGTGCTTGTGAAGTTTGAAATTCGAATATCGAACCCCAAGTATTAATAAAACGTTGATTTTCACAACGAATTTTCATTGTATGAACGAAATCCGATACGATCGTATCGCGTGTTTGACCAGCCGAAATGACACCTGTGTCTAATTGTATCGAACCGAGATCATCAACTATATTGTAATAGCATCGTGCGAAATAAGCACCGGTTGATGTAACAGATATTTTCATACAACAACATCCAGCAACTTCAAAACAAAAACAAACTATTCACTGAATAAAATCTTGTCTAGCTTACTGAGAAAAGTGATGAATAGAATCGATTTTAACATATCGTATTTTTCGACCTTTTTGAAATGAAAATGTCCTGGTCTATCTTCGCGATTAGTGATATTAAATAGTATACGTTTTTCACACCTGTTTCATTTTCATTCGTTTTCTTTTTGTCTTGCACTCAAGTTTCGAAAAGAAAAAGAGCATTTACGTAAATAAAAATAACCGATCACCATAGGACGGTTTTGTTTCTTTGTTAAACAAAACAAACAAAGTAAAAACAATCATGAAAACAAAACAAAAAAGACTAAGCTTCTTCAGTTGTTGCTGAACGTAATCGAGGAAAGAGTCGAGATGCTGCTGGCGACATAGCACCGGCACCAAATGGAAGAGGTGGAAAATCGACTAAAATCGGCTGTAATGAATCACCGAAAAGTGGATTCATTGGCGATAACATCGATGGAAATCCTGCTGATGATGGTAATCCTGGACCAAAAGCTGATTGTCCCATCATTGATGCGAATGGTGAAGGCATATCGTTTGGAAACATTGATGGTGGTAATCCGGGACCAAAAGCTGATTGTCCCATCATTGATGCGAATGGTGATGATAGATCATTTGGAAACATCGATTGCATACCAGATGCAGCTAACAACGAAGCAAGTCCTGCAGATGAAGGATCAGCTGGATTCATCATCGGTGAGAATGGTACTCCGGGAAGGACGGATGGAAAAGGCGATGGAGTAAGAACTGATGCTGGTGTAGGAGCTGCTCCGGATGTTGCTGTTTTTGAAGCAGTTGGTGAAGGGGTACCAGTTGCTGGTAGTGGTGATGGGGGTAAAACACCTGGTGGTGGTAGCATTGATGGAGGAAAAACACCACCCATTGGTGGAATACCAGATGCCATAGCTGATTGAGCTAATAATGCTGCAAGAGCACCTGGTGGTAAACCAGGTGGAAACATTGGACCAGCCATTGGTGCTAGAAGAGAAAAAATGTGATTGTTTTTTTTTCTTCTATTGAATAAATAACTAACGAGGTGGCATAAATGGTGATAAAAGTGAGCTGAATGGTGTTGGAGTAACTAAAGAAAAATAAAAAAGACTTGAAATAAAGATTCAATTAGAATCAGAAAACCTACTCGGACAAAGATCAGATGATGGTGGAAGTAAATCACAAGGTAAAAGTTCAAGACCAGGAGCAGCACATTGAGTTTTAACAGCTGAAATTCAAAATAAATCGACATTAAACATCAACGAATGACAAACATACCTCGACAGAATGATTGGCAAGGAGCAACCGGTCGTGTTTCGTATTTAGTTGGACA
>Ga0097679_1002479_pt1 | contig 15358 bp, 9 predicted proteins | sample ThiBiot_500_biof_2_FD_72848 | JGI IMG/M metagenome (GOLD analysis project Ga0097679, IMG submission 72848) | Wastewater bioreactor microbial communities from Cape Town, South Africa - Thiocy_cont_500_biof - 1398105538000 (version 2) (version 2) ...
TCTTCATACCCAATTACCTTCGATCAAACTCTATGGAAAATCGGAGTTTCATGTGTTGGTATCACTCCAGCTGGAGAATACCAACATCAAAATTTTGAAAATCTGACTTCAGTTCCAATGCTCAACTATTGTCTAGCTTAATCAAGCTGAAATCTGATTGGTTTGGGACAGACGGACAATTCTCCGCATATAACCCTTTCTTTCAGAAAAAAGGGAAAAACTAAAATGAAAAGAGAATGTTAATGTAATTCTTTGTGCGCGTTACCTTGATCATTACTCGTATAGGCAAAAAAAGGGACACCAGTAAATGATGTTATTGTTTCATTTGTTTTTCGTTTTTCGCAATGTGAATCAATAGAAGCATCGAACGACATTCTTTTTCATTCTTCAACTCTGTCAACAAAGTGGCACAAGAAATTCTGTTCTCTCGAATACATTTTCAGTAAAGTTTTTTTTTTTTAAGCAGATTAACTTGGAGGATCTTGATGATCATTGTATTTCACTTTTCATATAGTATAAAAATATAAATATGGATGCAATTGAATGCGCAATAAATTCAATTAATATGAATGTTAATGCCAATGAAATGATGGGCAGTCGCGGTAAATTCAAGACTTCAATAATTAATCTATCATTATCAATGTTTTGTAGATATATCTGCATTGGTTAATATTCGTAAAATTCTTATTCGATCTAATGAATTGAATTCATCAAAGAAACAATCGATTCGATTAATCAGTCGACAAATAAGTCGATTGATAAAATATAATGAATGGCTTTCAAATGATTTCTGGCAAGAATTTTACACGGATATTCTTTGTACATTATATCGAGATGTAAATGTCGACAAAAACGTGTTTCTTCTCAAAAAAATAATCAATTTGGAAAATGAACTTCAATTTCGTGAGTTACAATTTAACGAGAAAATAAAAAAACAAAAGCATTGGAAAGAATTATTTTCTGAGCATAAACTATTTTTCGAAGAATATCTTCAGAAATGTATTTCATTGCATTCAAAAATGAAATTACAAGATGATTTAATAGAAAATATCGATGATTTTCTTTCTAAAACTTTTGGATTAACACAAGCTTCGATTTCTCTACAAAGTCGACAATGTCTTCAAGAAAAATTACAATGTATCAAAGTGAATTTCGATTGTTCAAATCGATCATTCAAAATGTTCGATTCACAATTTTCAACACAAGATAATATCAATGCATTTCAACCGTCGATCAAATACATCGAAACTGATAGAAATGAAAAACGCAAACAAATAACTGATGTACTATTAGATAATCGATGGACTATTATATTAGGTGATCCAGGTAGTGCAAAAACTACACTTCTTCGATGGATAACATCTACTTTCGCTGAATTTGCCCTTAATGGTCATGAAGAAATCGTTTTAAATGAAAATAAACCTATTCCAATTCGTATTCCTATATTGATTCGAATTGGTGAATTTATAATGTGGCTAGAAGTAAATCAAACAAAAACATTATTGGATTATATTGGAGAACATACATGGTTTTCTGAATGTTATTGTTATAATAATAATAATAATGAAAATACTAAAAATATATTAAAAGAATTGATATATCATGGTCATGCATTGATTCTTCTTGATGGATTCGATGAAATAATTCACGTTAGTCAAAGAGAAAAAGTAGTTGATTTGATCAAAAAATTTATTGATGAATACGTTCGTGCATCAGATTATTTTTCACCGTTCGATGATAAGATTTTCAATGAATTGTATTCGTACTTTGAAGAAAAATCATCTCCTGATATAGTTACGACTTTAGAAGATATGTTCAGCAATTTTTGTACAAATGATCTGATGAATGAAGAAAAAATTTTACCGCATCAGATAGATTATCTGTTATCGGATTTTTCCACTGGAAACTCTCCTATTGCTGGTGTAAGTAAAAGACGAGAGGTAATTGAAACTCAACCGCCAAATATATCTGGTGGTAATCAGATAATTATTACAAGTCGCATGGTTGGCTATCAAGTATTTCCAATAAAAAGTTCATTCATTCGTCATTATTTGTTATCATTGATGAATCATAATGAAACGAAAATATTTGTAAAAAAGTTCATAACTGAAATCGATAAAAGTATAATTAAGATATTAAATGATGAAGGTATTCAATTCAATAAAAAAATAATTCAAGTTAGATCGAAAGGACAAGATAAATCTATTGAACTGATGTTTAAGAATGATTCGGAATTTTTATTAGTAAATCCGCATTTATTATCTTTAATTTGTGTAAATATTTATCAAACGTTTGACAGATTTTATCCAAAATGTCGAATCGAAATTTATGATCTACCCATTCAAGCTGCATTACATTTATGGAACAATCATCAATCAACTATTTCCGACAAAATATACTTCGATTTTCTAATTGATTTTGCTTGTTATCTTCATTTAAATTCACCATCCGGTCTTATCGATGAATTTGATACGAAAAGATTATGTTATATAGTTTTTCAAAGACAGAATCTTTCAACAAATCATCAAATCTTACAAGAATATGTAACTAAAATGATAGATCTATTGAATACAAATACATGCATTTTTGCTGAAAGAGGTTTACAAATCTTTGGATTTCGTCATTTATCATTTCAAGAATATTTTATTGCACATTCATTTCTAAGAACAAATTCACCTGATCAAGTTGCAAAAACAATTCTTGTCAATGCAATTTATCAACGTTTTCGTCAATCCATCCTTCTTACTATTGGTTGGATTAGTTGGAAATGGTCAATGGATAATTATGATCAATTTTGTTATTTACTTCTTACTCTACCTACAGATTATTCAATTCCATTTGGTACTATTTTATTTTTCGATGCTTTCAATGATATGTATAAATTACCATCAAATGCAAGTATTTTTCTTGCACTTAATAATATACTTGATCATCCTCGTTATCCCGATCGAGTGAACTATTTAACATCGAAATTATTTCAACTAAATGATAGTATTATCATTGAATGGATGCAATCACAATTAAAAGTTGATGACAAACGTTTGAGAAGTTTTTGTCAATGTATATCGAATTTGAATGAAGAAAATCAGTTACCATCAATTATTTATCAACAATTAGGATTATTAACAAATAATGATAGATCGATTAAATTACTTTTAGATCAAATTCTCTATTCAACAAATGTATCCAAGCCGATTTTCAATAAAGATTTATCCTTCTGTTTAGCATCAAAAAATATTTCAATGAATAATATTCATCCATTGATTATTTCGGCAATAATTGCAGTATGTGGTGGAATTAATTTGAGTGATGAAGATGATCTTCTTCTTACAATTGATTTTTCTACTGAGAAAATGTATCGTGAATGTTCAATTTTAACACCAATTATTGAATATCTTGGTAATAAAAAAAACATCTCACAAATTCAAACACTTATTCAAAAATACAAACATTTTATCGATCAATTTTCATACTCTGATACTTCTAAGGATGCAGTCGATAGTTTTATTATTCTAATATGTTTACAAGGAATTTCTGAACCATTAATTTATGAAAAATATTTGAAATACATTGCAGTACCATTAGCATTGGATAGATTGAAACAAACATGGTTCTATCTGAATAATTCATTTAAGAAATATAATAAATGGATGAAAGTATCTCGTATAAAATATCAAATCGAATCAATTATTGATACTTTTTATTTACATTCAAATCAATCTAAAGGTGAATCAATGTTGTTTCCTCTAGCATGTTCATCTGCTTGGAAGAAACTTGAATTTTGGAATTTATCTGCATGGTTTAGTCGTGATTATTTTTATCGAATCGATAAAGATTGTCAACATAAACGAACATTTACATATTTATTGGATGAACAAAATTTCAATAAAATGATTAATATTATCCATTCAGAACAAATGTCAAATGAAAAACTACAATTTCTAGTTAGTTTTCTACCAGAATCTCTTCAACAATTATACTATTATGCAATGATCCCATCAATAAATAATATGAATACACTGTTATTCGTTATATTTCTATCTGAATGTTTAATACATTTCGATCAAATCGATTCAATTGATGAAAATCATTATCTCGCTTTACTTTTCTTATATCCTTTACTCAGAGAATATAAATTGGAAAATTATGCTTTAATACTTTTTAATAATACTAAATATTCGAACTATACATGTTTTTTATTTGAAAACCATCCAGAATTGATACGAATGCTTCAACGTTATAAATTATATGATTTACCTACGGAGGATAAGCCAAATAATTTTCCAAAATTAATTGATATTGAACGTAAACGTATTCAACAAGCAAATGAAAGTCAAGAGTTTAAAGATGTACGTCTTTTTACTTCATTAATTACCTTCGCTCGATCGTTACAGATTCCAGATGATCCGCATAAATGTAATCAAACAAATACTATTATTATCGATTCAAAAGATAGTAAACAAATATACTTAACTATTAACAATATATCAAATTCAATTTTGCGAATTATTGCTTCAAGTATTATTTTAGATATGAAAGATCCATTGATTTTCGATGAAGAACAAAGAGATGAATTAATATCTAAAATAATTATCGAATTACAATCTCTATTACGAGAAACTTCTTTATTAATAGGAACTATTCTTTTTATTCGATGTTATAATGTATGTCAGCAGTTGTCGTATATAATTACTGAAAAATTTCATCATAATTCATTAAATGAACCCGCTATCAAAGCAGTATTTATTGCACTGAAACAACTTAATAATCCTGATCTAATATATTCTGCTCTACTTCAATTTCAATCATCAATATTTTATCGTTATTTTCGAAATATAGAATTATTTGATTCATCAAATACTATTATTCTATCGTTAATGTATCTGTTAGAATTAATATTTGATTGTCAAATTCTACGATTCTTTATAAAAGATGAATGTCAAGAGACGATTTCTCCTATGAAAGAATTAGAACATTTATGGAATGAATCATCGAAAACTGAAAAAGTACTAACAACTAAAATAGCACGTTGGATTACAAATAATATACAAATATTAAATAAACAAGATCAACAATTAGTTATAGAAAATCTATTAGAATGTGTAAGAATCGAAAGAAAAGCTTTTATCGAAATGAAAAAATGGCTTCATTATCAAACAGACGATAATTTGAATATTTTTTCACATTATTCTGCATTACAACTGTTTATCAATGATTCAACTATTCCAGGTTTAATTGATATTATCGATAAAATATTTCTAAGTGAGAATAAATTTCGTTTGAAATCAATTCTAAAAAAATTAGTTCAGTCAAATGTTAATCGTGAAATTTTAGTTTTATTACATCAGAATTACGGTGATTTTTTCGATTTTCCGATTAAGATTTATGATAAGAAAATATTCGAATTATTTCTCGAATTAGAATTCGAAAGAATTCGATCGAACAAATCATCGAATCCATATTTATCAATGATTGATTCCTTTTCGAGAGATTTTCAATTATATCTTCTAAAATATTTTCGATCGTATTTAAATTTTCAATTTCAATGTGAAAATATTCTTAAAGATAGATATTTTTCGATTATTATCGAATCAATCAATAAACAAATGACTGAATGGCATGTCAACGAAGATCTTGCAAATGAATTTTCAATAAAATTAGTTCAATATATCTTTAACGTTCCGAACATTGAACAATATCCATTAGTTCTTCTTATTATTCTTGAAATACTTGATTCAAGTTATATCGGTCCTCAGAAAATTGGCAACATCATCTCACAAAATGGTATAACTCGTTGTTTAGAAAATATGATTTATCTATGGAATAAATATACCGAAGATATTTTAGCTGCTTGTTTATTGACTTATAGTCATTATTTACTTAATTCACGAAAGTATAGAATCCATCGGAATCTATCAAACGATCTCAAGAATCAACTTATCAATCTCTCGAAAAAATCGAATTCACTTATTATTTCAATTCGAGCTAGTTTTTGTTTAATTTTTAGCGAATATTCGAATATAAATTCAATAATCATATCGAATTGGTTTGAAAATCAATTTAATATGACATCGGAAAAACGATATAAAATATTACTCGAACAAACATTATATAATTGGGGAGAATCGACCGTTTCAATATTTGTTGATGAAATATTTCATCAATTAAAAAGACATTCAACTGAATTTCTTGATTTATTTGTTATTGATTTAGATAATTATTTATGTAAAATATATAAAAATGATATTCACCCTTATTTTGAACCTCAATATTTCAGAATTATTGCAGAAATTCGTACTGAAAAATGGAATGACTTTCAAAATGCTATTGAAAGATTTTATTATTCTGAAGTAAACGATTTCAAAAGAAAACTTTATCTTTGTTGTAAAAAATATCCACAAGATCATCGAACATATATTGATCTCTATGCTCGTTTTGGAATAGTTACAAATGAATTTATTGAAATGTGCGAAGAACATAAACTGAGTTACCTATACGATTGTGTTCCAAATTCAGATCTAGATTGTCTCAAAGATGTATCTGATCGAAGTATTATTGACACTTTATATCAAGCTTTACAGGAGCAAAACATAAATTGGAAAAAATTTCGAAATTATTTATGGATATTAGAATATCTTGTCATGAACAATGTTATATCCTTATTAGAATTACATTCAAAAATTCGATTTTTTGACAATATGTCGTTACATAATGAAGGAGAGATTACAAATGAAAGGTACATTTTTCAATTACTACTTAAGAACAGTTGTTATCAAAGAAATGCAAAGTTCGACATTGAACAAACAAAATTGTTTACTAAAGATGATATTGAAGAAAAATTTCAAGAAATGACTCATATGATTGATAAAAGATGTATTTTATATATTAGGAAGACTTGAGTGTGAGTATTATGTAGAAGAATTGCCACGACCTGTTTCGATTTACTTTTCAGCATGATATTCGATGTTTGTTTGACATTTGGTGATGTTTGAAGTGATTCAGAAGATATCTGATGAACGTAATGTGTTAAAAATTATAAATGAAAGTTAATGTTTCATGATTTTGTATGTGTGTCAGTTTTCGACGAAAAAATTTTTACAGTATATATGAATATTATTGAAAAGTTCTACAAAGATATTTGCACAAAAATAAGTCTATAACAGTGAACTTTTAAAATCATGATCTTATAATTATGTAGAATATTTTATTGAAGTTTTTTGTGTGAAACAAGAAGAGGATCTGTTTCTTTTGATGATTCATCATCTGAATTTTCGTTTTTAATTGTTTTTAGTGATAAATGAGCAAGATTTCGTAAATATTCCGATTCAGCTGTTCCTGTTTGTTGAACAAGTTGACTAAAATAAGAATTTGGATTTGAAAGTAACGTGATCGGTGTATCAAATTCTAAGATTCGACCATTTCCAAGAACCAGAATTCGATCACTATCAATAATTGTTCGCAAACGATGAGCAACAGTGAGAATAGTTGAATCATAAAATTGTTCTCGAATTGTTTGTTGAATAAGACAATCAGTTACATTATCAACATTCGCAGTTGCTTCATCAATAATAACTATTTTACTTTTCTTGAGAATCATTCGTGCTAAACAAAGAAGTTGTTTTTGTCCAACGCTGAAATTAGCACCATTTTCGATAACAATCGATTGAAGATTATTTGTCATTGTTTGACAAATAAATTCTTTTAATTGAACTTGTTCAAGTGCTAACCAAATTTGTTCATCAGTATATTGATCGAATGGATCAAGATTATTTCGAATTGTTCCAGTGAAAAGAATAGGATCTTGAGGAATTATTGATATACGACTTCGTAGATCTTCTAAACCAATTGAACTAATATCGATTTCATCGATTTGAATTTTTCCTTCTTGAACATATCCCATTCGAAATAGCGTTTGAATAAGAGAACTTTTTCCAGCACCAGTTCGTCCAACAATACCGATTTTCTCTTGACTTCGAATAATCATTGAAATATTTTTCAAAACAAGTTGAGCATGATCATCATTCGAATGAGACATAGATACATTTTCGAAAATAATTTCACCTTTCGATGGCCACGTTGACGATGGTCGACGATCAATTGGTACTTGTCGATTTGGTTCTTCATCAAGTGAACAATATTCAAGAACTCGTTCGACAGCAGTCATTTGAGATTCAACATCAACTGACAATCGAATTGTCCATTGAAGATTACCCATCAAAAGTAAACTGTATGTCATCATCAAAGCAATGTCAACGGACGAAAATTTATCTTCAACAATTCTTCCACACATTGCCAATAGAGTAACAAGACCAATAAAAAATACAGTTATCCAATCGAAACGAATAGCAGCCCATCGATTCATAGTCCATAGCAAATAATTCACACGTGTATTATTATTTAAACGAGTAGAAAATTCATTCGAACAACTATCTTCGGCATGATACGATCGAATAACTTTTAATCCATCGATTGTTGATGTTAAATACGAATAAATAGGACTACGTGTTAGACCTTCTATTCGTTTTATATCTCTCAAGCATGGTGCATAACTATGCCGAATAAAGATCATACCTATCAATGATATGCATGCAGGAATAAATGACCAAGGATTTAAATAACTAACTAACACTACTGTTCCTAATATTGTTGCAAAATACTACAAAACATATACGTACTTATACTTTTCTATTTGATTTCATCAGATCGAAACAAAAAGATTTACTTGAAAAAATTCAAATAATATAATTGGAAGATAATCATCTAATACCGCAATATCTTTAGTAAATCGATTCGACATTCGACCTTAAAATTATAGACAAATCCATACATATCTTTCGTCGCAATTGATTCTTTATTTTACCGATTGGATTTGTATCAAAAAATAGAATTGGTGCTCGAATAAATCGATGAAACATTCGATTATGTAAAACACGTCCAGCATTTAAAAATATAAATTCAGTTATCGACACACGAATAAATGTAACTATCAAAAGAAGTAGAACACTATATAAATAAATAGAATACCGATGATCGTCATCGAAATATTCAGCTGATTGATTGGATTGATTTTGACAATCATATCGATTAGTTTGATCATAACTCCATTTGGCCAACCATCGATCACTAAAAATTGAAATATATTCTCGAATAATAAATATTCCAATGATTGATATTAAACCAAAATAAAGACCAACACCTGATCTTAAATAAGATGTATAAACACGCCATTGAATCATTCCTTTTTCTTTTTTTTCAACATTGTCTATTCCTTTATCTGGTACTGTTCTTTTGTTTTCTAATTCATCGATTTGTTTTTCTATTGATTCTTGTTGATGAATATCTCCAAGTAAATTCACAAATGAAGATGAACATTGAATTAATTCTTCATATTTTCCACAATGTGTTACTTCACCCTAGATAGATTTCATTGAAAAAATCAAATATATTCAAAGAAAACAAAATACATTATTTAAAACAATAATTAGATTAGCATCTTGTAAAAATTGAATTTGATGTGTTGCTAAAATGCAAATTTTCGTCTTCAAATATTCTTTTATTGATCTAGACACGATAGATATAGATTAAATTCGATTTTCAAAGAAATCTGACTTTTGAAAGAGATGCTTAGAAACTTTAACATCAACAGCAGATAATGGATCATCCATTAGATAAATATCCGCATTGAAATACAACGCACGAGCCATATTTACACGAGCTTTTTGACCCTAAATTTCAATTTCAATTCTTTTCTTTTCTTTCATTTGTCATCTATATCTCTACTCCAGATAACATCACGCCTTGATCACCAACAAGTGTATTGACTCCATATTGCCATTGATCAATATCCTATTGAAATCATGTTAAAGAACAGAAATATTTTTTTGTTTAAATAGACAAGTACAGTTTCAAGCGCAGATGCATGAATAACATGTTCGAATAATTGTTCATTATATTCTTTTCCAAAGAGAATATTATTTTTAATTGTTGATGAAAATATCCCTATTTAAAGTCAAATCATTTCAGTTCGTATATTCAAATTCAAATACATGATTCTTGTGGAACATAACAAAATGAACCATGAAGATGAACTTTTCCTTCGAAAGAAGTTATTTCACCTGAAAGTGTTTGCAAAAGTGAACTCTAGAAATGATTTACATTCGAATGAATCTATCATGAAAATGAATAACAAACTTTTCCCGAACCAATAGGTCCAATAATACAAATAAGATCACCTAATTGAGCAGTAAAATTAATATTTTTCAATTGAAATGTTCGATCAAGTTGCCAATAAGCTCGATGAATATTACAGATAATCTTTTTGTCATTTTCCTTTGGAAGAAGATCGAGATAAGATGTCGATAATAATCGCACATCTCGTTCAGTTTCATTCAATAGAAGATATTTCTATGAAGAAAATAAAAGAAACTTCGATTATTACTGACAAATAATGTCATCAGAAACTTTGATTCGTTTTTGTGCAGCTAAATAATTAACTAAATTTCTGACACCAACAGTAAATGGATAGACAACATGATTTCGAACATGATTTGTCATACACATAGTTATTGCAAAGAATTGAATATCGAATTTGAGATGAAATGTCCACATTATTGAATAGATTATTAAAAAAGTAACATTATTAAATGTATTGGATAGAAGTGTTTGAATACAATCGAGAAATAAACGAAATCCACATTGGAGAATTTCACGTTTTCTTATTTGAGAAACTTTTTTACTGAACGCTAATTCCCAACAATACATTTTTACTAAACGCATTGATCTAATAATTTCCGACATCATTTTAACACGTTCATCGGTTATTTTCAATATTCGTGTTCTAAATAAAATAATTTGCATTTAGAAAAGAAAAATCTTTCGTTTTGAAATTACCGAAAAAAGACAATGAATCGACTACACGATGTCTGAACAATTAATAATACAAGAGCATAGGCAATTGCGATGAATATAAAATATCGAATAGATTTCCAATAAAATGCTATGACAAGTATCAATTCAATGACAGCTTTCCAAAGAGTATTACCATGAAAAAGAGCATTTTCGATTTGTCCAGCATCATTTGATAATAGATTAAGAATTTTTCCTGAACTAAGTATATTCATCGAATGACTCGATAAACGAAGTGCCTATATGATTTCAACTATTTGTTTTTAAATAGAAGATAAACATTTCAACAATACTTTTCGATAGATAAGACCACTATATGCTATACGCATTGACATGGAATGAATAATTATCAAATAGACACTCTATGAAATCGAAGAACATATTTCATTTTTGTTTAAGATATCAATAAATAATTATACTGACATGATGATTAAGAATACTTGTAAATAAAGCAATAGCAACAATTGCTAGAGCTAAAAGACAAGCTTTCCAAATTGGCATTGTTGAACAAGGTTCGAAAAAAGTCATCAGATAACTTAATACTAACGGTTGAATAATATTCAAAAATGACTAAATTAAAATCAAAAGACGAATAAAAATTCAGCTCGTAATTGAATACAAACACAAGGTATGAGTAGAAGTCCGCTGAGAAATAATTTCCATCCTATGGTTATTAAAGTTACTCGAATTAAACTTGGATTCTGTGGACATCGTTTCATTTCATTGAACCAATTATTTTCTAATTGTGTTGTTAATCTCTCGGCTTCAAGATTCAATGGAACATCATAGAAATCTTCGAGATCAATTGTTCCTTTTCGATGATGTTCTTTTAAGAACTTCGTTATCCAACTATTCAATGAAAATAATTTCTATTTTGAATTTCTGACTAAATCAATACCTATGAAAGGTTCGTGACCAAATATTAGCATGTAGATATGGACTTGGTTTACTTGAATGAGATGCCATGCTATCGAAAATTGTCGTCAAATACTTGATCGTCAGAGTCAGAGTGGTGTACATCATATATGATTGGGTTATATTTGAAACGAATCATGTTCTTATACAGCAAATAAAAGAAAATGTCTGTCTCGATTAATTAATTGATTAGCTAAGTACTTTTAAACTAGTTGGTTATCGATATTTCCTAAGAAATTTACAAATGAAAAGTCTACATATTGCGAATCTTAAATGTGACAAACTGACCCTATACTACTCTTATTGGAATTTCTGGTGTTTCTATTGCTTATCAGTGAATATGCTAATATATCACGCCATCTTTCACTTGTTGGCTTTGAGTATAATTTATTTTTCGTATATTTTTAATACAAACGTCACGCCAATCAGAAAGACACACATTTGTATAGTTGGTAGAATGTTTTCCATCCGCATTAAAATACACATCTTGATGATATTTTACATGAAACTATCAGACAACAAACAAATGGAAATCGAATAGTTGTTCTATTGACAGCATCAATATCGTTTATTCAACAGATCATTGTATGTATGGTTGTTAAAGTTGTAATCATGATCGTTCTTATCGATTGCCATTGATATTTACCATTGAATGATTATGAACAATTATCTGACATAGTACGAACAAGAAAACGCTAATATATTATTTGAATCAAATCATTTAATTAATGAAGAACAAACAAATACATTAAAATTACTTGAAAATGCTCATATGATTATTTGTGATTTTGATTCGTCAATTCCATTTGAAGCACTTTATTTTAACGATGAGAAATATATTTTAGTTTAGTTTATGAAACATTAGAACAGCCAAGTCCACAAGATGACTTGAAAAAGAATAAATAATTTTTAAATAATGATGACCATGAATTCTTCCAGAAAAGGATCAACAAATCCATAAGATGAACGCTACTTGTGTCTTATTGTGATAGCAGAAAGAAATGTGATTTTCCTGTTACTATATATATATCGAATAAGTATCAAAAACAAGAACAAAGAAAAATCGAGTTTACAATGGTAATATTAGCTAATTAACTAATGAAATGATTTTCTTTGGAGAAAAGTGATTTTTTTTGAAAAAGGAACCCTGTCTGCGGAACCTTTTTAAGTTTGGGAAATTTTTACCATGAAGAATATCGAACTATGATCGGAGTAGCTTGAATTTTCTTGACTAAAGCGGTAAAACTAAATTGCTACGAAGTAAATTGGTCAACAAGCGTTCTCAAAATATAAATATATGATGACATGAATACACCTTCGTAAATATGTTTGTGCACGTTTCGTTTTTGTGAAACAGATGTAAACCTTGAAAAAACTTCCAACATCGTTATAACGAATATGTTTACCCGTTCTTATCTTTCCTTTTATCTGTAATAGACTAAACATTCATAAAACTTCATTGGATGATCGTAGTTGTCCAGATGAAGCACAACACAATATATCCTACGTGAATTTTTATTCATTTTTTAGATCGATTAGTGATTTAAAATGACACAAGCAAATCTATCCGCTTTACCTGTTGAATTACTCCATCGAATTTTTCACTATTGTGATGCTCGAACGATTCTATGTGCAATACGTTTTGTCTGCAAAAGACTACGTAATATCGTGAATCAATATGATCAAGTTGAACTTGTACTTAATTGCAAGGATCAAAGTCGTTACGAACGATTTTTGCGTTCCATTCGTCCACATATTGTTTCATCTTTAATTGTATCATTCGAAGGCGTATACATTCCACCAGAACATGGAAGACGAGCGAATGCCGTTTGTGTTCATCTATTTGAACACATTCGACATTTATCACTTCGTAGTATGACCAACAGAAGCTTGCAATTATTTTTGAAAGATGCAAATTACTTGCAACTTGTATCACTTACAATCGAATCGAACGGCCAACTAGATCCCGAAACACGTTCTCGTATTTCATACATGATTGCGAGATCAAATATTCGAAAATTATGCTTGCCAACGTTAGACTATGATATTGCGGTTACTACATGGCCTGAGCAATGTCAATTAATGCATCTGACACTGGGTGGTTGTCGTTATAGGCAATATCCAACTCTACTTCAACAATTACCTCATCTTAAAACACTGAAATTGAATGATATGACCGGGTGTGACGAAGAAATGCCTATCGGTCCAATTACTTCACAATTGACTTGCCTAATCATCAAAAATCGTGTTTTATCAACACAACAACTCAAATTAGTACTGTCAAAAACACCTGCACTTCGAGAACTTCAAATAGATTTTCATACAAAGTCACTCAGCTCTCTTGCTGACATTTATGATTGGGAAAACTTCGTTCGTACTGAATTCAATTTTCTCGATAGATTTAGATATTCAATTCCGTACAGATTCACGTGTAATGATGCAATTAGTTTTGACTCGCTCATGATTCCGTTTCAAGGTCCATTTTGGCTCAATGAAAAACATTGGTTTGTTGCTTATGAATACATTTTCGACGGATCAAACAGTGTACTACTTCATGCTGTGCCAAATACCGATGATTTGTGTGACTTTCATAATTGTAAATATGGAATTTTATTCAAACAGAATAACTTTTATTTAACTAAACGTGAAAAACAAAATCTGATTAGTATCGTTCCATGCGATGTGAGTACTGCGATTTTAACTAAATAGAATATATGAAATTCACCTGTTTTATTTAGACACTTGTTGAACTAGATTTGCAAGACAGTGGTATTAACGCAATAGGTGCAGAGTACCTGGCTAATGGATTAAAAAATAATCGAGTAAATCTTGAAATGAGTTTTCATTATATTTCGATTGATTTCTCTTCCAAATCTAGATGCTTACGAAATTAGATCTATCCAACAACAATTTCGAAGCAACTGGTATAAACAGTCTTTTGAATGCATTAAAAGAGACCACTGTAAGTTTGATTCTGTAGTGAGCTTCGAAACTTCTTTTTTTGTTATCATCGATAGACACTTATGACACTCAATTTATATGGTAATTCTATAGGCGATGAAGGAGCAGAACATTTATCGATATTTCTGCAGGAGAATAAAGTAGTTTTATGGATGCTTTCATGTTTCTGTCACTGATTGTATATGCTATATACAGACACTCATGACGTTATATCTTACTCAGAATGCGATCAGTTGTGCTGGTGTTGCGCATCTTGCAAAGGCATTAAAAAACAACACTGTATATTTCTTTTTATCGATGTCTGTCTAAGAATTCTCATCGTTACTATATTTACAGACACTTACCAAATTGGTTCTGAATAACAACTCAATTGGAGAAGATGGAATTAGTCATCTAGCTTCCTTGTTAGAAACTAATACAGTTAATCCTTGTTTTTCAGTTTCATTTTCTTAACTTTCTTTTTGACTTGTATATAGGCGTTAACTGGATTACACATGGAATCAAACAAAATAGGATCTAAAGGAACAGAGATACTTTGCAAGGTTCTGGAAAAGAATACAGTGATATATATATATAT
>Ga0097679_1002488_pt1 | contig 15314 bp, 18 predicted proteins | sample ThiBiot_500_biof_2_FD_72848 | JGI IMG/M metagenome (GOLD analysis project Ga0097679, IMG submission 72848) | Wastewater bioreactor microbial communities from Cape Town, South Africa - Thiocy_cont_500_biof - 1398105538000 (version 2) (version 2) ...
TTTGTATTCAAAGATGTAACAAAATTATTTGCTTGAGTTATGAGCCGAAAATAATCGATAAATGATATCATTTGAGTTGATAAGCCATTTCTGAATGATTCACTAGTAGCATTTACTTCGCTTTCAATTTTAAGTTAATACTTATCAATGAATGTTCAAATTTGGATTTGAATACAAGTGAAAATCTTCGCATTCATGCAGTTAACGGTTTATTTCTGCCTGATCTTTTCGATGAATTAGAAAATTTAAGTCAACAATTAAATGAGTGTTTGAAACTTTGGTCAACATTTTTCAATTTAACACAAACAAAATCTCATCAAATTTATCGTGGATCATTTCATCATCGAAAACATTTGATTCAAACTGATAGAAACCAACTTGAAAAATGCTTAAATGAACTCTATCATACGATTGATTTTCTTCAAAATCAACATCAACAAATGAGTAATAGAGTTTTAAATCATTACTTTCAAAGATTTTCATCGGGAGAATTACTGGAAAATTTGATTCATTATTTATCGCAATATCAGCAATGTATTATTCAATAACACAATTAGCAAAAACAGCTTTAGCGTTAGGAACAACGATTCATGATCTTTTTAGAAAAACTTTGAGAATAAAAGGTTTTTTCTTCGTCAAAAACAGGTTGTTATATAAATACAAAGATTTCATGTTGTCTCTCGCAGAAAAAATGACATTTAGACAATTTTAAAATGTTGAATCAGCTTTGATAAAATCACATCAGTCACGTTCTGTAAAAGAGAATCATTTTAACATTTATTTTGGCTGATGTTGAACGTTACAAAGATTTATTTTATATAGAAATGATTGTCAAAAATATTCTAATTTTGTTTTATATTATAATAAATGCATTTGTATTAGGAAATAGTGCAGGTATGTTGAATATGATCGTCAGTTTTCGTCATTAAACATATCGATGTAATTGCAGAAACAGCGTACAATTCACCGAATCTGTCGGCATGTGCACAGTGGAATCCTAATGCTATTACATTTGGAGATCATCCACTGGGAACGATATCAGCCACACCAAAGGCATTATTCATTGATAAAAATAACACTATGTTCATAACACACTTTAGTTATCTTGATATCTATAAATGTTCTTACAATAGCAATGATTACATCAGATCAAGATATGATCGTTCGCATACACCACACGGTTTGTTTCTCTTACCTACAGGTGATATGTACACCAGCAATCTTGACCACAGTCAAGTTTACAGATGGATACATGCAACTGCAACTGTCGAGATAGTTACACAATTTTCTGCAACATGTACATCAATTTTCGTCTCCGTTCAAAATGTCATTTACTGCTCTATGCCTGCGTATGACCGAATTGTCACAAAGCTAATGTATGACGAATCAGATTTGATGACAGTTGTTGCTGGTAGCGGCGTCAAAGGATCCGCAGCAAATATGCTCGTCAATCCCCAAGGAATATTTGTTAACACTAATCTTGACTTATATGTAGCAGATTATGGCAACGATCGAGTTCAACTGTTTCGTTCGGGCAATGGCAATGGAATTACAATTGCTGGAACGTTAGATACTGGTGTACTCAGCAGACCAAATAGTGTTGTATTGGATGCAAACAGTTACGTTTATATTGTGGATACTTCGAATGATCGTATAGTTGCATCAACTCCGTACGGCTTTCGATGCATTGTAAACTGTGATGGATCAAGCGATGCATCTGATCACTTAAGATCGCCTATGCTTATGGCTTTCGATAGCTTTGGCAATATATATGTCACTGATTCGAATCATAAGTATATCCAAAAATTTTTACTTTCAAACAATACTTGTAGTAAGTGTGATTGAAATACTGACATTTGTATTCTTATGATTACCATGTGAAATATTTTGCTGGTCTAGACTCTACAGATCAGAGAACAATGGACACAATGTCGACAAGTGTATTACCAACATCGACCACAGGTTTACTTGTTGTTGTCATGTTTTAATTAGATTCTCAATTCTTCTTCATGTGTTTGCAAATATTTTGAAATCACGCACGGTTTTTCCTTATTTAATAGGTACTCCAATTCTTCATAAATCAGAATATAAGTCAACGGTGACGAGAGAGAGTTCTAAATATTTGAGATACTCTAATGAACGGATATATTTATATGCAGGTGTACATATTCATGTTTCCAACCAAGGAAATTACGATGTTTTTATCAATAGCACTGAGGCATTATACATCGATCTGTACGAGAATTATGTTGATTTTGATAATCTTGCCGCAAACTTACTTTTTCATCATGATGAAAATTATAATATTAGTCAAATAAAGTTTACTATTAATTTTCATTCTAATCGTACGTATTATTTAATCATATCAACAATCTATTCAAACGTAACATTTTCATTTTCACTGATTTTAACTGGACTATTTCCCGTCAATTTGAATGAGACAAGTGTGTACTTTTAGTTTTTCAAACGAAATAGTCATTCTTTTTCTGTTTCTCTTGATTTTTATAGACTTTCCAGGACCTGTAAAATCTGTATACAAGTCAGCTCTAACACCAATGAGTCATAGATGTAATCATCCGAGTTATGTTTCATTAGATTACTATTGTGAAGTCATAGAAATCACTGTCATCGAAGCAGGCATTTCTACTATCCTCAGTGAGAGTACCATGAAAATATCTGGATTTCTACTTGGGAACAATTTTACTTTATTGGACCTCTCAGTAGATGTAATAAAAACCATCAATGTAATAAGACACCGCAGTGACTTTGAATTTTCATTCAATCATAAAATCAACAATTCATTTATATTGATTGTAATAGCAGACCAAAAGTATCAACAGGGTAATTTCTCAATATTTGTCAATGGACCAAATAATGTCACTATGAAACGCAAAGGTGAGATGTCGTTTTTCATTTTCTTCTAAGCACGTACTTGAACGAAATACGAATGATTCTTTATTCATCTGTAGATGATATTCCACAACCTATCCAAACAAACTATTCGGTAGAGTTGAATAATGATAGTCAAAAATGTAGCCATCTAAACTCCCGACGACAAAACTATTACTATGAAGCTTTTGAGATAAATGTGCACACATCGGGTTACTATTTTATTTCAACTACTAGCAACTTCAGTACGTCTGGCTATCTATACAAGCATTACTTTGATCCATACAATCCTGAACAGAATTTACTCTATAAGACCAATCGAGGTTCTTCCGTTGAACATTTTAAAACTATCTACTTAGAATTGGATATTATGTATACACTGGTCATAACGTCATCGATAGATGTCGAGAATGCACAAGGTCTCGTTCTGGTTACTATTTATGGGACAGATAAAATTTTTATGAATAAGATTGGTAAAAACTATTGATTAAATTATTTATTTACTTGAATATGAAATCTTTGCTTGATTTGAAGGTACCCTTCCGTCTGTTGTTCAATCAACACATCAATTGGAACTCGCTGGACTTAGTCTTCGATATAATCCCGAAAATTGCCTGCAGATGGATACACTATATACAGCTACGCAGATAGTTGTTTTTCAATCAGGAAATTATACTTTGTTAATCTTACAGACTTCGGAATTTATGTTTAAAACTGGGCTACATGAAGCTTTTCTGTATGTGCAACATTTCAATCCCTCAAGTCCATCTGAAAGATTACTTTCAGATGGTCGTAGTCATTACGTCGGTGCAATCGATAAAATGACTACTTATTTACAAGCCAACATTACATACATATTAGTTGAAACTTTTATCGATTATGACAGTGAACTCGAATTGGAAGTAGTAATATTTGGTCGAAACGAAGCCGTTTTCTATCAAATTAGTAGTTCAAATATTTATTATAATAGTTTTTTATGTTGCAATTTTAATTTATTTATTTACTAGATCTCCAAGTAACATATTCATCTGAATTGACAAAAAATAATCTTGTTTATGCACGAATCTGTGGAAGAGGAACCTACCACTATGAAACTCTTCAAATCAATGTCGAACAGAATGGTTCATATACTTTCGATAGTAACACCAGTATTCGTCTCTATGGATACTTATATGAGAATAGTTTTGATCCAGCATACGCAATGGAAAATCTAATTACAGAAAGTAACTACAGTTGCAGTCATCCGTTTAAACTCGGAAGTTATCTCGAAATCAATCGAATCTATATTCTGGTCGTGACAACATTCGATCCGAATGTAAGAGGAGTTTTTACACTATGGGTCTCTGGTCCAAATAACATTACTCTCAATCAAATAGGCTAGTATTCTCTGTTTGAGCAAAATATTAATAGATCTAATTTACTACGTTTGTCTAGTGCAAAAGCATAGCAGTTGTGTTGTTGGTGATCAATGCAGTTTGCATACAAAAGGTATCGGCTTGACCATCAATGATATTCTACGCAATCAAATCCAGCCAAATACATCATTTGGAAAACAATCATCTTTGATACAAGTAGCTGCTGGTATTACTATGATTATGTTTTTCATTGGTCTTATCAATGGAATTTTCTCGTTGATAACTTTTCGGAATAAAGAATTGAGAAAAGTTGGTTGTGGAATATATCTTCTCGTATCGTCAATAACATCCCTACTGACAATCACCATGTTTACAATCAAATTCTGGCTTGTTGTTCTCATTCAAGTTCATTCAGCTGTTAGTTCAGTTGTTCATCGAGTTGATTGTGCATTTATTGGTCCTGTGTTGAAATTTTGTTTGTACTTCGATGGTTGGTTGAATGCTTGTGTTGCTATTGAAAGAACTATGAACGTGTCAAAAGGTGTTAATTTCGACAAAAAAACGAGTAGACGTATGGCTCGACGGATAATTATGATCTTGCCAATACTAATCTCATGTACTTTAATTCATGAATCGATTCAACATGATTTGTTTGAATATCGACTTCAAAAGTATCGATTAATCAACGATGACTCGATTGTATCTGTAAATGTGTCGGTCAAAGTTAATGAAAGTCAACTGCAAACAGTAAAAAATGAAACAATCGAATACGTAACGGAACATCATGTCTTGTGTCTCTATCGTTATTCTCGTTTTCTGCAGAGCTACAATACAGCTATTCTCTTTTTTCATCTAATAGTACCCTTCATCGTAAATCTTTGTTCTGCTCTGTTTATTATGTTCGGAACTGCTCGACAACGATCTGAGGCACGAGACAAGCAAACATTCAAAGAACATGTTCTTAAACAAATGAGTGAACACAAACAATTGCTGATCAGTCCTTGTATTTTGCTTATGTTAGCTATACCTCGTGTGATTCTCTCGTTAGTTTCAGGATGTGTGGATCCAGCGAGTAATCCATGGTTATACCTTTGCGGCTATTTTATTTCCTATGTACCACCAATGCTTATCTTTGCTGTCTTTGTTCTTCCATCAGAACTTTACAAACAGACGTTTAAAAAGACAATTGCACAATGGTTAAGACAAATTCGTCAGTAACTATATGATTCTTTTATGTTTACAAATTGAATTACGATTCGTAAAAAACTTAAAAGTACATATGCTTATCCATTATCAAATAAAGAATGCAAGCTTTTTATTTCTTTACTTTGAATCATAAGTATTTTACTATCTACTACCACAAATAGCTCATTTTTTTTTCTATGAACTAATGCAAGTACTAAAATATTCGTAGACAGAGAGGCAATAACAAGACTTACGTTCGGAGTAATAATGCACAAAAGTATTTTGAATACTTGTTGAAGCAAGAAAAAGGTGAAACTATCCTGGGTTGAATATTTCGATCGTGCTCAGTCAACAAGCACTTGGCATTTTCGCAAAAATATTGCTTGTCTGAGTGTTTTAATAGCATTCAAATGGAGAAATATATTCGTAGTTTATTATCAAATTGAAATTTAAAGAATTGATTGATTCATCGGTCTGTTTTTTAACTAATAAATGTGCGTGATAGAATGTTGAAACACGATATTTTAGCATTTGTTTTTTCATGCGAGAGAGAGAGAAATAAATAGTCGTGACTTTTGTTATTTATAATCGTTTTTCTAAATAATGAACTGCAAAATATCATGTCTTATATTCTCATTCTAATCTGTCAAACAATCGGAGAGTTTGAAAAATAAGCATAGCATTTCGATAGATCTTTCATTCAATCGACTAAAAATCAGTTTTCTTTCTTCAGCTGAAGATGATCGTTGAGGGTGAACACAGTCGAATATAATAAATGGACATCGAATGCAAACACTAATGCTCATGTAATGTATACCGATGCCATTATGTCATGGTCTCTTTATCGACATTATAACTACTGTTCGGAAACTCAACTTTATCGAATTATTAGTAGATTGTTCGAATTCAATTATTTCACTCGCGGTAATTCAAACGGATTGCAGTTGTTGTAGAGGCCGTACTCACGAGGGAACCTCCCGAGGTGATTAAAGAGTTTAGAGCCCATCTTTTGGCTATGAGTAGACATCAATGAGATGAGGTATGAAAAAGCTCAAAAGAATTTGGGCCCTAACGGCTTTTTCCCCAAGATATTGAATTTTTACGATATGGCATGAGACCACAAGAATCAAACAATCAATGGTGGTTTTTCTTGGGACAAAAAAATCTGGAATTTTTCTCCGTTTTGTATACTGTTTGTCTAATTTGGTTTGAATTTCCAGAGCCAGATTAAAGTCTACTTAGAATGATATTATTCTTTGTTTGTGAGCTAAAAGAACAGGTGAGATTCTCGTTTGATTGTTTTATGCCTTTCCAAATGTCAGATGCCATACTGGATTAATAAATCTGAAAAAGAGAATGAGTATATAAAATTATGGCAACAATGCATAAAAAATTGACTAAAAAGCGGTTTTTCTGACGGTCTTATATAGACAAACTTCAGCAGAAGAAAGCGGTGAGTGAATAGGCGACATACGAGACCTTAAAATGCCTTTTGTGAAAGTCTTTTCATTGATCGTGTAAAGGAATGAATTTATGTTTTTGACTTGATCACCTATAAAATACGAAAATGAATTGATATTTCACAATAATTTTAGTTTCTTTTTTCATATCATACGCTTATCTTTAAATATGAGTGATGAAAAATTTTACTATATTCGCCGACTTCTGCAGAAAAAAACGAGAATGATAAGAGGAAATCAATTCAGCAGAAAATAAATACTAACAATTATTGATCTTTCCGTCTTTTTTGTTTGCTTTTCCGTAAAGAAGAAGAAAAATTTGGCTAAAAATGCTTTCCAAAGAAAATTACACATATATAAAGAAACAATGTAAATATAACAAAAGACCTTTCCGCGAAAAAATTTAACTACATGGCACATTGAGAATTCATAATAGCACAAATGAAAATAATACCCAATAGATTATTTTTCAAAATTCAATATCATTCATTTGATTTTTTTTGAATATATTTCTATATAAATCAATGATTAGTTGCTTGTGTTACTGTTGAAAGAGCTGTTACAGCCATTAAAAGAACTCGTTTTAATAAGCAAAAAATCGACCAACAGTAAAATATGTTATTAGTTGTTTTCAAGAACCTTTATATCGTCATTTAATTGATGAAATCAAACGAACATACAGGTCGTTTCCTTTTTTCATTCACAACTAATTTGATTGCACTTATTGTATGACGGTTGTCGGCCGACGATGCTTCCTTTGGAAGAAATGGCCCATTATCTATTTTTAACAACCATCTATGTCGTGAGTACTCTTTCGATACAAATTTATTAGGTATTGCTACAAGAGATTGACTTTTATTTTCAATAGTAGCGCATTCATCAACATAGTTAGTTGGTTTTAATAATAGATTTGATCTTATTTTCAATATTTTTCATGTCCTGTTCGACGGATCCACTTTGTGCATATTGATTATCATAATCTAACAAACATTTCATTCCAACTAGTTCTCTTGATAATGAATAAAATCGTCGTCGTTTCTCATATCCATCATCTAATTTCACATAGTTCGTATAACTACACATAAATTCGTTTCGGTACTCAGCATTTTCTGTCTCTTCAAAATGTCCTTTTTCAATTCTCATCAATTCATACTCATTATGTCCAATAAGTGCATCGGCAGCATCTAAAATACCTGTAATTTCTGTATTGATCATTAGAATATTTGCACAATGCAAATCCATATGTAGTAATCTAGGTACTATATGATAATCGATTAAGTGAATATTTTGTACCAAATATTCGTAAATAACATTCCCAAGTTCTTCGAACATCGTTCCTTTGAACTGTGTAATTTGTTTTTCAATTCTATCACTAAACATATCTTTCCAACTAGGAAATTGTTGACCTTGTAAATAACGACATTTGTCATAAGTGAACTGTGAATGTAATTGTCCAACGAGTGTACCCAATTTTCGATACGTTTCTAGCCGCTGTTTATGTGTCATCGAATCCCACAATTGTGATAAGGGGAGACCAGAAAGTTTTGAAGATATATAATAACTTTGAAGGATTGAGTCATGTTTTAAAACTTTTGGCACAGGAAAAGAATCGACGGCATTTTGATGCAATAATCGATAGAAAACAACTTCAGTATTGTTACCAGGTTCTAAAAATTTTAAAACGAGCTCCACATTACAGTCGTTACTAAATGTGATGAAATAGACTGAATTCGTATAACCATCTGTTGGACGCGATATACTTTTAATTTGTAATGAACTATCATAGTCCCAAAATATTTGTTTGATAATATCCGTTTTTTCATCCATCTGAAGCGAAATTCATATGCAAACTTTTTCGAAATAAGAACCATTGGGTACACACATTCAGCTATTCTACGTATATACGCACATAAAGATGACGCTACAATCGAATCATTTAAAATTGATAAAACATTATATTGTTTGAGAGTATGATGATGAAATATCGAGACTACGAACAAAGAATAGACGTAGAAAATGTTATTGAACAATAGAATTCAAATTCCAAAATCTAACCATCTGTTTGCTATATCGTGTTGCGCTTATACAACTTTCTCATAGTATGGACATGAATTTTCAGTTCACTCTTAATAACGCGTCTTTGTTATCGCAAATATTAGTAAATATTAGCGATCTTCGACCCATCTCGTGTGTACTAACAAAATTAGCCTTCTTCATTCAGAATTTCAGTATCAGTAACGATTTACAAATATTTTTCTTTTCATCGCACACACTAATCGACACGCCATACCATCTAGTAAGTACATTGAATGTTAATAGCCATGAAATAAAACAAGCAAAGATCGATCAGAGTCACTGAATGTCTACTCCTGCTATTTCGAATGATATACGATGATATCAAATTTATATGGAGTCTAAGTGTTGATCTGCACTGGTCAATGGTCATTCAATACAGATAGACTCTATGTCGGACATATCTTATTTGATTACATCATTGACATTACACTTCGAATATCTCTTTCGCAAAATCGAGCTATTCAACATGCTCTTCGAGATCCTGAACTAAACGATGTACTCTCTCAAGTTTGCCGATTCAGGAAGATGGGAAGTAGACTCGATGAACACATTTAATTTAGTAACAATAAATTAATATGATATTAACTCAACAACTAATCTTGTTAACTTGATCAACAAACTGAACTGATATCGTTCACATCTTATCTATACATTTGTTCTTTTGCTTTTTATTATTAATATAAATTTCATGTAATCAGAACCAATTGACGTTCTTATCGTTATTTTTTTATTCTCTTTAGTTAAAAGGGGTGGCAAGAGTTAAAGGAGTAAAAAGATAAAGTTTAATTCTTGTGGACCTCTTCTTTCTACTGTGATGCAGTGTTGCTTTATGTTTTGATAGTTGATTCATCAAGCTATTCTCTTCTAACTTCATTCTCTCGAATCTTCTTCATCCATTTCACTTCGTTTCATATTTACCTATGCAATATTCTTATCGCTCTCTTACTAATTTTCTCTCTTTTTTTTTAAAATTCATATCTTTATTTGTCTTCAGCTAATAGGTCTTGTATTTAAAGGTCTGTTATCCGCCTGTTTCTTTCCTAATATTTTTAATTTACGAACATTTTCTTTAATACTATTTCGTTAAAAAAGAGTTTAGCATGAAGGTATTAATCTTTATTTGTATATTGGCTGGATTGTTATTTCACACTAGTGAAAGTACAAAATGTGTTTGCAAATGTTGCACAACCGATGGCTGTGATTCTTCTAAGGCTACACCACAGTCATTTGATTTAAAAGGTGTCTGTAATGCTGTAACATGCAATCGTGCATCATGTGCAATTGAAATTCATGGTTGTCCAGCACCAGGAACAGCTGGACATGTTGATTCAAGTTGTAGTGAAGAAAGTATGGCTCTAACAACTGTTCAGGTTTCATTTTTTACTTTGGCTACGCTTTTAATTGGAACACTTATGTTACGACGATTATATTAATTATATGTAAAAAAAACTTTATTTTCCAAAGATAACAACTATAAATACTTTTATTTCAATGAAGACTTTTCCTTCTTTGTTTTGAATAAACTTAAAACAATATTCATGTATATCAGTCGATTGTTCTTAAAGAACGAAGTGCAGTGTGCTGAATGTTCTAAGGATGCTTACTACCTGGCATAATCTTTTTAAATTAACAGTTATGTGTAATAAAAAAAGGTTCTAGAGATGTTGAAGAATTCAATCCTACACCATTTTTTTTATATGAACTATCACAACCGTTTAAGAAATATTTTTAAAATTTAGAAGAGATCCTCCTAGTTCTAGTTGAATAGTTGCAACGTTCCATGCTCTTTTTTTCTCACCCTCAAGATAGCGACAGAAGTTGTTCTGATATTCCCAAAGCTCTTGCATATTCCTTCATTTCTTTAAAAGTTACTATCATATTCCGATATAATCGAATAAGATCTGGATGATCGGAAGGCACAGAATTCATATAGAAGTGCAATGATCGATCGTAATATTCTTTCACTTTTGTATAATCACCAGGAGAAATCTGTCGGTGTATTTTCAAAGCAATAGTAAAATAATCAATGGCCTCCTTGTAATCTTCCATGTCTGCATAGAGTTGACCAACGTTATTAAAACATACAGCTAGATTTGGATGGTACATGGAACCTGAAGTCTTTGCTTCTATATATTTGTCTACAGCTGACTTAAACATGTAGTAGCAATACTAATCGGATCATGATCATTAATATTTTCGAATGCTTTTTGAAAATAATCAATGCTTAATTGATAATTTCCTTGTTCAGCAGCAACGATACCAAGTTGATTATAACAGTTGTACATATCTTCCGACTGTAAATCAGACAGTAAACGTAAGAATACACGATTTGCTTCGGCAAATTGACCCACATCGAGTAAAATATCACCGAGTGCTAGAGAACCATCATTTTGTTCGCTTGTTAAATATTTATAAACATTAGTTAATTCATGGTCATTCTCATTGCATAAAGTCAATTGAATAGTGGTCATCTGATCAGTTCTTTCTATATTGTTTACTTTAAGTAAAGTATTAACCATAAAAAGAACTTCCGCCTCATCAACAAACGAAGATACAGATGATATATTAGCAAATGGTTTGTTGCTAATCATTTGAGAATCAATATTAATTTCAAAAAGAACTTTTTCACGATGACAATCAAACAAAATGTTACCATCGAGAAACAACAATGCTACTTGTCGATAGACGGTTATATTTGTTTCTGATTGTTGTTGTTGTAATATTCGAAGATTTTCAGTAAGATCACGAATAAAAAATCCGAAAAGAAGCATCAACTGTAGATTTTGTGTACGAAGACACGTGTTCAAATTTTCATAAAAAAGTGGTTGATTGACATTTTTGCAAATATTACCAATCTAAAGCATTGTTCTTATCGTAAGTTTTTTCAAATTCATGAATAACAGATTGATGTTCATTGATTTCACAAATATTCTGTCGATAGTATTCAATTAAATCATTTATTTCACCTGATTTTGTTTCTATTCGAAGAAGAACATTGATGAATCGTTGAAAATGTAGGAAACCACCATCGATATTCTTTGATGTTTTGTCCACTTTTGTGCGGATTTACAATACGAAATGAAATTGGTTCATTTGCTCGTATTTGTCGTTGTCGTGAAACTTGATTCGCAACTTTTTCGTCTGACTTTAGTGACTTCTCAGCCAACATTGATTTGCTTTTTAGAATGTGAAAAACGAATAGATGAAAGTGATACGTAATACTTGAGTCAACATATGCTTTTATCGTTCTCTCTCTCTCTCTTTTAAATATCTATAACTAGGAAGAAATTAGCAAATGAATCCTTCTTTTCAAATAAGTTCTTTTTCCTTATTGTATTAAGTAATCAGCAATAGCTGCTGCTGTTCCTACACATGTATCTTCCATAATATATCTTGCTAAAGCTGAGGATGCACAGTTCGCATGTAAGAAGTTTTTTTACACGGTAATAGCAGATCTAAGTTTCAAACTGTACACGTGCTTCAAAGGTTGTCCATATTTGTTTTTTTCGAACAATGTGTTGAAATGGCGTATTTTTTATCTCCTCGGATAAAAACATTTGATGAATCTTGTGACAATCCATATGACTTCGTATTTCCTTATCTGTTTCTTTCTCTTCTTTCTACAATGTTAAAAAGACATCTATCTTCGTTATCATATTGTCGGACACTATTGCGTTCTTCTACATGCTTAATGCCATACTGAGTATATATATAAAATGTGGGAGACGAAAAAGATACAACACAGTAAGAGTTCTTTCTCAAATAAATACTCTCTTTTATACATACTATCAAAGATCGTCACAAATATAAGTTTTAGAACAGTGAAAATACCAATGACTAATTTGGTCTCCGTACTTTTACTACTCATCATTATAAATGGTGTTTACAGTAAGCTGATTTATATATGAAAGACAGCAATATATGTATGTTTGTTTATTGAATAGGTAAAGTATGTAGTAATCCTGAAAATTATACAGGACAAGTATTGTGTTATCCACGAGGTATGAAAAGTCTATTTATTTAAACATTTATCAGATTTTCTAAATAATTATTTTATTTCAAGGACAATATTGTGGAGAATGTGTAAGCTTTGTAAAGTAAGTTAGTCGTCTTACTATTTCATTATAGTATGTATATAAATAATTGTAGAGTATGTACTGGTGATTCTCGAACTACTAGTGCTTGGGTAAGAGGTGTAAAGGTTAGTAATGAAAGAATTTCAAGATTAAATAGGAATAGAATGCTTATTCATAGGTACGAGGCGCATCTCTTACTAGAGGTACAGCAATTGCTACTTTTCCCAATGGTATGTTGAAATTCCAAATCTATGGACAATTAAAATAGGATTCTATCTTTCAGGAAAATACCAAGGTCATGCTGCAATCTATATTGGTCAAAACAATGCTGGAATTCAAGTTTGGGATCAATGGAAAGGTCATCCTGTATCACAACGAACAATTCGTTGGAACGGCTCGGGAGTATCAAATAATGGCAACTCTTTTTATGTTATCAATTAAAAAAAATAAAGAAAAATTAGTTTGAATAATTTTCACTGCTAGCGAGATATATTGTAGTTAATAAATTTAAAGATTTAATATCTCATATAGATGATTAGTGCTTCGATATAAAATTGAGTCACTGGTTAATTGTTGAAATACGCTCACCCTAAAAAAAGCGCATTAAATAACCCATTCTATATCTAAGAGAAAGAACAATCATCTAATTATCGATGGAGAACGATAATAAATGTATTTATAGAATGAAGTTATAGAGTAAACTCGCATTGCAAAATAAATATTTTTCGCATCGATCAGTAAGTAGTTAGTAAAATGGAGAAGATACATTGGCAAAGATGGCCAACATCGTCGAAATTTCTCAGTGTTCTTACTATTCTTCTTGCAAATGAAATCTTGTTGGTTTTATAAGTATGGCACGTGAGAGTACAAATCTATCAAATACAACGCGATATGTGGATGAGGTATTTCCGGGACGATTACTGACTGATGATGATCATCCTCCACATTGTTCTGATCTACCGAAGACAGTCAATCAAGCTTTAGAGTTATTATTTTTTGTTCAACCTGATTGGTATCCTAGTTTGATGAAATTATGGAAAGAAGCGACATGCAACTATCAATCGAGACAAGATCCACAGCGTGCGTTAGAAACAGTGGTGATATCAAAAACAAAGGCCATTGAGTACTACAGTGAAGCGGTGATCAAATGATATTTTAAAAAGTCACAAAAAAAGAATGTTCTTTGATAAATAGTTCAACTTTTAAATATCTCTACGTTTGATTTGCACCCATACGCCATCTTTTGGACTGAAAACAAAACGAAAAAAGTTAAGACTTATATTAAAGTCATCTATATCGAGTTCAAACCTCATTATTGGAAATATTTTTGGTGAAACTGTTTGATCTGGTGAAAGTTCAAATTCGAATTGTTGTATGATCATTGCCAGAATAATTTTTGCTTCAATCATTGCAAAATCTTGACCAATACATGAACGTTTACCAATTGAAAATGGATAAAAAATAACCTGTTTCCTTTCATCATCTCCTTCTTTGCTTGTCAAAAATCGTTCTGGATCAAATTTTTTTGGATCCTTATAATATTTCTCTGAACTGTGAAAAAAAAGAGTAGATAAAGCACATGAACACGAAACATTATTCACTCATCGACTTACTGATGTATATTATAAAAATTCAAGAAAATTTGTGTGCCTTCTCGAACGAAAATTTCTTTGCCATCTTCAGCTACAATGATGTTATCGCCAATACATTGGCGCATTATATTAGGTACAGGTGGATAAAGTCGAAGAGATTCTTTTAAGACAGCTTCTGTGTAAACTAATTGTGATAAATTCCCAGCGTTAGGTGTTTGTCCATTAAGAACTGAATCGACTTCTTTCTGTAGATTAATTAAAATATTAGGATATTGTATTAAACAATAAATTGTCCATGTCAACGCAGTTGAAGTTGTTTCATGACCACCAAAAACTATAAATTTTAAGATTTTAGATTAGATAAAGAAAATTTTTTTTATTACTCATGGTAACCGAATTAGCAATAACTTCTTCGGATGTCATTTTTTTATTATCATGTTCAGCTGCTAAGAGTAAATCTAACAAATCTGTGTCTAAGAAGAGAAAAAAAAACTAAATTTCTAATAATCGAAGTGAATCAGTATAATAATTTACTTTGAGAATTCGACTCTGTTACACCTTGTTGACGATCGTCAAGAATTTTTTGTGCAACTGCATTTATATCTCGTCCTGCTTTGTCTAATTGCAGCTTTGATTTTAATGGAAGATTCTTTATAATAGGTAAAATTCCAATTAAAGTTA
>Ga0097679_1002514_pt1 | contig 15125 bp, 15 predicted proteins | sample ThiBiot_500_biof_2_FD_72848 | JGI IMG/M metagenome (GOLD analysis project Ga0097679, IMG submission 72848) | Wastewater bioreactor microbial communities from Cape Town, South Africa - Thiocy_cont_500_biof - 1398105538000 (version 2) (version 2) ...
TTTGTTCCTTGTCCATTACCTCCAGCAGCAATAGTACCAAATGAATTATTGGATGTGTAACGCATTACACGATGATTTAAACGGTCTGTAATGTAAAGAGCATCAGCTATTGGATCACGTGCGATTTCAAACGATCCATTAAATTGATTATTCGCATTTCCAACTGAACCTACAAATATATAAATATAAATAAATATGATAACTATATGTCAATCATATGAGACAGAAAAACGACACTTAGAAAAAGATATGCTACATAATAATAAGCTAATATGTTTAATTTCAATTTACCTGCTGTGCCAGCTACTGTCACTCCTGTCGATGATCCACTGGTCCACAACTGAACTCTATTATTATTTCTGTCAACTACGTATATATCACCGTTTATTTTCAGTGCCACATCCGTAGGAAAGAGAAGTGTATAGTTTGTAGAACCGCCTGAACCATTTGCTTGACCGGCTATCGTTTCTCCAAAAGATGCGCCTCGAAGATACTTTTGAACACGATTGTTCCTAGCATCCGAAATATACAGCGTATTAGACCAATCTAAGGCCAATCCATATGGATTATTTAATTTGTCAGAAGTAGCTCCAAATTGGTTAGTGACACCCGCTATTGTGATACCTGTTGTTTTCCAACGAAGAATTGGCGAGGTATCTTAACATGATAAAAAAATAAGAATAATTACAACTATACTATGTCTTTAAGTTTATAGTCGTTCACTTGTATTAAGTTCCTTTTTCGACTTTGATTTTAGTAACAATAAAACCAAAAGTACTGTAATTGCTACTATCGCAATAAATAAAAACATTAGCGTAGTTATCAAACATTTTTTGTATGCAGTTCTATTTAAATAGTGAAAATTGACTTAAAAATATAAATTGAATCAAACTTTTTTTTCTTATTATTTCGAAAATGGTTTTTTACATAATCATTTGGATTAGCCCATGTATCTTTAATCTATAAGAAATAAAATTTAAATCTCGTAAGATATTCAATTTGCATTACTGTTAATGATTTTGATGAATAATTGCTTTGCATTTTAGACTTTTCAGAGAAAGAAAGAAATATATGATTAAAAAATGACAATATTTTACTTGTGATAATGGTGAATCTTGTTCGTCAAGTGTTGAATTGAAATCAACATTAGTAATTTTATTCGGTAATTTCAAAGGACTATTAATGATTCGTCGAATACTAGATTTGTGTATAAATTGATCCTATACAATATTCATTGTAGAATCATAGTAGAAATAAATGTTTTTAACTTACAGATGACGAATGATAACGACGAATCGAAGCATTCTTTTTGACTGATGAAGTGATTTTTTTCGATCGAATGGAAACATGTATTACAGGTCTAGATTGAACACTTCTTTTTGATGGACGTGAAATATTACTCATTGATAATACGATTGTTGTATCAAGTCTCTGATTTGATTCCTGTTTTTATGTACGAAAAAAAAAATTCTGTTTTCTATAAAAAAAACGTTCATTTATAGTTTCTGCATTGATTATCAGTAAATAATTGAGATGAAAGGACAAAAAAATAAATGAATTAATATTACGTAGTGTATTCGGAAAGAAGATATTATATTTCGAAAGAAAGAAGCCTTACGCACGTCGTTCGATTGAAATAAAAATCATTTTTTTGTTTTTCACAAATATATTCGTAAAGATCACGTGACGAATATTGAAACTGCATGAAAACATAATAAACAAAGAAACTATTTTTTTTCTTGTTTTATTCATTCCAAATTAATCTTAATTGCATCCCTTGACTAGTTATAACAAATATTTCCCTCTTGCAAATATTACACTAAATTCAGCTTGACAAACCATAGTTTTGACCTCCTGTACCATACATGTGGAATCATAAAACTGTTGTAATTGATGAAGAAACGGATGTTATTTATATAGTACATAGTTGATACATACGATTATTAAATTCAACCATATCAATCTGAGCCATTTTTTATATATAATAATAATAATGAAAATCTCTAGACAGATGAAGCCATTTTTGAGAATATGAATATGCGTGTTTTGATTAAATTTATTAAGAAATTAAGAAAAAAATATTTATTTCATAGTCATATCTCATGAAAAAGTCGAATCGTTATCGATCAAAACGTGTTATTCATATTACAATTCGACCATCAATTAATGATCGAGTGTATTCAACATCAAGAGTGAAATAAGAAGTATATTTGTTTATCAAAATGTTTTTTTTTGCTTCATAATAGGTCTCAAATAATGATCGGAAACCCACTACATCGATATCGTCAAAAATAGCACATTCTGAATCTGAAGTAATAAAACCAAAGAATTTGAATTCCTATTCTCTTCTCTTTAGAATATTTTGACTGAAATCAATAATCATACAAAAGTATGCCTATTTCATCTAATTGTTTTTTTATTTTATTTGCTTTTCATTATGATTGATAGAAAGATATTACCTATGATCATCATAGAAAATTAAAAAAGAATAAAAAGTTAGTATAATATCTCTCATCTATTTATTTTTTCGTAAAAATCTTTTTAGATATTGTCAACATTGTAAATTGATTATAATAATTCTATTACTCATTTTGATTATTTCAATTGTCATAGTAATTCCTCTCGTATTTTTACTCAAACCAACAAAAAGTATCATTAGTAAGAAATAATTATTAAATTAATAACTTTCATCAATCTCAATCAATTCTATAGATAAATCAGCAATACTTCGATGGAATTCAACAGGTATTACCATAGCTGGTACAGGTGTATATGGTACTGGTTCAAATCAATTTAGAATTCCTTGGGATTTAACATTCGATTTATCAAATACACTTTATGTTATCGATCGATATAATAATCGAGTTCAAAAATTTTTAATGGGATCAACAAATGGTAGCACAATTTTGGGACAGGCTAATGGAATATCAGGTTCAAATCTGTCTGATTTGAGTGAACCAACAGGTATACAAGTTGATTTAAATGGTAATGTTTATGTAGTAGATAAGAACAATAGTCGAATTCTATTTTTGGAAAAAGGTACATTATCAGGTAGAATAATTGCTGGTAATGGTAAGATCAATTTTTTTCAAGAGTTTAAAAAATCCTTATAAATATATTTTTAGGTACATTAGGTTCTGGAAATAATCAATTAAATTTGCCACATAGTATTGAATGTGATTTCAATTCTCACACTTTATATGTAACAGATCGTTCCAATCATCGAATTATGAGTTATCCATTAATAGGAAATGTATTAGGTACTCTAATTGCTGGAGGCAATGGAGGTGGATTGAATAGAAATCAACTAAGTCTTCCCGTTGCTTTTCATATTGATTCATTATCGAATAGCCTTATTATTGCGAATACTGGTGGACACAATATTCTTCGTTGGGTCATAGGAGCTAGTAATTGGACATTAATTGTTGGTAATAGTAGTGGATTTCCAGGTAATACAAGTACTGAACTTCAAAGTCCTACAGATGTAACTCTTGATCCAATGGGTAATATTTATGTATCAGATTATAACAATCATCGAATTCAGTTTTTTCTTCGTGATCAATCAATTGGCAAAACTATTGTTGGTATAACAAGTATTAGTGATAATAGCTCAACTGTACTCAATAGACCCATCTCATTAAAACTTGACAATCAACTCAACTTATATATTGTAGATCACTATAATAATCGAGTACAAAAATTCGTTCGCTATTAAAAAAAACTAATTATTGTTTTTATTTCGAATGTTGCTATAATTCTTAAATGTTACTAATTGATTCACTTCGGAAATGTATCAAAGTCTAGAATATATTTTCTTTATGATAAAAAAGAACAAAAAACCAAATTTATCGTTTATATATAATTCAATAACGTATTTCTTGGCCGTAGTTCTTTTCCTTTTTTCAATCGTTCGATATCATGTTTGGTTGCTAAAATTTCTGGATGATGTTGTCGATTATTTGGAAATGCATCGATGAGAATATTCAAAGCATATTCCGATTCATTCAATGCTTGTCCTAGTTTTTGTTTGTCAGTTGACAAACAATGTGCACGAGCACTTCGAGTTTGAGCAAAATCAGGATGATCAAATGGTAAAAGTTGTGCTTGAATTTGAAATGCATTTTCGAAACATTGTCTTGCTTCTTCAAGTTTTCGTTGAGCATAGTAAGTATAGCCAAGACCAAGATATGATTTAACAAGAAATGGATGACAATCGGGAAGAAGTTTTCGTAGAACTTCGTGAGCTAAATTAAAATGTTCGAATGCTTGATCGATTTGTTGCGTAAGAATTAAATTAATAAAGCCGAGCGAAAGATTAACTCGAGCTCGAATGAATTTATCGGTTGCTTCGGAAAAGATTTGCATGAGAAGCAAACGAGATTTCGAAAAATTATCAATCGATGTTAGAATATTTAGAAAAGCACGTAGAATATTCGCATCATCACAATCATCAGGCAAATTTTCAAGATAAATTTTTGTTTGTGCAAAACGACCTTGTCGTAAAGATAATTCAGCTAATTCAATATATTGATTATCAATTTGTAACCATTGTTCAGCTTGAAAGTAAGCACCTTTATACATAAATAAACGACCGAATGCATGATGAAGATTGTTTAGACTTTTTAATTCTTTGAAATAATAGTTGTGCAATATTTCGAGTGAAGTTTTGGGATTTAATGTTGGAAGTAATTTTAAACCAATGATCCAATACGGTTCGTCGTGTTCGACATATTCAACTTTAATCAAACGATATCGACCACCAAACCAAAGTAGAATTTCATCGGGTTTAATTTCTGCATATGGTATTGTGTTATGCACAGTTGGATCAACAAGAATTTCGAAAATGACTTTATGTTGATAACCATCTTGACTTTGAAGAGAATCTAAAGCTGTTTGTTGATGTATAAATCCAGTGAGTAATTCAGTAATGATGATATTCTGACTGATACGATGTTTCATTGCATCGAGCTCGTCAGTACTTAACCATGTGCCATGATTAACCACAAATTTCGATTTATCAACGATAAATTTTTCATGCTCAGTTTTTAATTGTTGATAGAATAAACGTATAAACCAACGAAGTATCCATAAATGTGTTAGATTATTCGAATTAATTTGAGTAAAGGATAAATTTGGATTATACCATTCACCAATCGGTTGATTAAATTCGTTTTCATATTCTGTTTCACAAAAAGTATTGAAATCTTCTTTACCATCTTGTGGAGTTTCAAGTAAAAGATTTAAAGCAAGTTGATCAAATAAATTAAGATCATCAGTAAACCGTTCTCGTTGTTGTTTGATTTCAACTGGCAGATTTTCTTGATCTTCTGTTGTTGTTGCTGCCATTGGAGATGGTGATGATGGTTCTTGTTCATCATCAATATCAATCGGTTGTTGTTCTTCTTCTTGTATATTCTGTAAGTCGTATTGCATACATTGAACAATTTTATTAATATCAGAAAAAACACATCGAACTTTATCACATGTTTGCGCCCATCGACCATGTTTGACTGTATCGAAACAAAATACGTAGATATCTTTGACTTGATTCAATGGCTGTAAATGATCACCAACAAGTAATTGACCATATTTACCAGATATAAGAATCGATAGACAAGGAGGCTTATTTTCATTTGCTTGAACTAATTCAAGACATGCTTCAGGATCACTAAATATAAATACATTATCGTACATAGTAGCAAGTACTGCTTTGACTTGTGGCTCTTCTTCAGCCGTATCATCGAGCCAAATCAACGATAAACCAACATTTAATTGTTGTGGCGCATTTGTAACGTGTTTCTGTGGTCTAGTCATAGCTGCCATGTTGAGTCGTTACCTATATTTTAATAACAAAAAATAAACTGGCAAAACGTGTCGACATGCTTCTTTTTTTTGTTCTGTTCTTCCTCGTTATATTTATTTTCGTTTTCTTTCTGTTTTCTACCACGTTGATATAACAACGAACATCGAGAACCTTTAGATATAAAAAAACAAACGATTGAATGATAGGTTAATGTCATTTCTGATGACTATTTATTAATTTCAAATTGAAACGAAAAATAAAAATGAATAGTATCATAATAGAATGCAGGGATAAAGAAAGATAAAATTACTCATCCATATCTGAAACAACCAATTATTAGTCATATAACAATTATTTGAAAAAAAAAACATCTTACTCATTTTTTATCTGAAACTAATCTATCTACTTATCATTCTGTCAAAATTTCTGCAGGCCGTTCGGATATAAAAGGCCTTGAAAAGATATCTTTTATTTTCGTTTATAATAATTATCAATAAATATGGTCCTAACACTTATTCTCATTACTTCTGCAATCGTTCTCTTCACTCTCTATTTATGGACAATTAACAAACGATACAACCATTTCAAACATCGTAATATTCCTACACCACCACATCAATTTTTCTACGGTCATTACAAAGAACTTTGGTCAACAAATGCGTTTTCCAAGCAATTACAACAATGGACCCGTCAATATGGGTCAATCTATGGTTTATACGAAGGAACACGACCCATGTATGTCGTATCGGATGTTGACTTTCTACAAGAAGTCTACATAAAACAATTTTCATCGTTTCATTCACGATCAATGCCAAGACTTATGCAAGGAAATAATAATAGTACAAAAGTTCACTTATTTCGTGCAACAGGAGCCAAATGGCGTCGACAACGACATGTCATTAATCCAACATTTTCAACTGCAAAACTTAAATTAATGTCACCTCTTGTCAATCGATCTATTCAATCTATGTTAAATAAAACATCTGAAACGACTTCGAATGACAATCAAGAAATAAATATCTATACTTTATACAAACGAATGACAATGGATGTGATCTGTAAGTTCAATTTTTAAAGTTAATCAAAAGAAAACAAATGTTATTCAGGTAGTTGTGCTTTCGGAATTGATACTGACATGCAAAATGATATTAATAATCCGTATTTACAGAAATCTGCTGCTTTATTTCAATCAAATTCAGCTCAAGCGGGTCTCTTTAAATTAAGTGAATTAATACCAGCCTTTGCCAATGTTCTACGAATGTGTTTTCTTGCTCAAGTATCTGTGAGTGAAATACTAACTAAGGTGATACCATCTTTGAAAAAATATATTCCTGAAATGCCGGCTTATTGGCTGATGAATCGTGTTCAAGATGTTGTTGATCTTCGAACGAAATCCTCGTCAGATCTAATCAAACGTGTCGATCTTTTACAACTCATGATCGATGCATCGACAAATGAACCTGTTCAAGTTCGTTTTCTTTTGCTTATTTTATTATTTGAAAAACTGGTTTTTTTTCCGACAATGTAGGATCATGCTGATGATCGATTAATGTCGAAAGTTTTGCATAATGATGAAGTTGTGACCAATGTTTTTCTCTTCATGGTTGCTGGCTATGAAACAACATCGACAGCACTTGCCTATTGCACTTATGTTTTAGCGAAAGAACAAGATGTTCAAGATAAACTAATTGATGAAATCAATCAAACAAATTGGGATGATATCGATGGAGAAAAAGTCTATGAAACCGCTATGGATCTCTCGTATTTAGATTTATTCATACGAGAAGTTCTTCGAATGTATCCATTGGCATCGAAACCAATGTCAAGAGAATGTAACACAACGGCAACTGTCTGTGGTTATACAATCGAAAAGGGTTCGTTCATTCGTTCGTTCGAAATCATTTGCAACTTGTTTTTCTCTCTTCAGGAACGATTATCCAACCTGATGTGTTCAGTATTCATTATGATCCTAATTTATGGGGTCCTGAAGATCCAAATCTGTTCATACCTGAACGACATGAAGTTAAACGTCATCCACTTGCATGGATGCCGTTTGGTATCGGTCCGAGAAATTGCGCTGGTATGAGATTAGCATTGATGGAAATGAAAATGTGTTTAATTCGATTATTACGTGAATATCGAATTTTGCCCGGTGAGAAATTAGAAGACGGCTTTCAAACAAATGAAATCAATGTGATTCAACCGAATGCTGTTTTTGTCAAAGTTAAAAAACAAACATTTTCGAAATAAATTCGATTAATCATGTGAAAAGATAAAAATTTCAATTTGAATTTTTAATGATGTATGAAATGACTAGACATTGATTGACTCATATGTCATTGTTTGATTGATATTTCAAATCGATTGACACGTATGAGTACAAATCTGAACACGAAACAAATTTCTCGATCGATTGTCTTAATCTCATTCTTAGTTCTTCTCTAATTATGTTTATTTGCTGAGCTTTTTAAAACAAACAGATAAAAATTTATCATTAAATCCACTTCATTTTCATTTATTCGATTGTAAAATTGTATCAAGTGGCGCATATATATTCAACACTTGTAAATCTCGATGCACTTGAAATGTTTTAAAAAATAAAGAAAGGAACGAATGAACGAAAAGACTCTCATTAAGAATAACCCTCATGTTGTTCGCCTGTGTAATTACCGTGATTTATTCTCTATGAGACAGACATTGCCAAACGGACCGAAGAAGCATTTTAAGTTAAATAACAGTCAAATTTGAAATCACAGCTTGTACCTGTCGTCTGTTTGTTTAGACAGTTGATTCGACTAGACTATAGAAATTGTTTCTTTTCAATCAAATTTATTTTATTCAATACCTTATCCTTCAATACACACACATATGCGGTCAAAAATGTACATATACATTTATTCTCATTCTTCCATTGAACTTTTGACCAATTCTTTAGCATTCTCTCTCTCCCCCTCTTTTCTTTTTCTTCTCATATTATAAACGACGTTATTGTAAAGTAGTAATATATACATTCAACTCAATTTTGTTTTGGTCACCATTCCGTTCTGTCATTTTTTTTCTTTCTTATTTATAAGTATTATAAACGACTAATATTCTTTTTATTTGTCAATATCGAGAATGTATCAAGCAAATCTCGTTCTTCTAATAATTTTGATCAGTATTTCAACTGGAATGGGATCAAATTCTACAACTACGATTAGCACTACCACAACAACAACAGCACCGCTATCACCTTGTACATATTGTCGAACGAAAGCATGTCGATGTTCGACAAACAATGAGATTTTAAATTGTTCATCTTATTTATTAAATCTAACTTATGCATCGGATTGTACTGATATACAAATTTGGCCAACAATTGATTTTTCATTTCGAAATCTCGAATATTTCGATGGCATTCATCTTCTTTCTCTTCGTACACAACATTTATTCTTACAATCAAATTCAATTTCACGCATATACGCCAATGCATTCGATTCAATCGCTGATATTCTTCTCGAACTTGATTTGCAAATGAATCTATTATCAAGTCTATCATCTCAATGGTTAAATTCAAATTTTCTTCAATTAAAAATCTTAAATTTCGCTTATAATCAACTTGAAACTTTACATGATCTTCAATATGTTGACTTGCCGAATTTACAACAATTGAATTTATCACGTAATCAAATAGAAATCTTTCCCTATGAAATCAATCAATGGACTTCGTTGACTAAACTTGATCTATCATTTAATAAACTTTCAACAGTACCGAGATTTGCTCTGATCAATTTACAGAAATTAACTTGGCTGTCATTGGCTTATAATCGACATTTGCATTGTAAGAATTCTATTGAATAAAAACAAATCGATTTCTCGATGAACTCAATTATTTTAGGTATTGTTCAAGATTCATTTAAATATCTCAAATCATTGACATATCTCGATCTATCAAGTACAAATTTAGTTCATGTTGATAGTTGTTTATTTATTCCTCTAACAAGTTTAACAAGTTTTCAAATCGAACGCGTTCCAATGAACTGTTCGTCATGTTGGTTATCTGTAGCTAAGAAAAATTCTATTCAATTATCTGGTCAATGTATAAACAATAATACAATTGAATCATTAAAATCTCTAACTGATCAACAAATTTTAAATTCATGTAGCCAATCATCGATCGATTGTTCGATTGATTACTGTGAACCGGGTACATTTGATTTCTCAAAGAAATCTCTATCATTAAGTAAACTATCGATTTCAATCGATGATACGAATGCATCGAAAAATCGTACAATCGAAATCGTTCTCGGCGTTGTTTTTAGTATAATTGCTCTCCTAATTATTCTCGCCATAATCGTTCTTATTTATCGATATAAAAAAGGTAAAAATCTCATCTGTTGTGATTTATTTTCATCAACCAAACAACAACAACAACCAAATCATCAAAAACAAATCAATGACTCGGTTGTTACTCAAGATGCAAATCTGAATATTCTAACATATTCACAATCGAATGAATCACCATCAAATACCAGACGACAACTCTACAATCCAATGTTCTCAAATTATTCAACATAGGATCGAATGACTGTCCGCTCGTGTGAGAAAGGTTGCATCGAGGATTTTGTTTTTGTTTGAATAAATTGTATTTTGAAAAGAAAGGCAAGAACAAAAAACAATATGCTGATATCTATTTTCGGATGAAAAATGAATGATTTTAAGTGTTTTTTTTCAAAATCATAAGGCGTTTTTCCATCGAGTGTTTTGTTTGCTTTTTGAAACGAAGACGTCGATATTGATGATTTTTCTTCTGTTCATTGAGTTGAATTCTAATTTTCTACCACCGAAAATATCGTAATTCAATCGCATTGTAAAGAGACACTTCAACACCCTCGGAGAAAGGATAAAATTTTCAATAAAAGTGAAATCAATCGATTGACGATGGCTATGCGATATGTAGGTAATACTGATCATTGGAGTAAAATGCGAATGAAAGTAGGAAAATACGAATTTGTTATTCGGCAACTTGTATTTTTGATTCGATAATAGATGATTAAAAATACGATTAATCTCGAACAACAAGGTCGTGTACTTACCTGGGAAAAACATCAGAAAAAAGCGACTCAACAAGAATTAGAAGCTGGCATACGTAATCAACGAAATCTGCCAGGATACAATCCTGGAGTCGTACATAATTTCGAAGATATTATTAAAGTTGAACTCAATGGATATCTTCATCGACCAAGTCGAAAACAGTCTTTCACGAAACCTGAATCGCCAAAAACGTCTCATCAAAGTAAACAATTCGAGAATAAGATTTTGACTGTATGTTCGTTTCAGATCGTCGTCCATCAGTAACAACGTCTCGTTATACTCTAATGACTCTTCCAACTGATCCTTGGAGTGATCAAACAAGAAGTCGTGTGCCTGTTTTACAATGTCGTGGTAGAATTTAAATATATATTTATTTATTTATTTCAAATCTATGAATACACATACATGAAGTCAACAAAAAAAAAGAACGAAAAGAGCAAGTCTAAGAAAAATCTTGTTTTTAATAAAGATATTCATCGAGATCTCTCGATGGTTGTAAACCATTGGCTAATGAATAACGAACATTCCAACGAAGTGCCGAACGTTTTTTCGATGTTGGAACAACATAATTATTCACACGTGGAGTAGATTTTCTCTGAAACAAAACAAGAAAATGATTTTTTGTACGTTTAAAGATTATCGAGAAGAAGTTACTTTGACTGGAACATCTTTTTGTAAGAGTTGATCTCGAATAGCCCATCGTAATCGTTGATGATTATTTTCTCCAGGTGCACGTTGATTATCCCATATTTGTCGATAGTATGAATAACGTTGAACTGCATCGTTATTGCTCGAAAAACTACGAGATCGTCGAAGTGAACCTGTCGAAGCTGTTGATGGGCGAATAACTATTTTATTTCAAACAACAACACGAAATCAAAGGTTACTGAATTTAAAATCAAAACAACGTACAAGATTTCACAGGATAAATTGAAGATGCTTGTGAACGAGTCTACAGTGTGAAAAGGAAATAGCGAATTTCGATAGGAAATTGACAAGCTTCTTACATCATCACTGTATAAAGAGTGATTGTCAATGTCAGATGCTGATTCAATTCGTCGACGATTCGTTCGTTGATATTGTTGATAATGAAGATCGTTTAGATAACTAACATCATGTGAGTCTAATACTGATCCTGCATCTAAATTCAATCGGAAGATTGTTGAAAATAAGTTCTAATTAAAGCAAACCTGATCGAGATTCATCGTAGACTGTTGCTTTGCCATTGTGATGTCTGAAAATAAACGAAAATGAATTTTTGATAAGACAAGACAAAGTTTTTTTCCTACTGACCGAAGTACTTTTCGTTTCACAACTCGTTGTGACGATGCATCACTTCGATTATCATCTTCGATTCTTTGGTGATTCGGTGGATTGAGATAACTTGTCAAACTAAATCGAAAAACAATAAATTGAAAACAAAATCGAATCGATTCAATTTACGTCGGTGTGTTGGTTTCATCGAGACTCTCATCGTCGTCGTCGTCGTCGTCATTATCGTAATTTCGATTGTATTCATTATCTGACGGATTCGGTCGATGAATCTAAAAGTAAACAGCTTCGTTCGAAAAAAAAACTACCAATAAATATTTTCTACTTGGAAATCAACATTCGATTGTTGTTGTTGCGGATATGTCGATCGTTTTGGTTGATATGAATCTAAATTGAATATTTGTGTTTTGTTTTTTATTCGAATGATGATAGTACTTTGAGCTCGATCTTTTTCTGCCAGTTCTTCTAAATCATTTTGAAATTTGTTTAATGTTTCTTTGGATAAACCACTGTATCCTAAACGAGCGAGTTCACGTCGAATTTCATCCAACGAAAATGTATTATTGTCCATGAAAACTAATCCGATTGAATTCAAAAACGAAAAAAAAAACAAACACACACACACACAACTGGTGACTTTGCTGCTATTCCAAGAAAGAGAAAGAAGAATCAGACACTGTTCAGTTCAGTCGTACGGTCACCATCGTAACGTTTCAAATCTTCACCAGTCAAAATTTACTTATGATTTTATAGTGCGACCTCTTTTATTATTCGAAAAAGAAAACAAACTAAATCTAAAAAGTTCCGTTTGCCGATATAGTAGTTCCACAGATGGACGTCAATGATATTGAATATGTATCGAATGCTGTTGTTTGATTAATACCGTACAAATTATATTGTGCTTCGATAAAATAAGGAAAACCAATGTCCTGAATGACTTGTCCAGGCACTAATGACCATGTATAGATAATTTCATTCGATGTTTCAGTATGCGTTTGATTCGTTGTATCGTTCCAAAACAAATTATATTGTTTTGCAAAAGTAGCATTGACTGTTTTTTGAACAACTATTTGTGCGAACATGCTAGTCAACGTTTGCGTACAATTTATATTTAATTTTTCGGCGCCATAATTCGTCGCCATGTATCCAATTACTGGCTCAAATGTGCATGTCATTATTGGACATACGGATGTTGTTGCTGTTGTCTGTAAATATCGAGTTGTATTTAGTATAAAAAAATTATAATTAAACTAAATATACATACCGCAAGATTGGTTACAGTCGATAATGTTGATGTGAGTGAAGAACTCGATGCAGAGTTTGTACTTGTAAGAACAGTTGATGATGTTGATGCAACTGAAGAACTCGATGTAGAACTTGCATTTACAAGAATAGTTGTTGATTCTGTACGAGCTGTAGTTGTTGTTTTGCTTAATACAACTGTAACAACTATTGGAACAGCAAATAGGGCTCCAATAATTACTGTACAGCAAATACTTCCCCATAAAACGTATACTACTTTGACCTTCTCAGGGTTACAATTACTAAATCAAGACGTGAATTAACTGAAAATAAATTGAAATAGACGTATTTTACCATCGTGATGATGATGATGATGAGCGAGAGCTAGCTTTCGAGATTTGTTTCATATCGGCATTGACTTGTTGATACTTTTTCATCGGTGGTTCATGATGTCGATCAACTCGTACGGATGATTTCTCGGGCATTTTCAAATAAAATCTTTGCAATTATCTGTCGTCTTTATATACAATATATTGTCAAGTTTATTTAAAGCAGACATATGACTTCCAATGCATTAAAATAAAAGCAAAACAAACATAAATTACTCAGTATATTGTTTATACAGTTTTAAATGACTAAAAACAAAAAACTTGAGGACATACAAATAGAACATTTCACCTAGAAACTTAACATCATATCTAGAATGTACCTTTTACAATATAATCGTATCTGACCTATATATACAGACATCTATCGAATTGCATGCATTTTATTGGAATCCAATATGATACAATTGAAACTGAGGAAGAAGAAACGTTTATTTCAACAACTAAACTATTCGTTGCTAAACACTTAAATAAATCATGGCATCGGAATATGAACGTAAATTAATTGATATGCAATTTCAAATGCGTGAAAATAATGCACATCTCGATGATTATATGAAAGATTTGAATTCTTGGACTGATGATATTAAAAAGAAGGAACAAAATTTAAAGAATTCATCGACAACAACCAAAGATCTTCCACCGGTACGAAATTTCATTGAACCATCAAAACCAAAAAAGAAAAGTAAAAAGAAAACAACAACAACAACAGCGAAAAAATCTGCTTCGATACGTTCGTATGATTATCGTGCATGGGATAAATTCGATGTCGAAGGTGAATGCGAACGTATTGATAATGAACAAAATGAAGGTGATAATGAAGAAGAAGATGATGATAATGAAGACGAAAATAATGATAATGCCGAATGGGAAGAAGAAGTTTTGAAGAAAAAAGCTGAATATTATAAAGAATGTGGAAATTTTAAATTCAAAGAAAAATCCTATGCTGAAGCAATTGAAAATTATACGAAAGCTATTGAATGCGATCCAACATGTGCAACATATTATGCTAATCGAGCACAATGTCAAATATATGAACAACGTTATGGAGCTTGTGAAGTCGATTGTACATTAGCTATTCAATGTGATAAGAATCATTTGAAAGCGTATTATAGACGAGCATTAGCACGTATTCAACTAGGAAAAAATGAACAAGCAAAAGAAGATTTAGAATATATTCTCTTCCGTGAACCAGCAAATGTCGAAGCAAAAAATAGATTAGATGAATTAATTCGAACAGATGAAATCAAACGTTTAGGAAGAGTCTATCCATTAGCCAATAAATCCGTTGAACAACGATCGAAAAAACCATTGAAACGAATTGATATACAAGAAATCGATACATCAAT
>Ga0097679_1002518_pt1 | contig 15109 bp, 16 predicted proteins | sample ThiBiot_500_biof_2_FD_72848 | JGI IMG/M metagenome (GOLD analysis project Ga0097679, IMG submission 72848) | Wastewater bioreactor microbial communities from Cape Town, South Africa - Thiocy_cont_500_biof - 1398105538000 (version 2) (version 2) ...
CCGGCGCCTCTCGCACTTCCTTCCGACCCGCATCTTCGTGCATCGGCCCCGCCACCCCCTCCCCCCATCTCCCTCCCGCGAGGGGAGGGAGGGCCAGGCGCCGCTTTCGGAGTGCCGCGCGTGAGCGCCGTGCCGGCCTCCGCCGAACTCGAGGTCGATCTCGCCGCGGTGGTGGCAAACTGGCGCAGCCTCTCCGCACGGCATCCGACAGGTCCGGTGGCCGGCGTGCTCAAGGCCGACGCCTATGGCATGGGCGCCGCCGCGGTCGGGCCCGCGCTGCATGCCGCCGGATGCCGCCACTTCTTCGTCGCGACGATCGATGAGGCCCTGGCGCTCCGCCCCCACGTCCCCGGCGCGATGCTCGCCGTGCTGGGCGGGCTGCTTCCCGGTGCGGCCCCCGTGCTGGACGCGCACGACATCACCCCCGTCCTCGCCTCGCTGCGGGACGTCGAGGCGTGGCGGAGCTACGCGCACGGGTGCGGCCGGCCCCGTCCCGCCATCCTCCAGCTCGATACCGGCATGGCGCGGCTGGGCCTCGATGCGGGCGAGGTCGCGCGGCTGCGGCAGGACCCGGCGCTGCTCGAGGGTGTCGCGCTCCGCTACTACCTGACCCATCTCGTCTCGGCCGAGATCGCGGACGACCCGACCAATGCCGCGCAGCGCGACCGCTTCGCCGCCGCCTGCGCGGGCCTGCCCCCTGCCCCGCGCAGCCTCGCCAATTCGTCCGGCCTGTTCCTCGGCGCGGGGTGGCAGTCGGATCTCGCCCGGCCGGGGGCCGCGCTCTACGGCATCAACCCCGTGCCCGGCCAGCCGAACCCAATGCGCCGCGTCGCCACCCTGCGCACCCAGGTGCTGACCGTCCGCGAGCTCGCGACCGGCACGCCGGTCGGCTACAACGCCACCTGGACGGCCGCGCGCACGAGCCGGATCGCGACCGCGGGGATCGGGTATGCGGACGGGCTGCACCGCAGCGTGTCCGGCCGCGCGATGGCGTTCTTTGACGGCAGGCCCGTCCCGCTGGTAGGCCGTGTCTCCATGGACCTGACCACCTACGACGTGACCGACCATCCCGGCATCGTCCCGGGCAGCTGGCTGACCCTGATCGGCGCGGAGCAGAGCCCGGACGATCTGGCAATCGCCGCCGGCACCAACGGCTACGAGGTGCTCACCTCGCTCGCCCCCCGCATCCGCCGCCTCTATCGGTCCGCGTGAACAGCCTGCTCGACGCCCTTGCGGCGGTCGGCCGCGCGACGGCACATGCGTGCCGCGTGGCCGGGTCCCTGGCCCTGTTCGCGATCGAAGGCCTGTCGCATTTGGTGCGGCCGCCCTTCTACTGGCGCATGTTCGGCCGCGCGCTGCTGGAGATCGGCTATTTCAGCCTGCCCGTCGTGGCACTGACGGCGGTGTTCACCGGCATGGTGCTGGCGCTGCAGTCCTATACCGGCTTCTCCCGCTTCTCGGCACAGAGCGCGGTCGCCAACCTCGTGGTGCTGTCGGTCACGCGCGAACTCGGGCCGGTGCTCGCCGGGCTGATGGTGGCGGGACGGATCGGCGCCGCCATGGCGGCCGAGATCGGCACGATGCGGGTGACCGACCAGGTCGACGCGCTGACGACGCTCTCGACCAACCCGATGAAATACCTGGTGGCGCCACGGCTGCTGGCCGGCACCATCGCGCTGCCGCTGCTGGTGGTGATCGCCGACATCCTGGGCGTGATGGGCGGCTTCATCGTCTCGATCGCCAAGCTGGGCTTCAATCCCTCGGTCTACCTGACCAACACCGTCAATTTCGTGCAGGCCGACGACGTGATCTCGGGCCTCGCCAAGGCCGCGGTGTTCGGGTTCCTGATCGCGCTGATGGGCTGCTACCAGGGCTACAACAGCCGCGGCGGCGCGCAGGGTGTGGGGGCGGCGACCACCTCCGCGGTGGTCAGCGCCTCCATCCTGATCCTGGCGTTCGACTACGTCCTGACCGAGATGTTCTTCTCGCGGTGACCGGCGCCCCCGATCGCCGGGGGTCTCGAACGACACGCGCGGACGCGGCGGCCGGCAGTCTGCCGGATCGCCCGATCCCGGCCGGCCGGCCGCGCATTGACTTGCCGGCCGGAGTGCCGAGACTGCCCGCCTCGCGCCAGCGTCATCGGCGCGGCCATCGCCCCGCCGTCACCGCCAGCTCCCGTCATCCAGCAAGGAACCGCCCGATGGGTCCGCTCGTCACCACCGACTGGCTCGCCGCGCAGCTCGGCGCGCCGGACCTCGTCGTGTTCGACGCCACGAAATACCTGCCGAACGAACCCAAGGACGGGCTGACCGAGTTCCGCGCCGGCCATGTCCCCGGCGCGCGGTTCTTCGACATCGACGAGGTGGCCGACCAGGACACCGACCTGCCCCACATGGTCCCCACGCCGGGTCGGTTCGCCAAACTGATGTCCGCCATGGGCGTCGCCAACGACAGCCGCGTGGTGTTCTACGACCAGAAGGGCCTCGCCTCGGCCGCGCGCGGCTGGTGGCTGTTGGGCCTGTTCGGGCACGACCGCGTCGCAGTGCTTGATGGCGGGCTGCCGAAATGGCGGCGGGAGGATCGGCCGACCGAGACCGGCGATCCCGCCCCGGCGCAGCCCACGCAGTTCCGCCCCGACTACCGTCCGATGCGGCTGCGCGGCGTCGGCGACATCCTGGGCAACGTCGCCACCCAGGCGGAGCTGGTGCTGGACGCCCGCGCCGCCGGCCGCTTCACCGGGGAGGTGCCGGAGCCGCGCGCCGGCATGCGCTCCGGCCACATGCCGGGCGCGGCCTCCCTCCCCTACACCGACCTGCTGAACGCCGACGGCACGTTCAAGCCGGCCGCCGACCTGCGTGCCCGCTTCGCCGCGGCGGGCGTGGACGGCACGCGCCCCGTGGTGACGAGCTGCGGGTCGGGCGTCACCGCCTGCATCCTGACCCTGGGCCTGCGCCTCGCGGGCCTGCCCGAAGGCGCCGTCTATGACGGGTCCTGGACCGAATGGGGCGGCCGCCCCGACACCCCCGTGGAGACCAAGTAAATGGCCGACGACAGCCAGCCCGCGCACGCCAAGCGGCGGTTCCGCACCCAGCTCACGCATGTCGGGCGCCGCCCCAAGACGGAGCACGGCTTCGTCAACCCGCCGCTGCTGCGCGGCTCCACCGTGCTCTACCCCACCGTCGCCGACCGCAAGCGGCTCGGCGGCATGCGCGGCAAGCAGGTGCTCACCTACGGGTTGGGCGGCTCCCAGACGCATTGGGCGCTCGAGGACCTGATGGCCGAGGTCGAGGGCGGGACGCATTGCGCCGTGGTGTCCTCGGGCCTCGCCGCGGTGACCACGCCCCTGCTCGCGTATCTTAGCGCCGGCGACCATTGCCTGATGCCGGACAGCGTCTACGGCCCGGCGCGCAATTTCTGCGACGGGTTCCTCACCCGCTTCGGGGTGGAGACGACCTACTACCACCCGACGATCGACGAGGCCGGCATCGCCAAGCTGATGCGGCCCAACACCAAGGTCGTCTACACCGAAAGCCCCGGCAGCCACACGTTCGAGGTGCAGGACGTCCCGGCCATCGCCCGCGCCGCCCATGCCGGCGGGGCCAAGGTGCTGATGGACAACACCTGGGGCATCCACTTCTTCCAACCCTTCGCGCACGGCGTCGACGTGTCGATCCAGGCCGCGACCAAATACCCGGCCGGCCACTCCGACATCCTGATCGGCACCATTACCGTCGCCGCCGAGGACGACTGGGAGCGCATCCACACCACGGTCCGCAGCCTCGGCCAGTATGCGAGCCCGGACGATTGCTGGCTGACGCTGCGCGGCATGCGCACCATGGGCGTGCGGCTGCAGGCGCAGATGGAAGCGGGGATCGAGATTGCCCACTGGCTGTCCAAGCGCCCCGAGGTGCTGCAGGTGCTGCACCCGGCCCTGCCCGGCGCGCCCGGCCACGACCTGTGGCGGCGCGACTTCACCGGCGCCTGCTCGCTGTTCGGGGTGGTGTTCAAGCCCGAACACAGCCTGGAAGCGTCGCACGCCTTCTCCGAGGCGCTGGAGCTGTTCGGGATCGGCGCCTCCTGGGGCGGGTATGAGAGCCTGGCGCTGCCGACCACCGGCTTCGTCACCCGCACCGCCGGGTCGGGCGCGTTCGAGGGGCCGCTGGTCCGGCTGCATATCGGGCTCGAGGATATCGAGGACATCAAGGCCGACCTGGAGCGGGGCCTCGCCGCGCTGCGGGCGCACAAGGGCTGAGCCGGACCCGGACGACACGGGACGGTCATCGGCCGCTGCTTGAGTCGCGACGGGGGCACGCCTAGGGTGCCTCCGTCGAGATTCCCTGAAAGGAGCGACCATGTCCGACTCCTCGCAATCCAAGCCCTCCGGCGCGTCGTTCTTCCCGACGCCCAACTTCCCGGACTTCACCAAGATGTTCGCCGAGATGAAGTTCCCCGCGATGCCGGACATGGAGGCCTTCGTCGCCGCCAACCGCCGGAACATCGAGGCGATCACGGCCGCGAACCGCATCGCGCTGGAAGGCGCGCAGGCAGTCTCCCGCCGGCACATGGAGATCGTGCAGCAGAGCATGGCCGAGATGACGGAGGCCGTGCGCGCCTTCGCCACCCCGGACGCGCCGCAGGCGAAGGCGGCACGCCAAGCCGAGATGCTGAAGAAGATCTACGAGCAGGCGGTCGGGAACATCAAGGAACTCGGCGACCTGATCCAGAAGTCCAACGCCGAGGCGATTGCGCTGCTCAACCGCCGCTTCACCGAGGCCCTCGACGAGGTCAAGTCGCTGGCCGAGAACAAAAAGTAGGCACGGAGGCCTCCCGGGAACCGGCCGCGGACGGCACGGCCGGTTCCGGTTTGCGGGTCACTGCAGGAACCGCTCCGTCCAGCTCTTGTAGTCGCCCTCGCGGGTCAGCCGCGCCATCGTGGCGCCCGGCGCGACGCCCTGCAGCTCCTTCGGATCGTCGCCGTCGCGCAGCGCCTTCAAGGTCGCATGCACTGCCTGCACCGCGGCCGAGAATGGCTGGTGCCCCTGCAGCGCCACGCGCACGCCGACGCTGGACAGGTACTCGCGTCCCAGCTCCGCACCGCCGCCGCCCAGCATGATCGGAAGCCGCACCTCGGCATGCAGCGCCTCGAGGAAGGGCCTGGTGACGCCGCCGGCGAAGAACAACGCATCGACCCCCGCCTGCGCATAGGCCCTGGCGCGCGCGAGCGCATCCTCGGGCGAGGTCAGCGTCGGCGCGGAGGTCCGCCCGATGATCACCAGCGCCTTGTCCTCCCGCGCTTCGAGCGCCGCGCGCATCTTCCCGACGCCTTCCTCGATCGACAGCAGGCCGGGTTTCGTCTCCCCGAACGTGCGCGGCAGGACCGTGTCCTCGATGGTCAGGCCTGCGACGCCAGCGGTCTCCAGCTCCTGCACCGTGCGCATCACGTTCAGCGCGTTGCCGTAGCCATGGTCGGCGTCGACCATCAGCGGCAGCTTGCCCGCGCGGTTGATGCGATAGGCCTGCTGCGCGAACTCCGTCAGCGTCAGCACGATCAGGTCGGGGGCCCCGAGGACCGTGAAGGAGGCGATGGAGCCGGCGAACATGCCGATCTCGAAGCCGAGTTCCTCGGCGATGCGGGCGGAGATCGGGTCGAACACGGAGCCGGGGTGCAGGCAGGTGTCGCCGGTGATGGCGGCGCGATAGCGCTCCCGTCGGTCGGTCCAGTGCATGGGGTTTCCTTTCGTTGCAAACCGGGGGCGGCCGGCCCGCCCTCCCGCGTGTCGCCCCGCGGGCCGGGAGGCGTCAGACGAGCGCGCCGGCGATGGCGCCGCTCATGCAGGTGGCGAGCGTGCCCGACAGGATCGAGCGCAGGCCGAGGCCGACGATCTCGTGCCGGCGTTCCGGCACCATCGCGCCGAGGCCGCCGATCATGATGCCCAGGCTGCCGAAGTTGGCAAACCCGCACAGCGCGTACGTCAGGATCATGCGGGTGCGCGGCGACACCGCGTCGGGCGGCATCTGCGAGAAGTTCAGGTAGGCGACGAACTCGTTCAGCACGGTCTTGGTCGCCATCAGCGTCGCCGCGGTCCCGGTCTCGGCCCAGGGCACGCCGACGACCCACATGACCGGGCGGAAAGGCAGCGCGAAGATGCGCTGCAGCGTGACGGCCGCGCCGTCCCAGGCGAGATGGCCGAGGGCCATGTTGATCAGCGTCACGAGGGCGACGGCGACGAGCAGCATGGCGAGGATGGCGGCGAGGATGGGAATCCCGTCGAGCGTGCCCTTCACCAGCGCATCGACCGCGTTGACGGGCGGGTCGGCGACGACGAGCCGTGCCTCGGTGCGGTCGGGCGGGCCGAACGGCACCATCAACGCGGCGACCGCGAGCGCGGCGGGGGTGGAGATGATCGACGCGATCAGGATGTTGCCGAGGGCGTTCGGCACCAGCGGCGAGAGGAACGACGCGTAGATGATCATCACCGTTCCGGCGACTCCGGCCATCCCGCAGCTCATGAGCGCGAAGAGTTCGCCACGCTGCATGCGGGCGAGATAGGGGCGCACCAGCAGCGGCGCCTCCACCATGCCGACGAAGACATGCACGGCGGCGCCGAGCGCCAGCGCGCCGCCGATGCCGAGGACGCGGCGCAGCAGCCAGGCGAAGGCGTCGGTGATCCGCTGCAGGATGCCCCAGTGGAACAGCAGCGACCCGATCGCGCTGATCGTGAGCACGAGCGGCAGCACGTCGAAGGCGAGGATGTAGGCGGAGCCAGGCTGCGCTTCGGTGAAGGGCAATGGCGGCCCGGCGAGGTAGCCGAACACGAAGCGCGTACCGGCCTGTGTCGCGTCGTGCAGCGCGGTGGCGGCGTCGTTCAGGACGAACAGGGCGCGGGTCGCGGCGGGGATGCCGAGGAGGAGCGCGGCGCACAGCAATTGCAGGCACACGCCGGCCGCGACGGTGCGCCACGGGATGCGGCTGCGGTCCTCGCTACAGAGGAAGGCGAGGAGCAGGAGGACGCAGAGCCCGAACACGGCGTGGATCATTCCGCCAGAGTGGCGCGGTCGTCCGCTGCGTCGCAAGCGGGCGTGGCCCCGCATGGCCGCCCCGTGTCATGGCCGCCCCGTGTCATGGCCCCGTGTCATGGCCGCGCTTGTCGCGGCCATTTTTCCGTGTTGAAGCAAAGAGAATCTTCGGCCCAGGGCCTGTCTGGATCGTGCCATCGTGCTCATGGCCGCCAAGGACGCTGCGCGCCGCTGCGCGGTGGCCTCGCATGCAGCGAGGCCATCCTTGACCGCCACTGCGCGCGTTGGCCATGCGTCGGCAGGCCGGGACGAGGAAACGGCGCTCCAGCCGAACCAGGAAACGTCTTCTCAGCCGCGCGGCCGGCTCAGGCGGCGTGCGCCTCGGCCTGCGTGGGGCCGCGCCAGTCGGCGGCGTCGCGCACCATCGCATTCAGCGTGACCAGCAGCTTGCGCATCACCGCCAGCATGGCGACCTGGCCAGGCCGATGGTTGCTCTGCACCAGCCGCTGGTAGAAGTCCCGCATCACCGGGTTCCAGCGGATCGCGGCACGCGCGGCGTTGAACAGCACCTGGCGCACACCGGGGCGGCCAAAGCCGGTCTTCGCCTTGCCCCGCCGCTTGCCGCTGTCGTGCTGCATCGGCGCCAGCCCGACCAGAGCTGCGATCGCGCGCCGGGTCAGCCGTCCCAACTCCGGCAGTTCAGCCATCAGCGTCCAGCCGGTCACCGGCCCCACCCCCCGCAACGTGCACAGCCGCCGCAACAGCGTGAGCCGCGCCGGCATGGCCACGACATGGGCCTGGATCGCCGCCTCGGCGGCCTGCACCGCCTGGGTCAGCACCTGGCGAAGCTGGGCGAGCCGTGTCGCAGTCACACAGCGCGAGCCGGCACGCCTCCGCCTGGATCATGCCCAGCAACTGGCGCCGACGCACCACCAGCGCGCGCAGCGTCTCGTCCGCCTCCATCACCGGTGCCAGGCCGCCGCGGGCGATGTCGGCAGCCGCGAACTCCGCCAGCAGTCGCGCATCCTGCGCATCGGTCTTGGCCAGCACCCCGCGCAGCTTGCGGAACGCGACCAGCCGGTTCGGGTGCACCCGCGCAAACGGCAACTGCGTGGCACGCAGGCAGCGGACCAGCGCACGCTCGTAGCCGCCGGTCGGCTCGAAGCAGACCAGGGCAATCCTGCGAAGGGACTGCTGGCCCAGCCAGACGCGGATCGCGCCGTCGGTGTTGGCAATGCGGCAAACCGGCGGCAGGCCGCCAGACCCGCCGCTGTGGGCGATGTCGATCCAGTCCTTGGAGACATCGGCCCCGACAAACAACTTGTCGGACATGACAGGCTCCATCAAGATGACGTCGTGGGTCCAGGCGCAGGATTGTACGCGGGCTTCAAACCCTACTTTCCGTTCGCGCGTGAGACCGTGACGCCGGCGGGCCTCAAGATGGCTGCGGTCTTCAGGACCTATCCACGACCCGAGGGCCCGCCGGCGACCCCTCTCTTACGACAGAGACCACGGGAAACGTACAATCCACGACTTCGGGGCGCACGTGAAGTCGTGGATGACCGCCCTTCGGCGGTCATGACACGGTGGGCACGACCGCGGTCATGACACAGCGGGCACGGCCGCGGTCATGACGGAGACCGCGTTCCCCCTCAATGCAGGTGCAGCATCCCCTGGGTGTAGCGGAAGGTCGCGGGCTTGATCAGCTTGTCGCTCGCCACCCGCACCGAATGCAGCTTCCCGTCGAGCTCGCGATGCCAGAAATCCAGGAACTTGCGCAGGACGGGATATTGCGGCGCCAGGTCGAGGTCCTGCCAGACATAGGTCTGCAGCAGTTGCGGATGGTCGGGCAGGCGATACAGGATCTCGGCCGTCGTCAGCCGATAGTCCTTGAGCTGCAACGCAATTCCCATGAGCCTTCGCGTCCTCTCTGGCTGAACGCCGCCGTCAGAAGGTCATCGTCCGGCGGCCAGGTCTCCTCGCATCACCACGAATGACAACAGGATGACCGCGCTCGGGTTGCCGCCGCAACAGAAAAGTGTAGCGAAAACAGCAAGTTGGCACTCATCACGCAAGAGTGCTGCCGGGCCTTGACTTCCGCCCCGGGTGGGCCTAGATCGCTGGCACTCCCCGCGAGGGAGTGCTAACAACTGCCCGGTGCCTCCGAGAGGGCCGGTTCGTTGTGGCAGGCCGTTCACACCCTCATACGAACGACTCAGGAGCGATCCGCATGAATTTCCGTCCCCTGCACGACCGGGTCGTGGTCCGTCGGCTGAAGGCCGAAGAGAAGACCGCGGGCGGCATCATCATCCCCGACACGGCCGCCGAGAAGCCGATGGAGGGCGAGATCATCGCCGCGGGTCCAGGTGCGCGCAACGAGCAGGGCCAGCTCGTCGCCCTCGACGTGAAGGCCGGCGACCGCGTGCTGTTCGGCAAGTGGTCCGGCACCGAAGTGAAGATCGATGGTGAGGAGCTCCTGATCATGAAGGAGTCCGACATCATGGGCATCATCGAAGGCGGCGCGGCCAAGAAGAAGGCGGCCTGAGGCGCCCTTTTCTCCCAGCTCCCGAGACGACAGCAAACAGACGAGGACGATAACACATGGCTGCCAAGGACGTTCGTTTCGGCGGTGAAGCTCGCCAGCGCATGCTGCGGGGCGTCGACATTCTCGCCGACGCGGTGAAGGTGACCCTGGGCCCCAAGGGCCGCAACGTGGTCATCGACAAGAGCTTCGGCGCACCGCGGATCACCAAGGACGGCGTGACCGTCGCCAAGGAGATCGAGCTCTCCGACAAGTTCGAGAACATGGGCGCCCAGATGGTGCGCGAAGTGGCCTCGAAGACCAACGACATCGCCGGTGACGGCACCACCACCGCGACCGTGCTCGCCCAGTCGATCGTGCGCGAGGGTGCGAAGGCGGTTGCCGCCGGCATGAACCCGATGGACCTCAAGCGCGGCGTCGACAAGGCCGTGGCCGCGGTCGTCGAGGAACTGAAGAAGCGCACCCGCAAGATCACCACCCCGGCCGAGACGGCCCAGGTCGGCACGATCTCCGCCAACGGCGAGTCCGAGATCGGCAAGATGATCTCGGAAGCGATGCAGAAGGTCGGCAACGAGGGCGTCATCACGGTCGAGGAAGCCAAGGGCATCCAGACCGAGCTCGACGTCGTCGAGGGCATGCAGTTCGATCGCGGCTACGTCTCTCCGTACTTCATCACGAACGCGGAGAAGATGATCGCCGACATGGATCAGCCCTACATCCTGATCCACGAGAAGAAGCTGTCGGGCCTGCAGCCGATGCTGCCGCTGCTCGAGAGCATCGTGCAGTCCGGCCGTCCGCTGGTGATCATCGCCGAGGACGTCGAGGGCGAGGCGCTCGCCACCCTGGTGGTGAACAAGCTGCGCGGCGGCCTGAAGGTCGCGGCCGTGAAGGCGCCGGGCTTCGGCGATCGCCGCAAGGCGATGCTCGAGGACATCGCGATCCTCACGGGCGGCACCGTGATCAGCGAAGACCTCGGCATCAAGCTCGAGAGCGTGAAGCTCACCGATCTCGGCCGCGCCAAGAAGGTGCTGATCGAGAAGGAGAACACCACGATCGTCGAGGGTGCCGGCAAGAAGCCGGACATCCAGGGCCGTTGCAGCCAGATCCGCGCGCAGATCGAGGAGACCACCTCGGACTACGACCGTGAGAAGCTGCAGGAGCGGCTGGCGAAGCTCGCCGGCGGCGTGGCCGTGATCCGCGTCGGCGGCTCGACCGAGGTCGAGGTGAAGGAGCGCAAGGATCGCGTGGACGACGCGCTGCACGCCACCCGCGCGGCGGTCGAGGAAGGCATCGTTCCGGGCGGCGGCGTCGCCCTGGCCCGCGCCTCCCTGATCCTGTCCAAGCTGAAGGCCGACAACGACGACCAGCGCTTCGGCATCGAGATCGTCCGCAAGGCGATCCAGACCCCGCTGCGCCAGATCGCCGAGAACGCCGGTGAGGACGGTGCCGTGATCGCCGGCAAGACGCTGGAGAAGGACGAGTACAACTGGGGCTTCGACGCGCAGAGCGGCGAGTTCAAGGACCTCGTGAAGTCCGGCATCATCGACCCGACCAAGGTCGTGCGCACCGCGCTGCAGGACGCCGCGTCGGTCTCCGGCCTGCTGATCACCACCGAGGCGATGGTGGCCGAGAAGCCGGAGAAGAAGGGCCCGCCGATGCCCCCGGGCGGCGGCGGCATGGGCGACATGGACTTCTAAGTCCACGCCGGAGGGGCCGCCCCGGCGGCCCTCCACGACGACGACAGGAAGGGGCGGGCTCCGCAAGGGCCCGCCCCTTCTTCATGTGTTCAGGGCAATGAAAGTCATCCGCATTGTCCGCAGGCGGGCGCACTTGTCTTATTTTACTACATTCGGCGCGCAGGAGTGGCCGGAATTGTGCCCTGAACAAATTCCCGCGCGCGACAACGAGCGTCCCGCATCGTCACGATTGACTTCGGTGAGCACATCTGTGCGGAATACAAAGTGCAATCGTCGTTTGGCTAGCCTTGCTGCGCCTCCGTCCATCGGGTGCCCTCAAGACGTGCGAACCCCCGGTTGTCGAAGACGGCGTGCGCTGTTGCACGCCAGACGGAGTAGACGCGATTATGGCTATCGGTACGGTCAAGTGGTTCAACACCACCAAGGGATACGGCTTCATCATGCCGCAGGATGGCGGGAAGGACGTGTTCGTCCACATCACCGCAGTCCAGGCAGCGGGCATGCGCGGCCTCGATGAAGGCCAGACGGTCACCTACGACGTTGCGATGGAACGCGGCAAGGCCGCAGCCACCAACCTCAAGTTGGCCTGAGGCGCGGCTCGGCGCCCCCACCCGGCGCCCCAAAAATCCCCACGAACGCGCAGCATAGCGCACTGGAAGGAGACGCGATCATGGCTGTTGGAACCGTGAAGTGGTTCAATGCCACGAAAGGCTTCGGCTTCATCATGCCCCAGGACGGCGGCAAGGACGTGTTCGTCCACATCACCGCGGTCCAGGCTGCCGGCCTGAAAGGCCTCAATGACGGCCAGAAGGTCAGCTACGAGGTCGCGATGGAGCGCGGCAAGGCCGCCGCCACCAACCTGAAGCTCGCTTGACCCTCTCATCGAGCGACTGACGCATGGGCCGTGCCTGGTCTCCGGGCACGGCCCTTCTCGTTGCGGCACCCCGCGTCCCATCGGCTCCCGGCGCATCCGGCGCCCCGCCTGACCGGGTGCCCCGTCCCGCCCGGCGCCCTGCCTCAGCCGGTGGCCCGCGTCGTCCGTCGCCGCAGGCCGTCTCCGCGCCAAGGCCGGCACCGCGACCGCCCCCCTTCGCCGAGCGCACGCCATGACCAACCTGCAGGATCTTGAAGACGCGGCCGCGCTGGTTCATCGAACCTTCCCCGGCACGCCGCAATACGCCTGGCCGCTGCTGGCCGAACAGGCCGGCACCGAGGTCTGGGTCAAACACGAGAACCACGCGCCGACCGGCGCCTTCAAGCTGCGCGGCGGCCTCGTCTACTCCGAACGGATGCGACGGGACCGTCCCGAACTGCCCGGCATCATCTCGGCGACGCGCGGCAATCACGGCCAGTCGCTCGCCTTCGCCGGCCGGCAGGTCGGCCTGCCCGTCACCATCGTCGTCCCCGTCGGCAACAGCACCGAAAAGAACGCCGCCATGCGGGCGCTCGGGGCGCGGCTGATCGAGCACGGCGCGGATTTCGAGGCCGCACGCGAGGAAGCGGCGCGGCTGGCGATCGAAGAAGGCCTTGCCTTCGCCCCGAGCTTCGCACCCGACCTGGTGTGCGGAGTTGCGACCTACAGCCTGGAACTGTTCCGCGGCGCGCCGCCGTTGCACGCCCTCTATGTCCCGATCGGGCTCGGATCCGGCATCTGCGGCGCCATCCTGGCACGCGACCTGCTGGGCCTGGGCACCGAGATCATCGGCGTGCAGAGCACGGGGGCGGATTGTTATGCGCAGTCGATCGCGACCGGGCATCTCACGGTGCTGAACCGCGCCGACACGCTGGCGGACGGAATCGCCGTGCGCCAGCCCGACCCGGATGCGCTGGCGATCATCCGCGCCGGAGCGTCCCGCATCGTGACGGTCGACGACACCGAGATCGCGGCGGCGATGCGCCTCTATTGGACCGCCACGCACAACCTTGCCGAAGGTGCGGGCGCGGCGCCGCTCGCCGCCCTGCTGCAGGAACGCGCGCGCATGGAAGACAAGCGCGTCGGCGTGGTGCTCAGCGGCGGGAACATCGATCTCGCGCTGTTCCGCCGCTGGGTCCTCGGCGAGCCGGAGGCCTGACCTGCCTTCCCTCGCCCGCGCCGCCAATCCCCCGCCGTGACGGCGAGGGACTCCGGCCGGACCGCCCCGCTCAGAGCTTCGGGCGCTTGTCGGCCCAGGGCTGAACCTGCTCGAACGCCGCGGATGCCTGCAGCACGCCCAGGTCGTCGAACCGCTTGCCCACGATCTGCAGGCCGACCGGCAGCCCCGCCGGCGTGAAGCCGCACGGCACGCTCGCCGCGGGGTTCCAGGACATGTTGAACGGGTAGGAGAACTCCGCCCACATCACCCAGTCCCAGGCATGGGTCGGCCAGTGGTCCGGCATCAGCTTCTCGGCGGGGAACGCCGCGACCGAGACGGAGGGGGTCAGCAGGAAGTCCCAGTTCTCGAACCAGCGGTGGATGTTCGCCACGTAGACCATCTTCCGCTCGCGCATCTCCTGGTACTGCGCGACCGAGACGTTCTCGGAATCCTTGATGCAGGCGACGAGGCCCGGATCCATCTCGGCTTCCCATTTCGGCAGATGCCGCGCGAGACGGGTCATGTGCGCGGACCAGAAGAAGCGGATCAGCTCCGGCCCTTCCTTGGCCCAGGGCGTCGGCACTTCCTCGACGATCGCGCCCAGCTCCGTGAAGCGCGCGACCGCGGCCTTGACCAGGTCCGCGACCTCCGGATCGACGCGGGCGACACCCAGGTCGGGGCTGTACGCGATGCGCCTGCCCTTCACCCCCTCCTGCAGCCGCGCGAGGTAGTTCGCAGGCCCTGCCTCGAGCGTCGTGTAGTCGAGGAAGTGCGGGCCGGCCATCACCTCCAGCATCAGCGCGCTGTCGGCCACGGTGCGCGTCATCGGCCCCATGTGAGAGGTCAGGTCGCCCACGCCGACCGGGTAGTACGGCACGCGCCCGAAACTCGGCTTCAGGCCGAACACGCCGCAGAAATGCGAGGGCATGCGGATGGAGCCCGCGCCGTCGCTGCCCTGGTGCAGCGGCCCGTATCCGGCGGCCGAGGCCGCGCCGGCGCCGGCCGAGGAGGCGCCCGCGTTGTAGCCGAACTTCCACGGGTTGCTGGTGATGCCGGTCAGCGGGCTGCGCGAGACGCCGGTCCAGCCGAACTCCGACGTCGTGGTCTTGCCGAGGATGATTGATCCTTCGTCCTGCAGCCGGGTCACCACCGGGGTGTCCTCGGTCGGCTGGTGGCCGGCGAAGATCTTGCTGCCGCTCTGCGTCGGCATGTCCTTGGTGATCGCCAGGTCCTTGATCGTGGACGGCACGCCGTGCAGCCGCCCGATCCGCTCCCCGCTCATCAGCGCCGCCTCGGCCCGCTTCGCCGCCGACATCGCCCGGTCCGCCGCGAGATGGGCGAAGGCGTTCACCTTCGGCTCCACCGCGGTGATGCGGTCCAGCAGCGCGCGCATGTACTCGACGGGCGACATCTTCTTGGTGCGGATCAGCTCGACCAGTTCCGTGGCCGGCATGAAGCCGATGGTTTCGGAGTCCATGCGTTCAGTCCCTGCTCAGTAGGTGGCGCGGCCGCCGGAGACGTCGAAGACGGCGCCGGTGGAGAAGCTGCATTCCTCGCTCGCCAGCCAGAGCACCAGCGAGGCGATCTCGTCGATCTCGCCGAACCGGCCGGCCGGAATCTTCGACAGCATCCATGCGATCTGCTCCTCGGTCATCTGCGCGAAGAGCGGCGTGCGCACCGCGGCCGGCGTCACGCAATTGACGCGGATGTTGCTGGCGGCGAGTTCCTTGCCCAGCGACTTGGTCAGCCCGATCACGCCTGCCTTGGAGGCGGAGTAGGCG
>Ga0097679_1002558_pt1 | contig 14828 bp, 17 predicted proteins | sample ThiBiot_500_biof_2_FD_72848 | JGI IMG/M metagenome (GOLD analysis project Ga0097679, IMG submission 72848) | Wastewater bioreactor microbial communities from Cape Town, South Africa - Thiocy_cont_500_biof - 1398105538000 (version 2) (version 2) ...
GGCGATCGGCAACAAAGCGCCGATTACATTGCAAAACCACGATGGCCCAACCAGCCCGCCATCGTGATCAAAAGCCGGAAAACTCCATCGTCCGGCGATCCAACTTTCGGTCTCGGATCACAAACGCCGAGACTCTGGTCCGCGCTGGATGAAAGATCAGGGGCAGGTCAATGTCATTCCGCGTCAAGCCTCCTGAAAAATCGTCTATGAAGATGTGGCTCGCGCGATCGATGGAGGTTGCTTTCATCTTCGCCATTTGCATTCTTCTAGCGATGGCCGCGTACTTCGCCCTTGGCGCTCCTATTGGGATTGCCGGGCCGGTCTCATTATTAATCGCGTTGCTCTGGGTTTGCGTGCGAGCATTCACTCATCTGAAATCGTAATACTCTGCAATCAAAGCTGGGGATCGAGTGATGAGCTACCACGAGTTAGCAATTCGACTGCACATGGACCAAGTAGGGATCGAGGTCCAGAATGCGATAAATCAAATGAGTACGGCGACTCGACAGGCCGCGATCGATCTAATTCAAGCCGGTCAATCGAGCGCTGTTGCAGTTGGCAAGGGACTGCAAGCTCTTGGTGAACCGCCCCGGGTTTGCCGGAGGCTGTTTCGTTTGACTCACGCCGCGATAGCTGGTTCGTCCAGCACGGCATAGTAGCGTTCCTCGGCCTCGGCCGGCGGAATGTTGCCGATGGGTTCCAGCAGCCGGCGATTGTTGAACCAGTCGACCCAGGTCAGCGTGGCGACCTCGACGGCCTCGAAGCTTCGCCAGGGTCCACGCCTATGAATGAGCTCCGCTTTGTAGAGGCCGTTGATCGTTTCGGCGAGAGCGTTGTCATAGCTGTCGCCGGCACTGCCGACAGAGGATTCAATGCCAGCCTCGGCGAGGCGCTCGGTGTATCGAATGCTGACATATTGAGACCCCCTGTCGGAATGGTGCACCAGACCGCCGCGATGAATGGGCCGCCGTTCGTGCAGAGCCTGCTCGAGAGCGTCGAGCACGAAGCTGGCGTGCGCGGTCCGCGATACGCGCCAGCCGACGATGCGACGGGCGTAGGCGTCGATGACGAATGCCACGTAGACGAAGCCCGACCAAGTGCTGACGTAGGTGAAGTCCGAAAGCCAGAGCCTGTTCGGCGCCGGGGCATGGAAGACCCGGTTCACATGGTCGCGTGGACATGGCGCGTCCTTGTCCTGCACCGTGGTGCGGATCGGCTTGCCACGAATAACACCGTGAAGGCCGAGATTGGCCATCAGCCGCTCGACGGTGCAGCGCGCGACGGCGAAGCCTTCGCGCCCCATCTGCCGCCAGACCCTGCGCGCGCCGTGGACTTCGAAGTTCTCGGTGAAGACACGCTCAATCTCCGGCTTGAGCTCCAGGTCCCGCTTCGCCCGCGCCGACAGTTTCCCGGGATCGGCGCGCTTGGCGATATGATCGCGGTAGGTCGACGGGGCGATCGGCAGCACCCTGCAAATCGGCTCGACCCCATGCGCCTCGCGGTGATCGTCAATGAACGTGATCATCGTTTGAATGGGCGGTCGAGCTCCGCCTGGGCAAAATAAGCGCTCGCCTTGCGCAGGATCTCATTCGCCTGCCGAAGCTCACGGTTCTCCCGCTCAAGAGCCTTCATTTTCTCGGCCGTGTCCGTTGGCAAACCGGCCCTCTTGCCAGCATCGATCTCGGCCTTCTTCACCCAATCCAGCAGCGTGTGCGCCGAGCAGCCGATCTTTGCCGCGATCGACTGACAGGCTGTCCAGCGGGAGGAATGATCAGCCTTATGATCCAAAACCAACCGCACCGCACGCTCACGCACCTCAGGCGAGAACTTGTTCGTCGTCTTGCTCGTCATCGCTCCATCCTATTTGGAAGTTGGAGCCTCCGGCAAACTCGGGGCGGTTCGCTCGCGCGCAAGCAGTGCATACCAAACCAGCTGCATATTGGCTTGAACTATTATCCTATAACTCGCTGATCGATTCGTACCACAAGCAAGCAAGAGCATCCTTAGCCGAACGACAGTTTGGGAGATTCCGGCAGTAATGATAATAGAAGCGCAACTGCAAAGCTAAGGATTCTGACGATGATGGACTTCTTTTTCTCCATTATGAGTGGCTTTTTTCTAAAGCTTATCTTTTTCAACATCATTGTTTGCATCCTCGCAGCCCTTCTCGGCTTTCAAGTAGGTTTATATCTGGGCCTCTCGACAATGGCGCTAATCATTGTTGGTGGAGTAGCTCGTATTACATCAGACATCTGGACTAAACGGCGCTAACATCGAGAGCGGACTAATCCCATGAGTGGCGACTATGAACGTCTATTCCTCAATATGCATATGGATGCTGTCTGGCGCCAAGCGCAGCAATCCATAACTGACTTTCATAACAGAATCGGCAACACCGTAAGCTCGATTGGCCGAACGCCCGGGCAATTCCTGTCAGCTTATGGCCAAAGAATGATTGATGATGCTGTCGAGCGGCAATCTACCCAGGATAGAATGTACGGAGAGCAATTAAAGTGGTGGGGAGATTCCGTCTCTTCCGGATCATTTGATTGGTCCACTAATCCCTTCACTACATATTCGACAGACGAGTGGATACGCGCTGGATTCGAATTCACTGGGCAAAGTGCGGGTAGAGCAGCCGCGGGCGCTCTAGCAGCGGCGGCATTAATGAGTGTACTTGGTATACAAGGGTTATTCGCAGCGGGCGCAATTGCTGCCATTTGGGGGATTCCCGGAAACTATGCTGTGGGGTGGGCTATAGATTACGGCTTCAAGTATGGTCCAGGTAAGCTCGGTCAATGGATCGGTCGGGAAGCATATGATGGACTTGTGTCCGTTCTCGACTCGATCCGTCACGATCCCCTCATTCTCGACCTGGACGGCGACGGCATCGAACTCTCTGCACTTGGCGTTGCGGGCGAGGCCGGCGCTTCTGACGTTCATTTCGACTATAACGGCGACGGCTTCGCCGAGCGCACGGGCTGGGTCAGCGCGGATGACGGCATTCTTGTCATCGACAAGAACGAGAACGGGCTGATCGAAACCTCGCTGGAGCTTTTCGGATCGACCACGCAGGACGGGTTCGACGTCCTGGAGCTGTTGGACAGCAACGGCGACGGCGTCATCGATGCGAGCGACGCGAAATTTTTCCAGCTCAAGGTCTGGCGCGATCTCGACCAGGACGGCGTGTCGGACGCCGGCGAACTGCAGAGCCTCACCGACGCCGGCGTCAGCTCGATCTCTCTTACGCGAACCGATGTCTTCGGCGAGAACGAGGGCCACGCGCGAGGCTTTCAGGCGGCCTTCAACCGTGTCGGCGGCGGAGCGGGTGTGGCCGAAACGATCTATTTCGATGTCGATCGGCAGGCGACGCAGGACAACACGCCCTCCTTCACGCCGGCGACTGACGTTGAGAAGCTCCCGCAGCTTCCAGGCTCGGGTTTGATCCATTCGATCGCATGGAAGGCGTCGCAAGATTCAACATTCTTTGACGATTGGCGGACCGCATCCGCAGCTTCATCCACCTTCTGATCGCGAATGGCGCAAAGATCACGGCTCATGGCTGTCCGGTCGGCACGCTCTGCAACGAGCTGGCGAAGCTCGATCACGCTGCCAAGGCCGATGCGGCAGGACTGTTCTCGCTGTTCCGCGACTGGCTTGCCCGGCAGTTTATCGCGTTGGGTCGTGAGAGCGATGCCGATCCGCTGGCGCTTCATCTCCTGATGCGCAGTCAGGGCGTTGCGACGCTCGCCACCGCTTTCCGCGACGAGGATTTCATCCGCCGCGAGGTCGCCGACATGGAGGCATGGCTGCTCGTCCAATGCCCGGTCGCGTCATTCACCCGATCCCACCTATCCGCCTGAAGGAGCCGCCATGTTTGTTATTACCCTCCGCTTCGCCGACAAGACCAAAGCTCCGCCCCTGATGGACCGACACAATGCCTGGATCAAACGCGGCTTCGACGAAGGTGTTTTCCTTCTGGTCGGCAGCCTCCAACCGAATGCGGGCGGCGCCATCCTCGCGCACAACGCTTCGTTCGCGGAGATCGAGGCGCGGGTGCAGGACGATCCGTTCGTCGCGCAAGGCGTGGTCAGCGCCGAGATCCTCGATATCGCGCCGGCGCGCACTGACGACCGGCTCGCATTCCTGAAAGCCTGAACGATGAGCGCAACGATCCCCGGCCCGGATGGCCGCGCGCGTTGCCGCTGGTGCGCGGCGGCGCCCGAGTTCCTCGCCTATCACAACACCGAATGGGGCTTTCCGGGTCGGTGACGATCGCCGGCTGCTCGAGAAGCTCTGCCTCGAAGGGTTCCAGTCGGGCCTGAGCTGGCGCACCATCCTTGCGGAACTCCGTCTCGTCCGAGCGCAGCATCTTGCGAACTACTTTCCGGGAGATCTTCAACGCCCGGCAGATCGCATTGATCGACTTTCCCTGCGCCAGCGAAAGCCGGCGTATCTTTGCAATCGTCTCCACAACCAGCATCCAAAACACAAATGCCTCCGATCAAACCGGAGGCGCTTTGATGACCCCATCGTTAAGGGGTCCCGTTTGGACGGAAATCACTCCTCAAACAGGGGCCTCATTCCACGAAAAATCACATGATCTACGCCAGCTTCCGCGCCAGCAGGAAGCCGGAATCGCCGCTCAATCCCGGTCCCGGATGGGTCGACGCGCCGATGTGATAAAGCCGCGCGACGTGCGTCTCGTGATTCACCGACGACTTGAACGGCCGCCAGATAAAAAACTGATCCAGTCCGCAGAACCCCCCATACGGATCTCCGTTTACGAGGTTTATATTCAGCGTTTCCAGATCACTCGGCGAATAGACCCGACGGGCCAGGATGCTGTCGCGGAAACCATCGGCGTTGCGGGCCAGAATGGCTTCTATCCTATCGGCGTAAAGCTCGCGCACCTGTTCGCTCCAGCGGCCGTCGGCGGGAGTTTCGATTTCACCGGCGGCGTCGCCCTTGATGATGCGCGGCGCTTCCGGAAGTTGCAGCCAAAGCACGGCTTTTCCCGGCGGCGCCCGCGACGGATCGAGGACCGTCGGCTGTCCGACGCAGACCGTCGGAGACGCGGGCAGAAGTCCGCGCTCGCATTCGTTCGTCGCCCGCGACACCCCGTCAAGCCCGTCCGTCAGATGCAGCAGGGCGACGCCGGCAAGTTCGGGCGACGTCCAGCGGGGCGGCGCCGACAGGGCGTAGTGGATCTGCATGTCGCCCTTGCCGTGCCGGAAATGCGCCAAGCCACACGCGACCTGGTTCGGCAGCGGGTTGTCCCTGAGCAGGCGGCGATAGAGTTGATCGGGCGCCACGGAGCAGATGACGCCGCGTTTCGCGCGCAAAATGCCGCCGTCGGCGAGCCGTACGCCGCTGGCCCGCCCCCGGGCGTCGAGTTCAACGCGGTCGACATCGGCGCTCACGCGGATCGCGCCGCCCGAATCCGTGATGAACCGCTCGAAAGCCCCGACGAGCCGCGCAGCGCCGCCGCGCACAATCGGCGCGCCTGCCGATTCCAGCGCGGCGCCGATCACCTTGACCATCTGACCGCCATAGGCGCTTTCGGGGCCGAGTCCGCAATGCAGCGCCCATGGCGCGAAAAGCGCCCGCATGACGTCCGACCGATAGCGGGTTTCGAGATATCCCCGGCTGCTTGTGAGAAACTCGCCCAGCGTCTCGGCCAAACCGCGCAGGCCCCGGCGCCGGATCTCGCCGGCGAGCATCGCGAGCGTGGGCAGCGACCAGAGCGCTCCTCCAAGCAGGCCCGCGATCAGATTGAGATCGGCGCCGACCGAGCGCATCTCGCTCTCGAACGCGGCGCCCTCGCCGGGCTGGAGCTTCTCGAACGCCGCCACGTTGCGATCATGGTCCCGGGTCAGAATGGCGTGGCGTCCGTCCGGGAGGAGAACGCCCGTGGGCGTGTCGGAGTCGGCGAAGGAAAGCCCGCGCTGCGCCAGCTCGGCGCCCAGAGCGGCATAGGTCCGGCTGCCGATGAACAAGGTGAAGCTCATCGCCATGACGTCATGGACGAAGCCCGGCAGCGTGATCTCGTCGGTCAGGATGCAGCCGCCGATGCGGGGGTTACGCTCCAGCATCAACACCTTGCGGCCCTTGCGCGCCAGCATGGCGGCGCATGTCAGAGCGTTTATTCCGCTGCCGACGATGATAAAGTCTGCATCGCTCATCGCATGTCGGCCCGCTTCGCCGCAGACGTCCGCGTCATCGGGATGGCGGCCCGCACGTTGACGGGCCGCGCTCCACGATCATCGGTTCGGAAAATCGACCACGACCTTCACCCTCAGATCGACAGGCGCCGGTATGATCTTCGCCGCATGCAGAAACGCCGAGATGTTCTCGTATCCCGGCAGGTCTCCAGACCCGATCGGATCCAGCCGGCACTGCAGCTCCTTGAGATAATCAAGTGTCTGCGCCGCCGGGATCTTGACGTTGGCCTGCACGGCGTCTGCCCCTCGCTTCGGATCAGCGGTAACGATTTCGCAGGCCTCCTTCAATGCTGCGAGGACCTTGACGGCGCTCGCCCGGTTTTTTTCAAGCCAATCGCCTTTCGCTGAAACCCAGATTTGCGAAATGTAACCGACATCCTTGATCTCTGCGAGAATGCGGGCGCCCTGGTTGCGCGTCATTGTCGGGAATGGTTCGAAGAGCCAGAAGGCGTCGATATCGCCTCTCAGAAGCAAGGCCGGGAGTTCTGGCGGGCCGGCCTTCACAACCTTCACGGAAGCGGGGTCGATGCCGTAGGCCTTGAATGTGAGCCCGTTGATATATTCGAAGACGCCGCCGGGAACGACGCCGATCGACCTGATCTTTCGCGGATCGTCGACATCGTGACGGGCCACCAGCTTCACATTGTTGGTGGAGCGTCCGACAATGGCGATCGCGCGAATATCCGTGCGCGCCATGCGCACAAGCGTCGTGGTCTCGGTCGATGCGCTCATGACCGCCTGTCCGCCGGTCACGGCGTCCAGCATCGCGCCGCCGGGGCCAAAGCTGAGAAGCTTGACGTCGACGCCATGCTTCTCGAACAATCGCTCCTGCTTGGCCACGAAAAAGGAAACGAAGGTCGGATCGATGCCGACCGCGATCGGTATTTCCTCCGCCCTCAAGGCGGTGGCGAACATCGCGCCCGCCATCGTGAGCGCTGCTGCAGCTTTCTTCAAAATCTGGCCGCGGTTTAGACGCATCTCCCATCCTCCCCCGTGTCGTGAAAGCGCGCAGATCAAGCCCTTTCGAGAAGGCCCTTGATCAGGAACATCTCCGCTTCATGCACCGTCGAAATCTGCAGCCAGTCATCTTCCGTCTGGGTCTGCAGGCGCCAGGTCAGCAGCGTTATGACGCAGCAGCCGGGATCGAGCTTCAGCGTCGCGCCCGGCAGGACGCGCGACATGTTCCTGAATTGCATCGTCTCCGGCGTCGGCCCGCCTTCATAATCGACCACCAGACGCTCGCGATCGACATGAAGCCGGGAATAAAGAGCTTTTCCTGAAAAAACCGAGTGCCCGAGAAAAATCCCCGGCTGGACCTCGGAGCGGTTGAAGCTGCCCCATGTCCAGGCGCCCTGCTTCAAACCGTTGGACATGATCTCGAACGCCGTTTCGGCGGGCCGATCGACCTTGATGCTGCTCGTATGGCAGTAGCGATCCTGCATGCGCAATCCTCGAAGTGATCCAGCCCGGCTGGCGACGGTTTAATTGTTATAACAATTAAAGACCTGTCGTCAATCATCGCCGGGGGTGGACAAACGAATCTTCGCCGCCATCAAACCGCCGATCCGCGCGGCGTTCGGCGCCGGATTTTTCAGGCGGCCGGATTCCGCTTTCCGGTCTCATGTTCTAGAAGCGGGGTTCGCGCTCCTCGGAAGCGGAGGCGCCGCGGCAGTTCATGTTCACACCAGGTTCGACGAAACGGTTTCAAAGTGGCTTCTGCGCCCCATTACCAACGTCTTGCGGACGATCTGTCCCGCCAGATCGCCTCCGGCGCGCTCAAGCCCGGGGACAAGCTTCCGACGGAGGCCGAGCTCACGGAAAGATTCGGGCTTAGCCGCATCACCGTGCGTGAAGCGCTCAAGATCCTGCAGAACCGCGGGCTGATCGAACGCTTCGCGCGGCGCGGCTCGTTCGTGCGGCGCCGCAGCGAAAAGAATCTTTGGGAAATGAGGTCGATCGACGATCTCATCGAACTCGGAACCGATACGGAGACACGGATCATCAGCTGGGGGCTCGTCGATCCGCCCGGCGAGATGGCGCGATTGTTCGGCGGCGACGACCGTCTCTATCGGCTTCGCGCGGTCAGAATCCGGCGCGATGCGCGTACGCCGATTTATTTCGCGCAGAATTATCTGGTCCGGCGGCTGGGAGAAAAGCTGCGCGTGGAGGATCTGGCGAAGCGAACGATCGTCGATCTTCTGCGTAACGAGCTCTCGGTCCGTCTGGAGGCGGCGACTGAGGAAATCGAGGTGGGCGCGGCCACCGCGGAACTGGCCAGGCATCTGGGAATCGCGCACGGCAAGCCCGTTCTGCTGCAACGGATCAACCTGTTCGATGAGGGCGACCGCATTCTACAGGCTGGCATGGCGTGGTGGCGCGCAGACCAGATCCGGCGGCGCTTCTCCGTTGTACAGCATCCCGTGGAAAGCATCGCCCGGCCGTCTCGCCGTCGCCGCATCGCCGAATAGCGGGGATGCGCCGCTTATCGACCGCGGCGGCTTCGCGTCATCGTCGACGACAGCGAGCGCAAAGTCGTCAGCGAACCTTGCAGCAACGGGGTCGGGACATCGGCGAAGCACTCTGCGAGCGTGCGGGCGTGCAGATCGTTCGCCCGATCAAACAGCGCTTTTCCTTTCGCCGTGAACGTCACAATGAAGGAGCGACGGTCCTCCCGCGAGATCTCCTTCGCAATCAGCTTGTCCGCCAGCAGCCGGCTCACCAATCCGGAGACGTTCCCGCTGGTCACCTTGAGATTGGCGGATATCGCGCCCAGGCTGATTCCGTCAGGTTGCCGGTCGATTTGGGCGAGGAATTCGAACTTTGCGACAGAGAGGCCGAAATCGGCGTTGAGCGCGCTGTTCAGCCGGGAAAAGACGATGCTTTCGAGAGAGAGGATCTGCAGCCAGATTCGGGTCTCACTCTTGCGTCGCTCCTTCCCGCCCCGCATCCTGACTTTTTCCGCCACTGAAAACCTCGCTCGCCACCGCGCATTCTATCGGATGCGATCACGACAATCCATGATAACGCCGTCGCGCCGCCTTCTCCGGGAAGACGATTGCCGCTTTCCATCCGTATACTGCGAGGTCGCTCCGTCATACTCGACGTCGCGGATCGACGTCAGCCATTGCCGCCTCATCCTCAGACAGCGACGGCGTAACGCTTCAACGTCCGCTTCACAAAAAGGCGCACGATGCGGTCGCACAGATAACCCAGCACGCCCAGCGTGATGATGCCGACAAAGACCCATTCCGTCTTGCCGTAGTTCCGGGACGTCCAGATCAGGGACCCCAGGCCGGTTTGAGCCGCGACGATTTCCGCCGAAACGATCGTCAGGAACGAGTTGCCCATCGCGACGCGGGCTCCGGTCACCATGGAGGGAATCGTCGAGGGGAAGATCACCGTCGTCAGGATCTTGAACCGGCTTGCCCCCAGCGCGGCCGCCGCTCTTAGCCGCAACTCGCTCGTCGCGACCACGCCGGCGATCGTATTGATCATGACGATGAAAACCGTCGTGTAGGTGATCAGAATCACTTTCGACAACTCGCCCGGCCCCAGCCAGATGACGGCGAGCGTGATGAAAGAAATCGGCGGAATAAACCGGAAAAACTCGACATAGGGATCAAGCAGCCGGCGAACGAACGGGAAATACCCCATCAGCATTCCAAGGGGAAAGCCGATCAGCACGCCCAATGACCAGCCGGCCATGATGCGCGCCAGAGATGCGCCGATCGACTGAATGAGCGTGCCATCGTCCCAAAGCTCGACGGCCGACTGAAGCGTCAGGCCCGGCGACGGCAAAAAGAGAGGCGTGAATCGCCAGCTTAGCACTTCCCATAGAAAAACGCCCAGCATGACCGAAAGAAGGCCGGTGAAGAATCGTCCCGGGGCGGCGCCGGATACGCGTTTCGCAAACTCGATCAGACTCGAAGCGGTTCGCATGTGATTGCTCGTCGAGCGCGAGTCTATCGATGTCATGCGGCGATTCCCCGATCGAGCCCTTGAGCCTGCAACGTGCGCCGCACTTCTTCAGCAATGCCCTCGCGAAGCTCGCGATAGATTTCGAGCGCCTCGGGGCTGGCCAGTTCGCGCGGATGGGGGAGCGCGATCGGCGCTATGGTCTTCAGCCGCGCCCCGGGGCCGGCCGTCATGGTGACCACACGATCCGCAAGCAGAATCGCTTCCCAGATATCGTGCGTGATGAAAAGAATGGTGGGCCGGGTCGCCTGCCATATACGGTCGAGTTCAGCCTGCATGACCTCGCGCGTCTGCGCGTCCAGCGCGCCGAACGGCTCATCCATCAGCACAACCGACGGCTCGTTGATCAGAACCCGCGCGATCTGCGCGCGTTGCCGCATGCCGCCTGACAATTCCGCAGGAAACCGGCTTGCGGCATGGCTGAGACCGACCAGGTCGATATAGTGACGCGCAGCCTCGGCGCGTTCAGCTCGCCCCACCCCGCGCATGCTTGGCCCATATTCAACGTTTTCCTGAACGGTAAGCCAGGGAAACAGCGCTTCGGTGCTCTGGAAGACGACTCCGCGATCCCTGCCCGGTCCATCGATAGGGTTCCCGCCGATCGTCGCCAGGCCCGCCGCCGCGGGAACGAAACCAGCCACCAGATTCATCAGCGTCGACTTGCCGCAACCGCTGGGTCCCAGCAGGCAGACGAACTCGCCCGCGCCAACCGTCAGATCGATGTCGGACACGACCGGGAGGCCGCCGAATTCGATCGATATCTTCTCCAGCCGGATTTCAGCGCCGGCTGGCGGCAAAGAGGAAATGGAGGCCATCCGATGATTCCGTTCAAACGCCGCCGTTCGACTTGCGGCTGATCGAGGTTCCGACTTCCGAGGAGATGAAGCCGCGCCGGATTGCGCAAACCGCATCGCCAAGGGACCGCCTTGTTTTCAAGCGATCGGTCCCACCGCAGCCAGACAAGCACTTCTGAAAGGTTGGCAGTTTGTCGGATCGCGAGCAAGAATTATTTTATATGTAAGGTAATTTATCTTACCTGTAAGATATTATGCGCGCTCGCGCGCCTCTGCCGACTGAGGTCCGGCTCGGCTGGATATTTCGCTACGCCTATCTCTAGGACTGGCAGCACCGCGAGGGCGGGGAGGAGGGTGACAAGGACCGGCCCTGCTTGGCGCTAGCGATCGTCATGACCACGGAGGAGGGCGCGCCGATCGTCCGTGTCTTGCCGATCACCCACACCCCGTCGTCCGTCCGGCGGACGCGATCGAGATCCGGACTGATGTGAAAGCCCGGCTGCGGCTCGACCACGAGCGCTTCTGGAGCGTGCTCACGGAAAGCAACCGCTTCACTTGGCCCGGCCCTGAACGCGCTGCTCGCCGACAAGTGCGTCGCCTACGCCAAGACGCCCGCCCATCCCGAACGACCTGGCGCGACGATTTGGGCGGCGTTCGAGGCTTAGCGTAGGATTTCGGGTCTGATTCAGTTTCGCTGCAGGTTGGGGCTGTTCTGACGCCGGTTTCCAGAAGGAATCAGCGTGATGGAGCGGCGATTTCGGCCAGCCAGCCTGATTCCTTCAGGATTGATGGTCGACGGGATCGTGAACGAAGGCGAGCGTGTTGTTGTCCGAACTCGGGCGGCCGTCAGCACCTGTCCATGTCCTGATTGTGGGGCGATCTCGCAACGGATCCAAAGCCGGTACTCCGGCGAGCAAAGGACCGGCCGCTCAGCGGCCTACGCGTCGAACATCAGATACTCGTCCGGCGCTTAAGGTGCGATGCTGTCCTATGCGGCCACCAGATCTTCGCGGAGCGTTTTGGTGACCGCGTCCTTGCGCCGCGGGCGCGCCGGACCGATCGTCTCGACCATATCGTCCAGCAGCTTGGGCTCGCGTTGGGCGGCCGGCCCGGAGCGAGTTTTGCCGCCAGGATGAAGCTGCCGGTCAGCAACGATACGCTGTTGCGCGTGGTCCGGCAGCGTGCCCGGGCGCCGAGCGAGCCGTTGCGCGTGATCGGCATCGATGATTTCGCGCGGCGGCGCAATCACCGCTACGGCGCGATCGTCTGCGATCTCGAACGCCGCCGGCCGGTCGTCCTCCTTCCTGACCGGGAGCCGGCGACATCGGAAGCTTGGCTCCGGCATCAGTCCGCTGTCCACACAGTCGCCCGTGGCCGTGGCGGGGGCTACGGAGAGGCGATGGCGCGAGCACCGTCGCGGGCCGTCCAGGTTGCCGACCGCTGGCGCTGATGGAGAATGCCAGCCGCGCTTTCCTCGACACCGTGCGCAAGTCGATGCGTCAGATCTGCGGCGCCAACGGCGCCACCGTCATCAATCCCGCTTTGCTGACGGCAGCCGATAAGCTGCAATATGACGGAGATCTGCGGCGCGAGGAGACAAACGCAGCGGTCCTCGCCCTCTGGAAGGAAGGCGCGCCGATCAAACAGATCGTCATGCGCACGGGCCATCACCGCCAGACCGCGCGTCGGATCGTCCGTGGCGAGCGGAGCGACGTCTTCCGACCTCGCCAGAGTTCTCTGGAAGCGCATCTATCCTGGCTTGATGCCCAAAGGGATGCAGGCGCCCGCAATGCATCAGCCCTTTGGCGCACGATGCGAAGGAACGGCTTCCGAGGAAGCCTCAGGGTTGTATCCGAATGGGCAACACGCCGACGGCGCGCGGAGAAAACGGACGCAAGCAGCCCCGCTCGCGTCCCATCAGCCCGGATTGTCAATGACCGTGGAATTAGGACCCTGCATTTTCGCGCGAAAGGGAACCCGGTTTTTGGGGGTTGATGAAGGGCAGGACGGTGAGCGCCCGATCAGGCGAAGCTGGTTGGGGTTGCACAGCCTGATCGGGCGCGGCTCGTTGGCTTTTCGGCTTTAGCTTTGATATCGGCTTTTGAAGCGCTGGGATTCGTTTCCGGTCTCGACGATCTCGCAGTGATGGGTCAGGCGGCCGAGTTCGCCGGTCGAACCGGTGACAAACAGCCGGGGCTGATTGGATTTTGTCGTGTTGCTTTCCTTGGTCGCCAAATCAGGGCTTCACGACCGTATGGGCCGTGATCGAGGAGCCGAAGGGATCGCGGAACGCGAAGTAGCGGCCGAACGGCCCGTCCTTTGGCGGAAACTCGATGTGGACCTCTCTGTCGACAAGGTGATCGTGGAGCGCGTCGGCATCGTCACAGCCGAACCAGATGGCAATGCCCCAGCCGAGCTTATCTGTCGCCGCGAGGTCGATAACAGGTGTGCGTACGGCAAACGGAACCGGCTTGGTATCGAACACGACCGCTCCCGGCGGGCTCATCGGCGCAGGCGGGAGCCCGACAACGCCGGTATAGAAGGCGCGCGCAGCTTCGATGTCTTCGACCTGGATGCCAATGAAATCGGGTCCGATCAGATGCGGCATGACGGGTTTTCCTTATGTTGACGGGTTTGATGGTATCAGGGCACTGATATAATGTAAGGACGCTGATATGTCAACGCGAGTCTGCCGGTGAACGACCCCTATTCGACGATCGGCTTCGCGCTGAAGCAGGCCCAACAAGCGCTTCGGACACGCATGGATTCGGAGTTGCGCCAGATCGGCCTGACCACGCCGCAATATGCGGTGCTCGCCTACTTGAAGGTCGAGCCAGGAGCGTCGAACGCCGCGCTCGCGCGCCGGGCTTTCGTTACGCCGCAGACGATGCAGGCGATTCTCGTCACGCTCGAGAAATCGGGATTCATCAAGCGGACGCCTCACCCAGAGCACGGACGCGTTCAGAAGACCGAGTTGACGCTCTCGGGCGATCAGGCTCTGGAGGCCGCATCCGCAATCGTTGCCGATGCCGAAAAACGCCTGGTCGATGCCGCGGCGCCTCTCGATCCTCAGCTTGTTGCAACCATGCTGATGCGGCTGGCAAATGCCCTCCGATAGCGGCGGCTGTCATGACTGGTGAGCAAGAGTAACCAGGCGGCGGGCGGGAGACGAAGGAGCCGAGAACTACGTCTATGTTGATTTCCACTGAGAGCTGACCCTGGCGACGCAGGTTTTTCCATCGAGAACTGACCCATGTTCGAACTTTCCCCCTTTGGCGTGGCCTGGGGGCGACGGAGTGATCGACATGGAGTTATTGAGCCTCATCCGACGTTGGCGTTTGCAAGACGAGTTCTCGATCCGGGAGATTTCGCGGCGGACTGGTCTTTCGCGGAACACGGTGCGCAAGTATCTGCGCTCTGGCGCCGTCGAACTGAGGTTCAGCGTCCCGGATCGGCCGAGCAAGCTCGACGCCTTCGCCGACAAGCTGTCGCATATGCTGCGACTGGAGGCCGGGAAGTCGCGCAAGCAGAAGCGCACGATCAAGCAATTGCACGCTGATCTAGCGGCGCTTGGCTATGACGGCTCCTACAATCGTGTGGCCGCCTTCGCCCGCGAGTGGAAGGCCGCTCGCCAGCGAGAGCAGAAGACCAGCGCTCGCGGCGTTTTCGTGCCGCTCGCGTTCTCGGCCGACGAGGCATTCCAGTTCGACTGGCAGAAGACTGGGCGATCATCGCCGGCGAGCGCTGCAAACTGCAGGTCGCCCACTTCAAGCTGGCGCACAGCCGCGCCTTTATTCTTCGCGCTTATCCTCAGCAGACCCACGAGATGCTGTTT
>Ga0097679_1002564_pt1 | contig 14801 bp, 17 predicted proteins | sample ThiBiot_500_biof_2_FD_72848 | JGI IMG/M metagenome (GOLD analysis project Ga0097679, IMG submission 72848) | Wastewater bioreactor microbial communities from Cape Town, South Africa - Thiocy_cont_500_biof - 1398105538000 (version 2) (version 2) ...
TTAGTCAGAAGAATAAATATAAGAGCAGATCCAACGAGAAAGGAATGTTAAGCTTCATTTGTTTGAGAAGTTGTCAGGAGAAAATTGTCGCCATCGAAATCATTCGATCGGCCTTTGCCGATGGCTTTTCGAACGACGTTCATGATCTTTTTGGTTTTCGATTCAGCTTTGAATTGAATTTCTTCGCCTGAATCGTCTTCGTCGCTCAATTGAGCGCAAACATTATCTGCGGGTGTGTCGTCATCAGGATTCGTGTTTTCAATCAATTGCATATAACGATATTCGAGTCTAAAACGAATTCGTTTTCATCGTGAATCAACAAAACGAGATTTTACTTTTGATTTTTTCGCCAACAGAAGATCACTAATGCGATTAAAATGCCGGCAATGATGAGAAAAAGACCGATGATTATTTGAATTTCGATTGATAAAACTGAACAACGACGTATTTCGACTTTTTCACTTAATTTACCAGTACAGTATCTATTCGATCGAAATGAGAGAGAGAGAAAATTGAGTTAAATTGAAAGATTGACTCGGAAAAACATACGGATATGGAATTTTTCTAACTTCTTGTCGACCGAATTTGCAAGGTCCAACGAAATTTCTGTAGCCATTCGTTTTTTCATCACAAGTCGGACAAGCTAATGGTGTTCGTAGGAGAAAATAGAACGAACAACCATCGCAAGTGCCTGTTGCGCAATTGTTCGGCGTTTGTAGAATATAATTCGATGTCGAATTGATTTTATCTTGTTCGAGAAGTTGATCACAACGTAACGAGAGATAAGTGATATGTTGCGAACAAAACGACTGCGAACCTGATGTATTCGCACGATAGACAAGTGTGACATCGGTCAGATTGTAATCCGAACGAAGTGGAGGAAAGTGTTTCAATGTTGTTAACGAAATTTCGGATAGTTGCTCGCCAAAATCATCGATATAAGCGACAGAGGTTTGATTTTTATCTGTATCGGGCAGCGAACCCATTCGACAGAGTTTCGATTCAATTGTCATTTGACTCGACGGACGTTTGGCTTCGCTGTCAGTCAATGTTTTCTTACAAGTCACACTGGTCTTACCACAAATACTTGCATTGAACACATGAAAATATCCGCTTCCTTTCTGAGTGAATAATTTCGAACCATGAAAATCAATTCTAAAATCAAAAAAAAAACGTATTCGAATTTCCAAAGATCTTCTTTCCCCGTAGTCCTACATTGACATAGCGCTAAGATCGTATTCAATCGATCCGTTAAACGATTGTTTACATGGAACATAGCACGAAACACCATCGTCGGAGATCGTATTGTTCGGACAAGGCGTGCAAATTGTCGGAACAAGATCTTGGGATCGAATACGACTGGCAATGCTCGATGGTGGACATGGAATACACGTGCTATTTGAGAGGATATTTCCGGGAGCACAAGCTTTGCATCTAGAGATTCAAACGGAATATTCGATTGAACCGAATCGAGAATTTGTATTTACTCGGTTTCTTGATTATTCACTGTTAAACAAGCGGTACATCGATCAGATCCGCCTTTAACGGTGTTACTGACGCGGATTTCATAGATACGAATTTCATCTGAACCATCTTTTGGATCGTCGGATGTAAAAAGCCAATTGAATACTATTTGATCAGGATATGGAACTGAATATCTACAAAATCAATGAATTAATAATCTGTTAAGTTTAATCGTAGATATTTACGTAAAATCTGTAATGTTCTTGTGATTTGTTGGTCCATCGACTCTCCATTTTTGTAAAACTGCCCAATTTTTATCGTCATTATTGTTATCAGAGAAAATATCCTAAATCAAACTTAAATGATTTGCAAATAGGGAACTTATGGATTACTTGAGAAACTAAAAATAATGCACAAGATGATTGACATTGAATTGAGAATTTGAAATATAAAGTTCCGTATTCTTTCGTCAGTTTAGCGATATCAGTCATTCGAAAGCCGCTCGTGATTGTCAAACTCAGCATCGAAATTACATCGGGTACAGCTTGAGATGAAATATAATTTATACTTGGAATCTATATCATCGAAAAACAGAGAAATTCAAATCATTTTCTCATCCTCAAACTTCTACGAACCCAACTCAAGTCGTGTTTGAGATCTTGTACTAAAATTCAAAAGATTTGAGAATGTTTTCACTAAAACTCGATTACAATGACATACAACTATTTGAACTGTCGAAAACGAGATAAGATCGATTGATATAGATCGGCAGTTCATTCCAATTGTGATAATACAAACCAGGCAAAAGTGATAACTCATTCGAACATGAAACACATTGAGATAATGTTCCATTCGAATATGTTTTTGATGGACAGAATTCACATTGATTGCTGCCTTTCTTTTGATACATACCGCTAGATACAAAATATTCATTGAAAATTATAGTTTTCAAGATAAAAAACGAACGGATTGCATGTTGCACAAGAGATTTCTTCGTTGTTTTGAGGCGGACCACCATCCATACAAATTATCGGTTCAATTGGCTTGTACTCAATCTTTGCCTAAGCAAATTTTACATTCTAGTCGATCGAGGAATTCTCAGTTTACTTTGTCTGATTTGTCACAACCGATGAAGACTTTTTTGTAATGTTTTTCAGAACATATTGGTCTTGGTTGACATTCGTACGATCCTTCGTCTAAATCAATACATTCTTTCAATTAGACACCTGATTTTCGATTGAAATTCTCACAAACCTGCATATTGTTTAGCTGGACACGGTGTGCAGGCAATTGAATTTTCACTCGACGCATACGTATCTCTTGGACACGGTTTACAAGTATCAGAACCCGGTTTTGTTGAAAAAGTACCTGAAATATAACAAATTCGAATAGAATTTTTGGTTTTTTTCTGTCAATGTATTTCACCTTTCGGACATGGAATACAATCTTGAATATGTGAAGTTCCTAGAATACAATGAAAAGACAACATGAGAATCCTGATGAACTCGAATTTAGTTTTTAACCTTCGACAATGATCGATCGAATTGAAAATGGAAAATGAAATGAATTGATACCAATAGTAAATAACGACAGTTTGTAATCACCTGCTTCTTTTATTGCGATCTATTTAAAGCCAATTCACAAATCGATTTTTCTATCGAATCATTTCTCTTACGATTTTCTCTTTCCAAACACCGTAGCCGGTTGGTTTTAAATGAAATTCTTTTTCTCGTCCTGAATCGATACGTTCTTCCTCGTCATCATCGTCATTGTCATCGTCATTGTCATTATCCTTCGTAGTAAAATCACATCGAGATGATATCTAAATCAAATATCATTTTCAATCAACTAGAAAATTCTTCACATTTTTCAACTCACAGTTCCGAAAACATAGGATGTAGCTAGATTATACTGAATTGTTACTGATCCTGCTTGCGTCGTTTTAAATGTCAGCGATAAACTAATAGCACAATTCGGTTGTACATCACCTTGTAAAACATTGTCTTTCACTTTCCAAAGACTAAAGAAAAATGTTTTGCTTTTTAAAAATCAATTTCTCAATCAGTTTTTACTCTTTTGTTCGACAATTCGATGTCGAAGAGCCAAACAAAGGCGATCCTTTGAATGTTAATTCACTGTATTTTTTTACTAAATCGTCATCAGAAGTAAATGTATATTGCGCACCACCACCTAATGAAAATGTTCCAGCCGGACACTCTTTACAATTGACTGAATCTGCATCGAATGCCGATCCTTTCTTACAACCAAAATCTATCAAACAAACAAAACATCGCTGAATTTTCAATTTCAAAAAAAAAATCATTTTCATACTGCACGGAACATTTATCGGCGATGCAATGTTCGATCCTTCACATGATGATTCAGTTTTTGGTACTTCGATTAACCATTGATATTTTTGTTTATCGTCGCATTTCGATAGAAGATATTTTGTCTGTTTCTAAATTTCAAAAGAATCTCGTTTTTTTTTTCGTAGAATTAAACTCAAAATAAACGAAAATCATATCACCGCTAATCTTTTTGTCCCCTCTTAAAAGATTCTTACGTTCGAATAGATTTATTTTAACTAAATGATCTTCGAATTTCAACATTGAATAAACAACAAAATTTCATCGACTTACGCAAGTGTTTTTTGCTAAAATCTGCGAATAATTGAGAATAAAGATCAGCAGACAAACTCTTCTAAACAACATAATCTGAAAACAAAAGAAGATGATTTTATCTTTTTTCCAAAAACGTAACGATATAAAAAAAGCACATGTAAAATCATTTTGATTGCGAACTGAATTGGCTGACAAAAAAAAAGTGGAATAATGATTTATTAGCACCTGACATTTATCCACCGATTAAAATCATTGGTCGATTCTCTTTCGTTGCAAGAACATCCATCGGTAAATGTTCTTTATCCTTTTTCCATAAAGTTTGTTGAATTATTTCGTAAATATTCTCATCAGTTAAATTCAATCGAAGTGCATCACGTAACGACACTTCTTTATTATCAAATAAACAGACTTTCAATTGTCCATTCGCCGTCACACGAATTCGATTGCACGTCGAACAGAAATGTTCACTCATCGATGTAATAAAACCGATCTTGCCGTGATATTCTGAGTCATTAACTCGATACCATTTCGTCGTATCACTTCGATCGTTCGATTGAAGTTTTTCTAACGGATATTTTTGTTGAATAATTTTCAGCATTTCTTCGTAGGGAAAGAATTTCTTTTGGCTCCATTTATTTTCATCGAATGGCATGTATTCGATGAAACGAACAGCTAGATTTGATTGATGACGTGTCAATTCAACAAAATCAGTCAATTCATCGGTATTAACACCTTGCATAACAACACAATTTATTTTCACTAATGGATAGAATTCGGGCATGTCCAATGCCAAACGAATATTCGTTAGAACACGAGTAAATGCTGGACGTCGCGTGAGAAATTCGAATTTTTCGCTTACAAGTGAATCTAACGAAATATTCAACGAATTTAAACCAGCTTTCCCCAATGGTTCAAGTAGACGATGAAGAATCACACCATTCGTTGTTATACCAACAGTTTTTATCGATGAAAACGAACGTATTCCGCGAACAATATCGACGAGATCTTTGCGAATCGTTGGTTCTAATCAAAATTTACAATTAATTACTTATGTCAATTCTTCTTTTTCTTTTCTTCTATTGTTAGGTAAGTGAGTGCATCAACATCACGATTCATCACACGTACCTATTAGAAAAGCGTACCTCCTCCAGTCAAACGAATTTTATTTACTCCACCGTAGGTGGTAAATATACGGACAAGACGTAAGACTTCATCTGTAGTTAATAGATGATTTGACGGCGATAAATCGACACCATTCTCAGGCATACAATATTGACATCTAGTTCAATGAATTAAAATAAAGATTTTCTTGCGAAGAAATAAATATTTAGTAATATTATGTTAACCTTAAATTGCATCGTTCGGTTAAGGATATACGAAGGTAATTATGTAGGCGATTAAAACTATCGACAAGTCGTGTTGATTGACGAGAAATCGGTGTCATTTCGAATGTTTTGACTACGTTGTTTTATTTATCAAAGATAAGATTAGAAGAAAAAACACTTAAATAAATAAAGATTAAACTCAAACGAACTGATAAATGTACTATTTGCTTCTTCTACTTGCTATACATGAAGAAAAAGAAGGTACTGGTCTGAACTGTTTTGTATAATGACTGATCTAGTCAAATCGGCCAATCAGTGATAAGAAAACAGATGAAAGTTTTTTTTTAGGACTAGGCTTTAACGACATCTCTCAAAAAAGCACAAAGAAAATTAGTAGTTTCATAGATAATCGTTTAATAATAATCAGCAAACAAATTTATCCTACGCAATAAGTACAATTGCTACAAATTAATAATGAGAACTAGATTGAAATCAATTTAGAAGTACTTGTAATTGTTCAAACACTCAGCAAATATAATAATTTCTTTTGTTTTTCTTTTATTCAATGTGCATAATTACACTTCGTTACCTCAAGATTGAACTATGAATTACTAGGAGAGAAAAACAGCGCACATTTTTGTTCTTGAAACCTTTTCTCCGACGAGAGATAAGAATAAATTGCCTTGCGAATTAACTTATCTATTCATTTTAATTAATTTATTATTGAAAAAAATAGCGCATGTGAATCCCATTGGGTTTTTCGAGGTTTTTTTCAGTAAGACGTAAAAGAATAAGATAATAAACTTGACAGATATTAGCAACAAATGTGTCAGCCTTGAAGCCAAGATAAAAAGGTAAGCCATTTTGAATAAGAGAAACATTTTTTAAGACAGATACTTAATCATACACTGTTTTTCCGTTAATAAAATCTTTAATAATATTTCATAGACATGATAAGTAGCAGACAAATCGTGTAGATAATGTACCGAAAACATGGGTGCATACTCCGCCTAGATAGAATTTAAATTATATTTCATCGAATAGAACAAAGACATCGTATAACTTGTGGGCAGAGCTATTCAAGTCTACTATTGTTCTGTAATTGTCATATGAATAAAATATGCGTTTTAGCGTAAAAAGCTATAATTTAGACATTTTTCCATGACTTTTTCTTTGATCATACAGAATATGATTAAGAAATGCTTTGATTCATGGAGTCAAGTTCTACATTAACCCTAGAGCAAACTTATAGTACACAGGATGCAATGCTCGACTAAATCGTTTTTCAATGAAGTTGAACTCCTGATTTCTTCGATATGTTCAAATGTCATACTATATTCATTCGTCATTGATTACTTCATAGGAGACATTCTATCGGTCTTGAAAAAAAACATGTTTTTTTCTTTAAAAAATAGAAGCAATCGTGTCTACCTTGTTCGATTTATTTTCTTTACCGAGAAAACATTTCCCTGATGCATTTACAACGGTAGCTCTGAGACAGGAAGCTTCCTTTTCGGGTGCAAGCACACATTGCTTATTAGCGAAAATGATCAGGTCATATATGGCCGCATTCACAATTCTTATTGATCATTCATTCAAATTTCTTTTCTAGACAAGCTGTCTGCTTGAAAACAATACTTCTTCTTTTTTTTTTCTTCTTGGAAGTTTTACTTTTATTATTAACAAAATTTAACTCTACAATTAATCAATTTTCTACAACATTCATCGTAAGTTCTGTCGAAATCGATTTCCATGTCAATGTTTGTCTTTGAACATCTCCAGTTTTTGTCGGAGTGATTCATGATTTATAAAGATGAAATAGAATACGAAATATCGATACGTAGGTGTCCATTCATTTTAACTAGGAGATCCATTTGATCGGGACATAGTCGATCTGATATTCCTTTTTTTTTAGACTAACTAACTTATGAGTCGGAGTCACAGATACTTTTATTTTTCGATTCCAACAGATTTAATATGCAATCTTATCGGCGTTCTATGAGAAATCATCGACTAGACAATATAATAAGTGGAATTTACAAGTGGTTTAGCTCGTTCCAGGAAGTTTATCTCGGAGTCAAATGAGATTCTAAATAATCAATGATAATCGTTCTTTTCTTAGCAAAATGTTTTTTTCCGTTACAGAGAATTGTATATGCTTTGTATAAGTAAATTAAAAGTTCGATCCGCATCGAAGATTTTCTTTCGTTGTTTTTGTAGAAAACAAATGTCCTTATTAGTGCATGTTATGACAAGATAAAGTTGTGTTCATTATCACTTTTGATACATATGATTCGTTTGAATAGTTTATTTAATTACACAAATGCAACGCATAGATCTTATATATCGTTTCGTATTTGTTTTTACACCTCGATATATATATATCTTTTTATACTTAAAGAAAAGAGGAGAAAAAAAATAGATGAATTACATGAGAAGAAAAAGAGCGATAGAAGATGTCGAAGGGAAATATATTTTCCATTCGAGAAGAAAGATAACGAAACGCAGGATCTTGTTAGGAAGTTACTTGAAACGAGAACCGAGGGAAAGAGAGAGAGAGAGAGAGAACGAGAGAAAAATAGTCTTTGATGATATAGTGCGTGTCTGTTCAATTAAGAGAAAATATATAAATCTTCATAGCCTTCAAGCAACATCAGTCGAAAGAATTCTATACAAGTTTATGCCATAGATATTTATCATTTTTCAAAGTCCTCGATCTTATTATCACAGATCATTATCAATAGTTTCTTTTTTCATGTAAAGTAGAATATCGAATATTGACTTAAGGTAATCATCGAATTTTGTTTATGATTTCATTGACTTTTGCTTTCTTTTTATTATTTATTCAAATCAATAAATTTGTTCTTTTTTTTTCTCTTTTTTCAAGAAAATGTTCACGAATACTTATCGTTATTTATTAATATTGGCTGCTGCCTTCTGCTTTCTTCTACTTTTTCCTTCGATTAAATGCGAAGACGAACAAATACAACAAACATCAACCGAAGACAAACTTCAAACATCAACTCTGCACACTCGATTAAGTTTTATCTTGCAAAAACAACAAGATGCATCAAGACAGTCGAATGAAGATCGAATTAAACAATTATTGGAAGAATTCTTTCGAATTTATCCATACCGTCGAGCGTCATCTTTTCATGCCATGCGTGGGAAACGATTTATTCAAGCGAATTAAAAACTTCACTATTGAACATTGTCAATTATCTTCATGTGTAAAAGAATATTTCTTTTATGAAATAAAAGATCATACAGTTAAACGGATATGTAAATGTAGACGTTGTATATAAATATATTTAAAAAACGCACACATGCACACACACACGGTGGTCTTATATTTTATTTATTTTTTTGAATAATGAGAAAAAATAAAGATGCGCAATTGAGCCGAGACAAATTATTGGATAATGGTTGATTGTACTTAGTTTTAAAACGGTAAGAACTTCTAAAAATGTTGTCACTTGAAAGATCTTTTCTATGATCTATTCATTTACTCTATTTAAAGTATATCGAGAGAAAATCTTCAACTTTAATTGAAATCGGATTAATGAATATGATAATCATAGGAATCACCTGATGAATTTTTCTTTTATTAAGAAGATTTTTAAACGCGTAGGTGAAAATACATTTAGATTTAGCTGTCATCATCATGATCTAGTCGACCGTAAGATATGTTTACGTGACTAACTTTGCTATTAAAATCAGAAAAGACAGATCATGTCAGTTAGCTAATTTAAGACGAAGACTAAAATTCAGCGCAAACGGATTCGATATCATGCGCAAGGTAAAGTATGATTAATTAAATAACTATAATGCATATCTTTTCATTTATTCAACAAGAATCATAAATGGAATCTTATATGACTTCAAGTACACAATGGGTCTAAAAATAGTATAAGATAGAAATTGAAATAAATACATGTACGCCTCTAGTTAGAACTAAACGGTTTAAATAGGAAGAAAATCAGGAAATATGTTCTATTTTAAATCTCTCCAGAGTAATGATGATTATACAGAAAATGACAAGTACTCGGCATTGAATATTGGAATTTTAACTAGTATAAGGAATTAAACTTTATTTGTTTTCTTTTTGTATCTAATGAAACAGATGGAATTATTTATTCTTCATTAATATTAATAAAGACTGATCGTTATGTGATTCGATCTTATAGATCATGTTTGTGTTATAAAATCCATCGAGTTCAGTTTTGTTTTACCTCGAATTAAATGAACAGATTCATATGCCTTGCGGCTTATTCTCAGAGAATAATAATCACAAACATTGAAAGCTTTGTGTTCTTCAACAGAATACTGTCTGCTGTGCGAACAAAACAAAACGACAATGTTAATGAGTTGTCTAACTGTGAAATTCATGATGTGCGGGTTTGTCTGAAGGATAAGAAGTCTATCAGTGAATTTGCATTTTTCGGGCGAAATCTGTCTCAATTGAATAAACAACGAAAAAGGGCGTGTTTATTTTCTGTGCAAAAAAAGAAACAAAATAATCAAGTTTTGTTTGTTGACAAAAAAAAGAACGATCAAATTCATGTCACACAAGTTCGAATTTATTAGGTATTCAACATAACAGAAAAGAAGATTCTACAAAATTGTACAAGTTTTACTCTTGAGCGTGGTTAATAGGTTCGAACTTTTTCTTGGTCCTTGACAAATTTCTGCTTCGAAATCATTTGTTGACAGAGTCGGTTGCATAAATGATGAATCCAACATAAACGATGACTCATCGAGAAACGTCGCCATATCCGGTTCGACAAGATCCAATGATGAACGTTTGCTCATTAGTCTCGCGATGTCTTCTTCTACTTTTTGTACATTTTTATGTCCAGTTCCGTAATTGGCACGATAGATCAATAGACTTCGGTTGTAATGTCGATATGCTTCTGAGATTGTATTCGTTTTTTCGTAATAAAACGCAAGATTTCTTAAACTATTCGCTATATCACGATGATCAGATGATAATGTTCGACGATAGAGATCGAGAGCTTTCAGTTCACATCGAATAGCATCTTTGTCCATGTTAAGTTCGTTATAGAGACCGGACATAATCGATAAACACAACGCCATTGTTTGATAATCAGGTGGTGATGCTGATTCGAGAATTGACAAGGCTTCTTCATAATATTTCACCGCATTCGTTGGCTGTTTACGTTTAAGTAGATCGCCCATAATCATAAGAATTTGTGCAATCGATGGATGTTTAGCATTTAATTTCGATTTTCGCCCATTGATTTTCTCTTGACATAATTTCAACGCTTTATCCGTCTCATTCATTTTCTTATAAGTATCAACAATCCAATCGAGATGACTAACTAAATTCGGATGATCCAACGGCAAACATCGTTCTTCAATTTCTAATTGCAATTGATAATATTCAAGTGCATGAACATAATCATTTTTCTTTTCATAAACATAACCAATCGAACCTTGACATCGTGCTATTTCTCGATGTTGTTCAGGTCGAATGTTTTTAAATATTTCAAGAGCACGAAGTAGATAGACAAGTGCATTATCATAATCACCTTTGTCACTGTAAACTTTGCCGACATTTTCATTGATCATTGCAGTCTGAGGATTTCCATTGGCAGTCATTTTTTCTGTAATTGGTAAAGCTTTAAGAAAATAATCTAATGCAAGATCAGGATTTCCTTTGGCTTTATGAATCATTCCGATATTATTCAATGATGCAGCCATATGTGGATGATTGGCATCTAAACGTTTCTTTCGAAGTTCATAGCCGAGAGAAAAATTTTTCAATGCTAAATCCCAATCGTCTCGTTGATTATAAACATTTCCGATGTTATTATAAACCGATGCTTTATCAGCATGTTCATTGCTTAAGAATTTGGAAACAATATGAAAATATTTCTCAGCTTGATCGATATCAGCTAATTCATGGAGAAGAATGTATCCGTAGTTGATAATTGCTGATGGTTCTTCCATTTCAAGTTTATTCACAGTGAGATATTGATCAACTTTTTCTGAACATTCATCTGTTGTGATTAATTGCACTTTCCAAACGTCTAATGCGGCATCGAAGTGAACCGATTGAATTTTAAAAAGTGAATTTAAATTGAAGAGAATTTTATCGTGATCTTCGAGTCCATCTTTCTTCTTGAGATTAACAAAATTCGCTGTTTTCATTGTTGGATCAGCTTTAATTTCGAAGAAAACACGTTGAAAATTATTCATAATAAATTTCGAACAAATAAATTTAACGTAAACATCTAAATTCTTCGATGCATAAAAAAATCCATTGATCGATATAATTTTATTCACATTTTCTTTCAAATGTTCGAGATTTTCCGTTGAAATTTGCACGCCTCGATATAAATTTACAATTTCTTGATCTTTCTTCTTCTCAATTGAATTGTACAAATCAATGATTAAAAATCGAAATGCAATAATCAATTCAATATCTTCCGTGCGTAGAGCTTTGTTCAATAGTTTGTGTAGAAAAGGTTCATTCGTATAACTTTCAATGGCTTTCTCACTCGTGTAATTCCTTTGAAATTCTTCGATTTTCTTTAATTTATGTTGATTACTTTTGTAATAAGTTTGACACATGTCGAATAGTAATTGTTTCGATTGTTCATCGGATGGTAATTGTTTGAGAACCATGATTAACATTTGATGAAGAAGGAAAATTGCTGATTCTCGCGTGAGATCTTTGAATGAGATTTGTTCGGGATCGTAGAGACCGAATGTAACCGTTTGTTTTTCAATGATTTGCATTTTATCGAGAATTGATTTGACTAAAATATCTTGATCGTCGAATATTTCAACGAATTTTGCCTGTTTTTTGGTTAATTCAATGTAACTTCGATGATCCATAGAGAAAATAAAAACAGCAACAATTGTTGGATAATTTTTTATTTCGGGTAAAACCGGTTGAGCAAATGTATTTGATAGTATGAGAAAGATTTGTTCGTCTTTGGTTGCTTTGATTAAATCGAAACATCGGTCAACATCGGAAAAGAATTGAACCGATGGATCGATTTCGAGTAATCTCAATTGCATTCGACGATAATCAACTGAATTATTTATATTTTCATCGAGCCAAATCAATTGAATATCTTCTTTGTTTTCATTGATTTCAGTTAGATGAAGATTTCGATGAATTTTAGTTGTTAACAAATTCGTACTCATTGGTTTAGTAAAATGAGTTTTTTTTTCAATATACGACGAAGAATTCCTATTGAATGAAATCACATATTGTCATAAATATGTTGGACAAATGAAAAATTGAAAATAAAAATCAAAATATTCTCATTCATCAGGTTTCTTATTTCATTATGAAGCAACTAGAATTTTCTCTTTGTTTTTACTATATAGAATGAATGAAGAAAAATAAATAGATAAACTCGAAAAAATCACCAGATTTCTAAGTTTTCTTTCTGAAAGACAATGACGGCAATGTTTTTACGAACGCAGATATATGTTTTGATTAAAATTCCTTTCGGACTTTGCCTTTTGTTACGTTATTTTCACGTTGAAATTTCATACAACTAAAAATACTCTTCGAACTTCAAGTGCAAACAATACTTTTTCGAATTAATAAACATCGTAAAGGACATGTTTTCCGTTTTTTAGCAATAAACTATTGAGAAAACTTTCGAATAGATGTCAAAGTTTTGATTGATATTTATTTTTCATGTCAAATATTGAACAAATCCGCCAAAATACGAAATCTGATCAATGTTTTCATTGAATCAGTAACAAATAAAGTTAACAATCAATTAAATGGAAAAATAGAGAACCTAGGTTCGTCTTCTTCTTGATGAACTTCGATCAGATTTCGATGACGACGACGATGATGAAGAAGATGACGAAGAAGTCGAAGGTCGTCGTTGACGATCATGACGAAAACGTTGTCGTAAAAACTCGGGTGTTGGCGAACGAGCTTTGACCGGTGATGATTTTCTTCTACTACGACTGTTCGACGCTCGACGTGATGATCTCGAGGATGAAGATGACGAAGAAGACGATGAGGATGTTGACGAAGATCGACGACGAGGACGACGAGGTGTTGGAGATCGACTGAAAGAAACTTTCTTCAATCTTGGATCTATCGAAAAAAGAATAAGAATTACCTTCGAGATCGTGTTCTCGATCGGCTACTTGAATGTTGTCGTGAACGATAATGACGATTTCTCGATGATGATGACGATTGACGTAGTTCGGATTCACGAGCTTCACGTTCTTTTTCTTCACGTTGTTGACGTTCACGTTGTTGATCTTTATCTTTTTGAACTAAAAAACAATTCTTTCGAAAACAAAGTTCGTTAAATCGAAGAAACCTACATTGCTTTTGAATTAAACTTTGCATCCGGCGTTTGAGTTTTTCCTGAGGAGTTTTAGCCGATGAATTCTACAATTCAAATCGTGAATAATTCAAAAACAAAATCATCTCGAAATCAAATCACCTTTGTAGCTGATTCATTAGATGTTTCTTTTGCACGATGATTGATTGGTGTTATTCCTGAATTTTGATTGCGCCTAACGCAAGAGAAAAAAACTGATAAACAGCAATCGATGAATTCGTTTTTTGAACATACTGTCGAGCTTCTTTTCGTTTTAAATATTGCTGAAGATCATCTTCTTCATCGTCGTCGTCGTCGTCATCATCGTCACTTTGTTTTTTTTTCGATGGTTTCTCTTCTTTTCTGACGATTTTAATAGCTGGTATTTCGTCATCAGATCGCACACGTCTTTCTCTACAAATATTCAAATCGAATTTCTTCGAATATATCAATGCTTCTTCATACGGAGATGAATCTTCTTTTAATTTTTGCAAAGTCGATAGAAGAACTTGACTTTTCCGTGGTACAGCTCGACAAGGAATGATCGGTTCACTAAAACAATTCAACTTTCCCCCTCAAATCTATCAAAAAATCTGTTTTCTTACGTCGGTGCAGACGCTCTCGGGGGAGTAACCAATCGTTGAGTTCGTATTGTGATAGTATTCGGTTCGGCTTTCTTTTTCGCCTCACGACATTCGTCTAATAAAGATTTTTCGAATGGTCGTTTTCGTTTGGCATCATTTTTCGCCGTATCATCATCGTCACCGAACGCGGTGATAAACTCGATTTTTTCCTTGACTGGAGTTGTGTTGACTGGCGATGTCGATCGAGATTTCGATTTCGTTTTTGTTGTTGTTAAAAGTTTCGATGTTTCTCGATTTGAATAACTATGAAAACGAGAGAGAAATTTGAAGAACATCGAACTCAAATTGAGACGCACTTCGGTGGACAAAACTCTCGTTCTTTGATTCGTTTTTCTTTAGCTAAACGACGTTCACGTCGAGCTCGTCGACCCTAACAAAGACAAAATCCTTCGAAATTATTTCGCCTTTTTCTCT
>Ga0097679_1002575_pt1 | contig 14749 bp, 18 predicted proteins | sample ThiBiot_500_biof_2_FD_72848 | JGI IMG/M metagenome (GOLD analysis project Ga0097679, IMG submission 72848) | Wastewater bioreactor microbial communities from Cape Town, South Africa - Thiocy_cont_500_biof - 1398105538000 (version 2) (version 2) ...
ACGCTCACCGGCACGGTTGAATGGCAGTACCAGAAGAACGCTGCTGCGGATGCCGTAAGGGATCTTGCCGGCATTGTCTGCATCTCCAATCTCATTGAAGTCGTTCCGAGCGTCAGCGCCTTCGACGTGAAGAGGCGCATTGAAGAGGCGTTGGGACGCGATGCGGAACTGGAGGCCAAGGCCATCCAGGTTGAGGTCTCCGGCGGCAAGGTCACCTTGAGAGGTAACATCAGGACCTTGTTTGAGCGGGGAGCGGCAGAACGTGCCGTGTGGTCTGCCCCAGGCGTCCACGCCCTCGATGATCAGTTGCACATAGGTTGAACTGCTAACGGCAAAGTAGGAGGCGAAGGCAATGCAACACGACCCCACTCGCATAGAAGAAGCGCTCCTTGCGGGCGCAGGATATTGTGTCTCTCGAAATCAAAATTGCGACTTTCGTCTTGATCATGTCGATCACGACGAATGGGAAATTGCGGTTCTCTCGGGAAGAGCCCATTCATGGATTCGCAGCGAGTTGTCTGCTCCTCTCGCGCAATGTCTGGGCGATAGCTTCAAAGTGGACATACTTGGTGCAGACCGGTTTTTAAAGCGTGCACGAGCTCTTGGCTTTCAAACCGAGTTTGTCGGCGGCGATGGGAAGGACCGATTCTAAAGGAGCAACGTCCGTGTATAAGACTATTGTCTGCGCTATCGGCTTGGGCTCAAAGGAGAAGGGCGAACATCTACTGCACATGGCTCAGGGGCTTCTCGATATCGATGGCTCCCTTCATCTCGTCCACGCTATCGAGCGATTTCCGTCGCTTGTCAGGCAAAGTCCGGACGACTGGGCCATGTCCGTGATCAACGAGGCGGAAGAAAAGCTGTCGCAGCTCTGCAGGGAGCCCGCAATCCCAGCACTCGTTCACGTGCGAACCGGCCGGGCCGCAGATACGATTCTGGCGGTGGCCGCCGAGACATCGGCCGATCTGATCGTTGTTGCCGCTCATGCGAACGACGTCTTCGACAGGCTCTTTGGATCGACGGTCGACAATGTTGTTCATCACGCAAAATGTTCGGTTCATATCGACCGGATTTCGACCATGGCAAAGCACTAGAAGCCATAAACTTGTCGCCCTTCCGCGTCCGAGGCGGCATGGCGGCACATATGAAGGCTGAAGCCTGAGAGAACCCACCAGTTAATCCCGCGCGCCCGGCGCAACCTCACTGTTCGCGGGGATCGCTCAACGACGGATTCATGACAAAGAGATAGACATGCGTACAGCTCTTCTGGTTGCCTTGGTAGCAGGTGCCATCTTCGGCACATATGCTTACCAATCGAGTGGGTCTGACAAGACCAAGGAACCAAGCCAGCAGCAGTCAAGCAATACAGGTAGTAAAGCAAGCAAGCCGAAACTCGGCTATCCCGATCCCTATATTCCTCCAACAAAAGGCAATGGCTTTTGATTTGGAAAGAGGCTTAAGGAGTGAAATGATGGCAAGGGATGTCCGAGTTATCGTGGTCAAGCATCGACGCGTCCGTAAGCAAAGCTCGACTGAACAGAAATTGGGGGCCCTAAGTCCCCACACGCCAGTTAGTTCTCCGGCGGAAAAGCAAAGTCCGCGACATCGGGGAGTATTGCATCTGCCGGCAGGCCCATCCCATGACCCGGGCGGGTTCTGTTGCAAAAATTGAGGTAGTCGCGTCGGTAGATTGCCACGGCTGCTCAGAACGCGGCAGCCAGGCTCTCAACCTGATCAGAGATTGACGGGTTGGCGCGTAAGCGTCCTGCAATTGGCGCTTTCGTAGCATCTGGATCATCTCAATTCCGGACAATGTTGCCACGGCCGATTTAAATGACTTGAAGCCGAGCATCGGTCTGACACGCCGCTTGATGCGTCGGTGATCCTGCTCGATGCGGTTGTTCAGATACTGACTCTGTCGAATGCATAGGAATTCAGCACGACGGCAGGACCGATCCTGAAGGCGGCTTGTGGTGTCACAGGAAATGATCGCTTCCCGGTTGGTCTGGCTGCCATCGATGACGATGCGCTCCGGCCGGCCGTGCCGGGCGAAAGCCTTTCTGAAGAAACGTTTGGCGGCGGAGAGATCACGATGCTCGCTGAGCCGAAACTCGACCGTATCGCCGTTGCTGTCGATGGCGCGATAGAGATACGTCCATCGGCCGCGAACCTTGATATAGGTCTCGTCGGCGTGCCACTTGCCAGTGACGGCGCGCTTGCGCCGATTGAACCGATCCGCCAACAGGGGCGCAAAGTGGACGACCCAGCGATGGATCGTCGAATGATCGACGCTGATGCCGCGTTCAGCCATCATTTCCTTCAGGTCGCGCAAGCTCAGGCCATAGCTCAGATACCAGCGCACGCATAGCAATATCACTGACTGCTCGAAATGCCGACCTTTGAACATTGCCAATCTCCGCGACTTCAGGAGATCAATGCCATGTCACCAGTAACCAGGAAGTTTGCAACAGAACCATCTAAGGCGGGATCGATGTCGATGTTCTGACTCTTGAGTAGCAAAACTTGTAGGATAGCGTTTCATCTTGTGAATGAAAGGACCAAGATCAAGCTGCTCCGCCCAGGCATCGCGCTGCCTGGGCGGAGCAGCGATTGCCGTCCAAACGAGGCGAGGCGGCATTCTGGTGTGTGAACGTTATCTGCAGCTATCAGGCCGCTAGAAAACCAACTAGCTCAGTCGCTGTTGTGATTACTTCTTCAAATTAGGTTTTAGTGGCCGTCGGCGTCCCCATCCGCATCTCCACGCAACGCCAACGCTGCAATAGCAGACGGAACGTTGGCTGCGGAGGACGAGCCGACCGTTGGAGCTGAGGTCTTGGCCGGATCGGAATCCGGAGTCGTAGGCGCGGGGAGTTTTGAGGGGATTGATGCAGCCGCTGTTGCCGCAACGGAGGTTATGGAGGTCATTGATAAAGCCCTTCTTCAGCGGAGCTTTTGCGTCATGCGTCAAGCGCGGCCAGTTTTTGCAGATGGTTCATCCATCCGAGGTTCGGATCGAATGGGTATTTTTCGATCGCAAGCCGAACCTGGCATTCGATTCTTACAAGGGACTTATAAGATCGCGTCAGTAATCGCGTTTTCGAAGCTGAGTGCAGATCTTCTTTCAGCAGCTTGCCGATAAGCGAAGTTGGGCGCGGACAGCTCAAATTGGAAGAGAGAGATTGTTTCCGTGAAGGGCAACCAGGGAGGGGCACGCATCCCCCGACGGCGAGGCGAGCAAAGCGCTTGGCACCACACAAAATTCTGAAGTTCGCTTTGACATGAGGTCGTCAGAAGGTTTTGGTAGCAGCGACCAATGATTGCCTCTCAGCTCCCAAAGGAAATCGAATGGACAGTGCGCAAATGGAACGGCACTTTATAGACCGCGTTGGATGGCTTCGCGCTGCGGTCCTTGGAGCCAATGACGGGATCATATCAACGGCCAGTTTGATGGTGGGGGTCGCGTCGGCCGTAACATCATCGAACTCCGTTCTCGTGACGGGTATCGCTGGTCTTGTCGCCGGCGCGATGTCGATGGCTGCCGGGGAATATGTATCTGTAAGCTCACAGGCCGATACGGAGCGCGCCGATCTCGCAAGGGAAAAACGCGAGCTTGCGACGAACCGTGATGCGGAGGTTAAGGAGCTGGCGGCCATATACGCATCGCGTGGCGTCGATCCGGCTCTATCTATGAAAGTTGCCGAGCAGCTAATGGCAAAGGACGCGCTTGCCGCTCATGCTCGCGACGAGCTGGGAATTTCCGATACAATTTCAGCCAATCCGATCCAGGCGGCCATGACCTCGGCGGCAACTTTTTCGTCTGGCGCGATTCTGCCCGTCTTGGCTGCTTTGATTGCGCCGAAGAATATTCTGGTTCCTGCCGTGTTTGGAGTTTCGCTGGTTGTTCTGGCGCTGCTTGGAGCGATTGGCGCCAGGGCTGGCGGAGCTGCCATACTGAAACCCACGCTTCGCGTCGCTTTCTGGGGGGCTATCGCGATGGCCGTTACCGCCGGGGTTGGCACAGTGATCGGCACCTCGGTGTGAGCGAGGCAACTACAGCTTCAAAGGGCAGCCGTCCGACAGCAAATTTTCCGGTGCACCCTGAACCATGGCGATGGTGTAGCTCTGGATGACGCGGTTTCCGGCCTGGCGTGACAGGTTGCCTAGTACTGAAAATGAGTCGAAGCAGCCTGCATACCGCTCAATCGCACCCTCGTTTGTCGGCACCACGAGAAGCGCTGGCTTGTCAACCAATAGCGGATCCGGGGTTTCGAACGTGAAACGCTGTCGATCGACGATTTGCACAACGGGGCTGCCATTTCCTAGCTCAAAGGCCAGCTCTCCCGTCAATCCGTAGTCGGTTGTCGCGAGCCAATCGGCGCCAGAATTCTCGCGCATCGTTTCCAGTTGCTCAGCAAACTCGTGCCAGCCCAAAAGGGTGTCGGCCGGGCTATGCAATGGGAAGGTCTCGCCCCATGGCGTCGCAAAGTAGAAGAGCAGCAAGCAGGAGAGGCCGATACCGACGGGAGCGACCCAATATGACAGTCGTCTCAGGTGCTTTCGATCATGGATCCGAACCGCTGCGGTCGCGGCCAGAATTGCTATGGCAGGGTATGCCGGGCCGGGCCAGTTCGCATGAACGCGATCGTGCAGCGCATGAAAGATCATGTAAATGACGAGTGGTCCGTTCAGCAGGACCAGAAAGGCAATAGGCTGTGACGGCTTCAAATTCGGAGCGCGCAACCATCTGTAAATTGTAAGCGTTGCAAAAATCGCGATCAGCGGATTGAGAAGGCCGAACTGACCAGCGACGAACTCACCGAAGTAGGAGAGACCGGCATATTGATCCGCCAGGCGGCCGAACTGCTTGGCAAACGAGATCCAGTTATGGCTTGCATTCCAGGCCAAGACGGGACTGAACGCCACGAATGCCACGGCTCCTCCCGCGAGGAGCCAAGGGCTGAAGCGCCAGGGGCGTGCCTTGGGGTCCAAAGCCAACCAAAGCAGAATTCCGGGTCCCATGAAAAGATTGGTATATTTCGCAACGCAACCCAAACCCGCCAATAGTCCGGTCAAGAGCCACAGCCTCGGATCGCCACCATTGCGTAGCCTTGCCAGAGTCCACAGCGTCAAGGCCCAGAACATGGTTGACGGGGCATCCGGCGTTGCAAACAAGGCCGCGAGACCCATCAAGAGCATGGCATTCAGCCAGATCGACGCAATGCAGGCGATCTTCGGATCGTCAAAGAGTTCGCGGGCGGTTGCATAGACGGCGGCTGACGTTATGAGCACCGAGATGATCGCAAGTACGCGAACCCCAAGCAGGGTGTTACCGAACAGGTGCGTCGAGATCCAGATCCACCACGCGATCATCGGCGGGTGATCGTAGTAGCCCGCCGACGGGACACGCGACCAAAGCCAATAATAGGCTTCGTCCGGAACGAGATCGAAATTTGCCATCGCCCAAAGCCTGAAAATAGTCAGGGCAATGACGACGAATACTGTTTTCAGCAGCGCGCCCAGCTCCCGAGATAGTTTGCTATTTCGCCCGCCAGGTAATTGCCGAACTTGTGATGTAGTTCCATACGGCACCAATAACGGCTCCTGCGATACCATCCAGCCACCAGTGTGGCTCCTGATCATAGATGAGCGTCGACAGACCGACGCCGGCGAACACCCCGAAGCTGCAAAGCAGCGAGAACAACACAAGACCCGTGATGAAGCGCCATCCGCGCCGGCGCCTGTCCCTGTAGGTCAGGGCATTGTTGAACGTATAATTGGATAGGATGGCACTCATCATCGCGAATGTTTGGGCCGCGGGAAAGGAAAGGCCATCCGATAGAAGAAATCCAAGCATGCTCAGATGCACGAGCAAGCCGACGGATCCGACGGCGCAAAACATCAGGAAGTGTGGAGTGACAAGACCTCCGGTCAACTTTGCGATGATCAATCCGAGATATTCGATGACGATCGTTGCATCGAGTTTGCTTTCTCCATGCAGCCGCGGGCGGAAGTCGTAGGGCACCTCTGCGACGGCAAGCCGCTGTGACGACGACGTCAGGATATCCAACAGGATTTTAAATCCTTGCAGGGATAGTTTCGGTGCGGCGGCTTCGACGATCCCGCGCCTGACCATGAAGAAGCCGCTCATCGGATCGCTGGTCTGTGTCGGAAGCAGCTTTTGCGCTAGTTGTGTCGCGAGCCGGCTGCCGGCGTGCCGTAACTTCGTCAGGCCATCGACATGTTGCGTTTGGTCTCTGTATCTTGTCGCGACAACCAGGTCCGCAGATAGCGAATCCATCATCCGAAGCATTTCTGGCAAACAGCTCTCGTCGTGTTGAAGGTCTGCGTCCATCACGGCGACAATGGGGGCCGAACTGGAGAGAATTCCCTCGATGCACGCGCCCGCCAGTCCACGCCGGTTGATACGCCTAATCCCTCGCACGCGACGGTCACGTAAGGATATGGTGCGGATCATCTCAATGGTCTGATCGCGAGAGTCATCATCGACGAAGATCGCTTCCCATTCGATCCCGGTGAGGGCGCGATGAAGGCGGTTCACCAACGGGACGATATTGTCGATCTCGTTGAACGTCGGAATGACGATCGACAGAGAAGGCGCCAGCGGTTCGCCTCGTGTGTCGTCAATCCCGTCAGGATATGAATCCCTGGGTGATAGGGCTGTTTCCGGATTGGCAGCATTCATTTGTCCCGACCATCGCTCATTTACGGGAAAGACAGGTGGCGTCGTGGAGACGCCACCGCGAGCGGGTCTTGGTGACTGCGGCAATATGCTTGCGGCAGACGAAGGCCCAACCGCTGACGAATGCGAGGCACAGGATTTCACGCTCTCACGACTCTCCATGAATTCATGGAGCGACAGTGAAAGGCCAGACTTACAGCACACTTATAGGACGTGGGCGAAAGCGTGGTTTGATTTTGTCGGAAAGGTGGCGCGGTACGGCTCGAACGATGACGACTATCTCGCTGGAAACGCTTGCAAGTTTTATGCCTCGCGCGCTCTGACCTTCAGATGAGGTGCGATGGCAAAGGCAGGTGTCAACATCGACAGGCTTACACTGCGACGACGCGCTCATTCTTCCCAAACTTATAGATTGCTTACGGAAATGAGGCATTCGATCAAATCGGACGGGATCGGTGATCAGGGTTGAGCAGTCCCATGAAGCACGCTCGTGATGGAGCCACGATGTTCCCCCCTCGTCTATGACGACAGAGCGTAATAATTCGGGTTGGAGGGGGACGGATCAGGCCGGATTGAAGAACGCCCCTCCCAGCAAGGTAATCGATCCATAGACGAGGGCGGCTGACACAAGCAGGCAGATCGCCGCAAGCGGCAATGATCCACCCGTGGCCTCATTGCGATCGACATAATCGGCACGTCTCTTGCGGCCAGTGACCATTGCACCGATGAGGTTCTCGCGCTTGACAAATTGGTAGTAGAGATTTGCCGCTATGTGCAAAAAGGCCAGCCCGAGGATAGCAACATAAAACCATGTGGCGTGGATAGAGGCGGCCCAACCAGAAATCGTGTCGCCAACCATATCGGCAAAGGGTCCGGACGCGGTTACACCATCACTGGAGAAGAGACCGAGCAATACCTGAACGGCACAGACAATGAGCAACCCAATAACCATCAGTCCGCCGGCGGGGTTGTGTCCGAGATAGTGCATTGTTCTTTTGCCGCGCAAGCTTTTGAGGTAGTGCCATGCGGCGGCCGGCGAGCGTACAAAGTTTGAGAATCGGGCCGTAGACCCTCCGACAACTCCCCAAAGTCCCCGGTACACCAGAAGCACAAGGATGCCATAGCCGGCGGCCTTGTGGACAAGCATATCGGGATCGCTGAAACCACTCGAGATCCAGGCTGTGAGGATCAGCACGACAAGCGACCACTTGAAAAGGCGTGTAGGGAGATCCCATGCGCGGACATAGTGTTCCTCAGGTGACTGCGGCGTGTGGAGGCGATCTTCGAGGTGCTGATCTGAGAGTTTCTCTAAAGCGCGTCTTTGCTGGTTCATTCTGGGTTCCTGACTCAAAGCAATCACTTGTAAGCGGAATGGCAGGATTTGCATTCGCCGGCGACCTCTGCAAAGGCCTTGCGAAAGCTGGCCTTGTTTAGCGGGGCTTGGCTTGTTGCATCGGCCATGGCCGCCAATTGCTTGAATCTCGCGCTGAGATCCTTTTCCTTGGCGCCGCCTTGGCCGGCGAACATGTCGCTCGCGGCTTGAGCTTCAGACGCATAGCGCTGCATGATCTGCTTTGCGGATGCGCTATCGAAGTTGGCGAGAACGGCTTTGGCCGACGTGGTATTGTCGCGCATATCGCCCATTATGCTCTTCAAGGATGCTGCAAAGGCAGGCGCGACCGCAATTGTGAGGACGAGGGCGGTCGCAATATAATATCGGGAGCGGCTTGTGGAAGCTTGTGGTTCTGTCATCTGTTTATCATCCTTCGAAAGCTATTCGCGATCCGGAAAGGGGGCGCATGGAGACACCCTTCACGGACGCCGCAGGCTCCCGCATCCGGTGCACTGGATTGTTAATCGCCTAGACGGGGAGCCATGGTATTCTGACCGTTATCTCAACACGAAACTGGTCTCGAATGCGGCTCCCGGCCGCTTCCGGTCGCTTGCCTGAATGTCCTGCCAGCTCCGGTCCATTGCGTAGGCTGAAGATACGATCGGAATGCCGACATGACCGTAGTAAAACGACAGCTGGCCTTGCGCCTCATAGTCATCCAGGCCCGCAACCTTCTTCACGTAGAGAGCCGCAACCAGGCCGCTGCGATCCGCGCCAGACTGACAGTGAATGAGGATGGGTTTCGGAGCGGAAGCCATCAACGACACGATTTCCGCAGCCGTGCGTGGCGATATCATCTTCGAGGCAGACATGCCAAAATCGATGTGCTCTATGCCAAGATCCTTGGCCATGGCGACTTCCCTGTCATACCACTCCGCTCCCGGATGATAACCTCGCAGGTTGATGATGGTCTTGATACCATTGGCCCGGACATAAGACGCCAGCTGTTCAGCAGTTAGTTGTGCAGAACGATAGAGTTGACCATCGATAACGGGATGAAAATTACCGCTCAATTGAAGATAGGCGGCGTACGCTCCACAGCTCAATCCCAAGGAGCCGATCAGCGTAAAGAAGACGATCGTCATACGTCGCAGGCCATTTCGCGCCATTTCGCTGTAATTCCGCTTGTCATATGAAACAAATGCCGGATACTGCTGACGAGCACCTGAATGAATACATTAACGATGATTAACCTCTGCTAGCCTTTGCAATTGATGAGCGATAAGAGGAAACAAAAGCGAAGAACGAATACCATATTGTCGTGAAGAACGATTGATGGTGGCGATCATCTCGCTTGAGGCTCACGCTGCATTCTTCTGGTGAGGCAAAGCAGTGATACCTTGGTTCCGCAGAACGAGACGCCAGCTAGAACGACATTGTCGCGACTGCGCCACCGGACGGCAGATTCGATAGCACAAGCCGTCCATCGTGCGCTTCCATTGTCTCGCCAACGATGGAAAGACCGAGGCCCAGGCCATCTTCGCGATCGGTTTTTCCCACGGCTTGGCTGACCTGATTCAGGCGCATCTTGGTAAAGCCTGGGCCTTGATCGGCCACACTGATACCGATGTTAAAGACCGAGATGGTAATCACCCCGTTCTCGGGACTATGGTGCAGCGCGTTCTCGACCAGGTTGCGAAGGGCGCGAAATATGAAGTCCCTGGCGCCGCTCATGAGCACAGGTCCATTCTCAATTTTGAGTTCGATATTGCGACGGGCTCCGACGATCATGGGAGCCAGATAACGCGCAACATCGGTGGCCACGCCTCCCAGATCGACGACATCGGTTGCTTCGTAGTGGAGCGTCCGTACGCGCACCCGGTCAATCAATTGTGTGATAACCCGTTCGATGTCTTCAAAGTCCCGCTCCACCGCGCGCGCAATCTGGTCCTGGGAGAGGGATAGGCGTGTCTTGGCGATGGCGAGCGGTGTGCGCAGTTCATGAGCCAACTGTCCGGAGAAGCGTTCCAGCGACAGAAATCCGCCTTGAAGCCGATCGAGAGCGGCATTAACCGATCGGATCAAGGTCAGGACATCGTTAGGCATGCCGCTCTCCGTCAGGCGCGCCGCAATGCTTGAGGGACCGATCCGGGCAGCTTCATGCGCCGCGGTGCGCAACGGCCTTAGAGCAAGGCCTACCACAATGATGTTTGTTGCGAGCAGCACAAAGACAAAGGGAATCCAGATCCAGGCGATGTCCCTGACGAATTCCTCAAGAACACTGTCGAAGATGACGTGAGCCTTCGGGAAGGCAACCTGGATGGCTTCCACCGGTCCAGACGATGGGGTGGGGAGTGATATGCCAAAAAGTGCTTTCTGCCCCCCGTGGGATGGCAGTTCAAAATATTGGGTTCGGTTGTCGATATGGGGTATCAATGGTTGCTGCGATCCGGAAGAATCGATGGCTCGACCGTCTTGCCCCAATATGACGTATTGCCCCCGTAGCTCGCGGATCCGCGCTTTGATCGCTTTTGCATGAGGGTTCGAAAGCTGCGGGTCTGCTGACAGTTCGCGGTGCAGATCCTCCGCAAAGGTTGAAAGCGTCTCCTCACGAAATGCGTCGTTCGAGGCTTGAAAGCGAATGTAGAGAAACACCGCGCTTGCGCAGATCGCAACGAAGGCAACAATCGACATTGCCACGATCAACCGTTGCAGAAGTGTCAGACGCTGCATGTTCAAAGTCGTTTTTCCATCAGCATGTAGCCGATGCCGCGCATGTTATGGATGTAGAGGGTCGATCCGGCGCTCTGAAGCTTCTTGCGCAATCGATGCAACAAGACCTCGATGGCGTTCGAGCTTAATTCGTCGCCGAAGCCATAGATGGCTTCCTCCACCTCCCCCTTGGACAGGACGTGATTAGGGCGCCGCAGGAGTAAATGGAGTGCCGCAAATTCACGGCGACTGAGGGAAAGTTGCGTCTCGCCGACGGAGGCGGAATATTGGCTTGGATCAAAAGTGACATCGCCATGCTGCAGGACGGTTCCATGACGAGGCTGGCCGCGGCGCATGATCGCGCGCAGACGAGAAATCAGCACACCCATTACAAATGGCTTGCACAGATAGTCGTCGGCTCCGCTATCGAGAGCATCGATAATCGAGCTTGATGCGTCGCGTGCGGTAAGAATGAGAAGTGGTGTGGCTGGAGCCGTCTTTCGCAACGGTTCAATGAGCGTAAGCCCATCGCGATCGGGCAGGCCAAGATCCAGAATGATGGAGTCGTAGTCGACCGTTGCGGCAGCCTCTTCGGCATCATGCGCGTTGGAGACGTGATCCACGGTGAAGCCGTGGGAGCGCATGGCATCATGTGTCACGGCAGCCAGCTTGGCATTATCTTCGACAAGCAATATGCGCATGTAGCGTAGTCCTGTTATGTGGAAACAAGAGGTAGCATGGTGAGCTTTCTATTCGCTGTAATAAGCGAAGATCACGCGGCGCTACGATCGAGCCGATTTCGGGAGCTGAGTTTGCGGTAGTGACTGACCTCAATAGAATCTGACCTCGGGTACAATGTCTAGAAAGCTGTCGGATATGTTTGCGCGAGGTGCAGAGTTCAGCCAGCATCACTCAAAAATCTTGTCCGCCGTCGACGAATACTAACTCGTCAAACCGTGGGCCAATCTAGTGCGCGTTACTGTCACTAACCTGAAATCCGGCAACCCGGATACTTTGCCAGGGGATATAGCGGTGCGTTTCGGGGGGGAGCCATTGGATGAAGGCGCTGGATGGTCGCCGATTCCATCTTTCTGCCAGGATTCTGTAAGTGTCCCGTAAGCCGGGTTCCACATGGTTGCCCTCAATGTGGCGGTGATGTGCCGCTTTTGAGGTGGATGTCGTATGGCAGTTGCAAAGCGCTGTGATGTGCCGCTGGCGGTGTTTTTGATCAACCTTGATCGGGCCAACGATCGATTGCTTTCAATGCAACAGAAACTGCGGCGCATGGGCCTTTGGTACGAACGAGTGTCGGCTGTCGATGGCGCCGCGACGGAGTTCCCCATACGTGATTTCGATGAATTCGCCTTCCGCTTCAAGCATGGTCGTTGGCGTAATCCCGCTGAAGTGGGCTGCTATCTGAGTCATATCGAATGCGCGAGGCGCTTGCTCGCGTCGAATAACGAGTTCGCTCTTGTTCTGGAGGATGACCTCGCATTTCCGGATGATTTTAGGGAACTTGTCGATGCGGCGCTCAGCCAGCATGATAATTGGGATATCCTGCGTCTTTCGACTGTCAGCAGCGGGCGGAAGTTCAACTTTTCCCGATTGACCAAAAATCGAAGCCTGGCCGTGGCGTTCACCCGAGAAAAGGGGTCGGGCGCCTATATCATCAATCGTCGAGCCGCAGCTTGGTTCGTTGATGAACTCCTGCCCATGCAATTGCCATTCGATCTGGCGTTTGATCTGGAATTCTTCGCTGGATTGAAGTCGGCCTTTGTCTTTCCCATTCCGGTGGATCAGCAACTGGGACTTCCTTCCCAGATTCAGGGAAAGCGCCGTCGGTTTCACCGATCTCGGGGGCACTATTTGACGGTACTGCCCTATCGAATGTTCATAGAGACCGCGCGCCTGCTGGCGCGGCTACGTCTGCTGCTTGGCCATCTGGCACATCAAGGGACGAGGCCAGCGATGCGTGGTAAGGAAAAGAGCGAGTTGGAAAGAATGCTTCCTGTCGACAGCCAGACGAGGCGGATCGGCGAGATGTGATGAGATTAGGCGTCTATGTCATCAACCTCGATGCGTCGGTCGACCGATGGGCCGCCTTATGTAACAAGGCGGGCGAATATGGCATCGACCTGATCAGGGTGGCTGCCATCGACGGCCGCAAGCTGTCGCCAGCCGATTTTCGGGATGTCGATTGGAAAGGTTTTATTCGGCATGGGGGAAGGGCGATCCTGCCGGGCGAATATGGCTGCTATCGCAGCCATGTCAGATGCCTTTCCATTTTCCTTCAGAGCGATTTTGAAGCGGCTTTGGTGATGGAGGATGATATCGACATCACCGCCGACTTGCAGGAAAGAACGACTGCCATCCTCGAAGCTGCTCCGAGTGCGGACGTCGTCAAGCTCTTCAACCATCGAAACCGGGGCTTTCTCGGCGTTGCAATAAGCGTATTCGGCGATGAGATTGGCCGCTGCCTGCATGGGCCGCAGGGTTCTGCCGCTTGTTACGTCATCACCAGGGGAGGCGCGGCTAAGGCGTTGCCATTTCTGCATGCGATGAGCTTTCCCTTCGATGTCGCACTCGAAAGGGGATGGCATCATGGCTTGAATGTCCTGAGTGTCCGGAAGAACATCGTACGCCTGATGGGCCACAGCAACAATAGCCAGATTGGGAAACAGCTAGACTATCGTCGGGTGAAGTTTTCTGGGCCGAGGCGTGTGCCTACCCATCTTTTGCGTATTGCGGAATACTGCCGCCGCATCAGATATGTGCTGGAAATCTGAACACGGCCGATTTCGCACCGTCGGCCTTGCGTTATGCCAATACCGGAGCGTCAGCGCTTGATGGCCGTCAGCACGAAGCCGCGGATACCGAGCGGCAGGTTAATCTGCTCAACGCCTATGTCGTCTATTTGAAAGCCGGCGCCAACGAGTATCTCCACAGCGTCGGCAGATCCGAAGATCCGATGCGTCCCATCTTCGCAAAAGGGCCATTGACGCATGGTTTCCTTGTCCGTGGCATAGATTGCGATTCGGCCGCCTGGACTTAACACCCGATGGCATTCTGCCATATCGTGGCCTGCGTGATCGAAGAAGTAAATGACGTTGACAAGCAGGATGCGGTCGAAGGAGTGATCCTCGAACACCAGCGGGGAAAAGCGTCGTGCATGCAATTCAAGCTGCCCATTTGTGATGTACTTTCTATTTTTTCGCCGTGCCATGGCAAGCATGGCTTCGGAGTGATCGATCCCAAAAACCTTGCCTTTCGGTGCGAGACGGCAAAGAGCCGCAAGGCTACACCCTCCGCCAAAGCCAAGCTCGAGCACCCGGTGGGACGCATTAATATCCAATGCCTTGATGGCCAGCTTATATGGTTGCCGGTTAGCGATCGTCATGATCCGGCCAATCCATTGGCCGAAAATGCCTTCCGGACGCCGTAACTGGCGTCCGGTGGTTGACCAAATTGCGTGAATGTCCACAAACATCCTTATGCCTTGGCCTTTATCTTACCGATCAACTGTTCGATGACCAATCGGCGATTGTGATCCCACAGTGGCCGATCCTGGTTCTGCGGAATTTTTAGGGCCTGTTCCAGAATGGACTGAGCCTTTGGATATTCATGTTGTTCGTAGAGAAAGTCCCCGTAGAAGTATTCTGCGTCAAGGCTTTGCGGAGCCGTGCGAACTGCCTCTTCAAGAAGGGCACGTGCTTTCTTAGTGTCGCCGAAACCGAGAGGGAAGCCGGGCACCCTGTAGTAGAGGACGGCGAGGCTCGTTGGAGCACCCGCATCGAGCGCACGTGGGTTTAGATCGTAGGCTTTCTGGAGAATGTCTCTAGCTCGCTTGGCCAGGGTTAAAGCGGAAAACGTGCTTGCCATGGAGGTGTCCGACATCAGCGCCCTTGAGACAGAATTGGTTTAATTGAGAAGAGAGGATTTTCGGCTCATCGTAGCTCTATCAAAGGAAGCGAAGATGAGACAGAAAACCGGGCCGCAGACATCGG
>Ga0097679_1002593_pt1 | contig 14644 bp, 12 predicted proteins | sample ThiBiot_500_biof_2_FD_72848 | JGI IMG/M metagenome (GOLD analysis project Ga0097679, IMG submission 72848) | Wastewater bioreactor microbial communities from Cape Town, South Africa - Thiocy_cont_500_biof - 1398105538000 (version 2) (version 2) ...
TTGTTTAAATGATCTGAAATCATATCACTGAGATCTTCTTTGCCTAATTCTTTGTCTTTTAATTCCTGTCGATAACGTGCTTCAAGCGCTTGATTATTCAACTCGAGTTCATCGGGATTGAGAGCGATATCCACGCCACCTGATGTGTCAGCTCGCGAACCAGACGCTTGGCCCAGTTGACTTTTTTGTAAGGCTTGAAAGTCATAGACACGATTCGTTGAGAGCAACGATGATTGACCAACACCGACGGATTTTTCTGGTAGGACAGTGTATAACGATGGTGCAGCATCGTTTTCCATTTCTGCATGAAAACGAGCTTTACGCAATTCAAACTAAACAAGAAAAAACAAAAGCGAATTACGAGTGAAAAAGAAATCGATGCGTACTTGTTGCGGAGTTTCAGTTCCGAGAATCGATGATTGTGTGCCACTAGGTGTAACAAAACCTTCGCTTCCATGTGGCGTTTGAAAGCCTTGAGGGTGAATATTTTGTTCTTGCTCAACTGGATGATGATGATGCGCACTCGCTGTCGGCGCCGACATTTGTCCTTCGCCGGTCGATTCACCATCGAGACCTGTATCATCGTTCGCTTCTTCTTCTTCGGACGAGCTCATCACATCTTGTTCTTGTTCTTCTTCTTCAATTTCACCCCAATAACTCTTATCAATATTTTCTTCCTCAGTCAAATTTCTGATATAAGCAAACTGATTCGTACCGAAAACGTCGCCGTACAATGGCCGACCGTGTTCATCAACCGGCGGCTTTCCCCATCCGCCGCTATGATAACCGAATTGGCAACCTTCAGGTATCGGTGCATTCAAACCGGCAATTTTTAAATTTGGATAACTCGGCGGTGGCCCGTAACGTTGCATGGCGATCAGCCATGGCGGTGGATATTTGTCTGCTGTTGGTCCAACCGGTATGCCTAATGCAACACGAAGTTCTTCGCTGAGAATGCCCGGTTTTTTGTCTTTCAAACGAGTTTCATTTTCTTTGCCTTCGTAGTAGAGATCGCCGTGAATCGACATTCGTGGTTTAGTTTGCCAACGAAAGAAAGCATCGTGCAATTTCTGATAATCGATATCGATTTTGCCCAGTTTCGGTCGGACTTTTTCACGCATTTTCTGTTTCAATGTTTTGTTTTGTTCTTTTTCCTGTAAAGCTTCACGCATTTCCATGATACCAGTTCGTCGAATGAAGTCTGGTAATTGAAACGGTGGCTTTTCAATGCCACGTTTGCCTTGAAGATATTTTCGTTTGGCACTCCAATGACGTGGCACTGGGACTGTGTTTCTCGTTGCTTTGAGATGAACGAGTAATTTCGGATCTTTAGCTGTGACGTCGAACATTTCGACGACGTCAGGTCGTACAACTAATTGTTTCAATTGAGCGACCGACATTCGAGTTTCACGTTTCATTTGTTTTTTCGATCGTTTCTTATTTTGTTCGTCATCATTGTTGAGTTGTTTGCCTTGATCTGCTTGTTCATCATCGTCATCGTCTTCTTCATCTTCATTTTCGTCAAGATTGGTTTTATCACGTGGCAAAGGTGCTTTCGGTCGAAGAACTCTCTTGCCGTCTTTGTTGTAATAATACTCTTGGTTTTCGTCGGCATTGGGGTCTAATTTGAAACTTTCGAAGACTTTAACGAAATGTGAATAGTAGCCATCGCCTCGTTTAATCGGAAGATCTTCGGGAACGTATTCGATCTCGACATTGGGATCGTCTTCGTCATCGGACTCGTGTTTTTTCGATTTTTTCTTTTTATCCGACTCTTTTCGTGATGCTGGTGGTGGAGGAGAAGGAGGAGCAGCAACAGCAGCAGCAGCAGGAGTAGGTGCTGGTATTTTGGTTTTCTTTTTCGCTCGACGACGACGTCGTTTTTCGATTTCTTTCTTTGCTTTTCGTGATAAATTCGTTTGAGTTTGATCAGTTTCATCGTCATCGTCTTCATCATCATCATTTTCTTCGTTTTGTTCGATACCGGAATCAGTTTGACTGCCGCCACCTGTATGTGATTGACCGTGTAAACGAGCAACACGATCTTCTTCGTGTTGATTATCACGAAATCTCAAAACACGTTCCATTGTCGATGGAAAACGAATTTCATCCTGAAGAAAAGCAAAAAACGAGATTTGAAAAGGAAAAAGGAGAAAAAAAAAGAAACGAACTCGATTGGGCAAACCCATGAGTGGTGGCGGACCGTTAGCATTCGTATTTCGACCGGGAACAGACCAATCTATAAGCATTGAAATTCAATTTTATTCTATGCTGTCAATTATTCAACTTACCAAATGGTGGGAGATTATTATTATTTCTAGAAAAAACAAACAAACAAATCAAAGATTTTTAGTTTTCATTCGACACTTACGAAGAAGGCGGCTGTTGATATGACATTCTCAAATAATTTTCAATCTGAAATAGAAAAAAAAGAGATGAATTCATTATCGTATCATTACAAAAAACTGCCATCGAAATATATTCAATCGATTCCACCTCGACTTATGTCGGACACAGTCGAAGAAATCGTTCAAGCATTTCAATTCTTTGATTTCAACGACAATCAATCGATTGAAATCAACGAATTGAAACGTCTTTTTCAAAGTTTAAACATGAAAAAATCTTCGGAACAATGTCGAAAACGAATTCATGCGTTTGATTTAAATGGTGATGAGAAAATTGACTTTCATGAGTTCATCTTTGCCATGGCGAGATTAATCAAACACGATGTTTTTACTTTGACTGATATTCAACAAAGATTTAAGTACGTTTGTTGTCATCAGCATTTCATTTTGACGATGTGATTTTATCGTTTAGTAAATTCGACGATGATCAAGATGGTAAACTGACGATATCTGTCATACCGTTAGTCTTACGCAAAGCTTTCGGAATACCTGTTACCGATCGGGAAATCTTCGATCTACTTGCTCAATTTCATATAACCGATGAAACGAAAAAGATTTCCTTAGAGAAATTTCTTCGTATGCTTCAATATCTCGTTCGACAGAGTGAACAACCGCATGCCAGTGATTTTATGAAGAAATTAAATCATCGATGTGGACCCGCAGTACGAAATCTTCAACCGAACGATATTAAACTATTAAAAAAACGGACAGGAGGTTATCTTTCTTCAGCTATGGAAGACAAATAAGGCAAGATTCGAACCAATTGATCAATTACATGCATGACGCGACATCTATACAAATATTGTCTTGAAACTCATCGAATGAAATCGAATTGATTTTTATTGTTTTATTCGAAACAAAAGACTCGAAATTTTAATTTTTTTCTGTTGATTAATAAAAATCGAATCATCTTTTTCGTCTTGTCAACTTAAATGACTCATCATTGGTATATAAAATCATCCTGTAAGGCATTTTTCCTTCGAAACAATAAAAAAAGAACAAACAAAAAAAATCTAGAAATCAATCGATCGATTCAATGATTCGAATTGATAATGAATACAACTGAAGTATTTGTTAATTCATTTCCGTAAATAAACTCGTCTTATTCTTGTTATTTCAAAGACTGAATCATCATCATCATCGACAATGAATACTAATCAACCAACAACAACGACACCTGATCCTCATTCGGCCGATTTAGTTACGTATGTGCACGACTCGTGTCACAGATGAATCATTCAATTATTTTCTAGAGCTGTCCAATATGGTTTCTACGATCGTGTTGTTCAATTAATCGAATCGGACTATCAACTAGCATCGAAACCACTCGATGACAACATCACATTACTCCATTGGGCAGCAATTAACAATCGCGTTGACATCGCCAAATATTTGGTCAATAAAGGTGCAAAGATCGATGCAAGCGGCGGAGTTCTCAATTCAACGCCGCTGCATTGGGCTGTTCGAGATGGCAAACTCGATATGGTCATTTTTCTTCTTTCTTACAATGCTCAAGCAGAGATAGTTGATGGCGAAGGTGAAACCGAGAGATTTTGATCGATATCGTAGATTCGAATTTTTGTTTTGCAGGATTTTCATCGATACATCTAGCTGCAATGTTTGGTCATACGGCCATCGTTGCTTATTTAATTGCTAAAGGACAAGATGTCAATCTGCCTGATAGAACCGGTTGTACACCATTGATGCATTCAGTTGCACGGAATAAATCGTAATAAATCGAAAAATGATTATTGAGAAAAACTTTTTCGAATTTCAGCCGAGATCCAACTCAGTTGCTCATTCGTTTGGGCGCCGATGTGAACGAACAAAATCCATCGAACAAATTCACTCCTCTTCATTATGCAATTCAAGGCAACAATGCCGAAGCTATTCGAATTCTTATCGATTGCGGCGCTAAAACATCGATTCGCAATGCTGACAATGACGATGCGTATGATTTCGCAGCTAAAAGCAGCAATGCTCGATATTTAGTTGTTTTCATGGCACAACTAACATTTTCCAACAAAGATCTACCTCGTTGGCTACAAATCGACAGTTCATACCGACGATTCGGAACAAAAATTCTCCCGTTTATCATCATACTTTCGATTGCATTTATTGTTCAAGTATCGATAGTTTGGTATGCGAAAGTACTTTGTTTTGTTGCAGTGGGTTTAGTCAATTATCTGTTTGCATTGTAAGAGAATTTCGAGTTGATTTGAGGAATTCGTCAATGTCTTGTTGTCTAGAGTTTGTTTCGATGAACATGTCCAACGGAATTTACCCATTGCCATTGCTCAAGCATCGATATTCTGTCTTTATTCTTGTTATTTGTACTACTTCTTGCCATGTAAAAGCTCGTTGATTGAATTTGAAAATGTTTTTCACGTGTCGATTTAGATATCGGTGCAATGTCGTTGGAATTTATTGGTTTAGTGATATTTACCTATTTCTCATGGAGTAATTATTATCTCGCGCAAAAATGTGATCCAGGAGTTATAGTTGCCAATCGAGAACAACAAAATCGAGTGAGATCAGGGGAAAAATAGTTGATCGGAGTGGTTTTTCGTTTGTTTTGTTAGGTTATTGTTCAATTAATTGAACAGAATTTGTTCGAATTCGAGAATTTTTGTACTTGGTGTTTGATTCAACGGCCATTGAGATCAAAACATTGCAGAGAATGTCGACGATGTGTGGCTAAATTTGACCATCATTGTCCGGTAAGAACTCATAAAACGAGAAGAAAATCTTATTTATTTTCTATTCTAGTGGATTGATAATTGTGTTGGTGATAAAAATCTACGATATTTTACTGGTTTTGTCTTTTTCACTCCGATTTGCTTATGTTTTTACCTTCATGGTGCTTATCTTTGTGAGTCAATTTTACTGAATAACCTTAAAACTAATTCGTTTCTCGTAGATTTTCGATATCATTGTCATATAATCGTATCCGAGCCAGTTACTCATATCTTTTCCTGTGCACCTGCTGTCACTTGGTTTACATCGATCGCCTTTCTACACGTGATATGGATCAGTGGACTTTGCTTAACATTACTCTATCAGGTTGCGTTTGAAATATTTTCCTAACACATTTGAAAATATTTATTTTCAGATTGCAACGGGTTTTACTACGAACGAACGACTGAATATTTGGCGATATAAATACTTTCATCCGACGATGTCAAGTCCGTTTTCATTCGGTTGCATGCAGAATCTTGTTGATTTAGTCAATCGACGAGTTTGCTGGCTCACACCGACGACAATCGATTGGACGCAGATTTATTCGCTCGAAGAATTTCAACAAATCATTCCTTTTCGATTCAAACGAACGAATCTACTCAATGTCTGATAGTTCGAGCTTCTTGTGATACAAATATGATTTTTAGTAGTTCCTAAATGAATGCAGTATTCATATATTTATGAATAATAATTTGAATTGTTTCAGTTTGTCCTCCAATTTTCGTTTTTCAGATAAAATGAACAATCGAACTTTCGATAAAAGCCCATCGGCTGTACTCAAACGAAATGTTCAACAAATCAAAGAACAAACACAAAAACTGCAAAACAATGCAAAAGAGGCCGTTCGACGTTTGCCAGTCGTTCTCACTGAACCACAATTGAAACGTTTGAAAGTGCATAAATATGCGTCCGAAGGTACGACCTTAGTCGACCCGATTATGCAAGTTTTCTGGAAATGGCTTGTCGAATTTTGTCCGCTATGGGTTGCGCCAAATCTATTGACAATCGTGGGATTGACGCTGAATATTGGCACGGCTGTTCTGCTTATGATTGAAACTAATGGAGCTAACGAACAGGTTTTTGATTTAGAGAAGGAAAAATGTCGAAGGAATGTGTTTGGTTTTAGTGTTCGCGTTGGATTTATTTTTTTACTGCTCTCGGTTTGTTTATTTATCAATCACTTGATGCTATCGATGGTAAACAAGCACGTCGAACGAATTCTCAATCGCCATTAGGAGAATTGTTCGATCATGGTTGTGATTCAGTTTCAGCTGGTAAATCGAAATCAAACGAAATGATAGTAACTTTTTTTTTGTTTGGTTGTTTAGTATTTGTTACAATTGCTTGTTGTTGTGCTGCACAACTGGGCGTTTATCCTTGGTTAATGTTTTGGTCATGTATGTTATCCTTCTTTGCATTCTATTGTGCACATTGGCAGACATACGTGTCGGGAAAATTGAAATTTGGAAGGTAGAGCATTTTCAAATGAGGTAAAAAAATAAACCTTCTATTTGTCTGTTTTGAAGACTCGATTGTACTGAAGCTCAATTTTCATTCATAATTGTATACCTGATAAGCACAATATCGCCAGCATTTTGGTCGAAATCGGTAAATCGAGTGTTTTTTCTTTATATTATTCGAAGACTTTTGTCTAGATTCCATATTTGAATGTCGAATATCGCATAATAGTCGCATTACTTATGATCGGTTCGACACTATGGAGTTCATTTAATAATATTAGTAGTGTTTCACAAGGCGGTTGTGGACGAAATTTTTCTTCTGTTGCTGTAAGAATTCGTTTTTTTTAAAGGATAACAAGTTTATTTTGACGTCATCTCAGGATACGAGCATAATTTTTCCGGTTTGGCCAATTGGTCTCTTGATATTTCTCGCAACAGTAGCCTCGAATTATTCAATTTCAAGTGTCTTAGAAGAACATACATCACTTTGTCTTCTTGCATACGGCATTGTCTTCTCAAAAATTACAAATCGCTTAATTGTAAATTCAATTCGTTGCCTAATCAATCGAACTAATGTCTTTCTCTAGGTTGCACATATGTCGAAAAGTCCATTGAATGGATGGGACACATCATTCGTTGGACCGTTAGCTGTTTGTATTAATCAATATTTTAATTTACTAATCGATGAACATGTTTTTCTTTGGCTTTTTCTCGTAAGAGAAAACATTGAATGATTTCGAAACGATTTCATTGTTCGTTCTCTTTAGGGTTACAGTTTATATGATCTTCTTCGATATAATATCAAAGTTTGTCAAGAATTATGTGATTTCTTAGATATCCAGTGTTTCCGAATCAAACCACCCTCAGCTCCACTAACTGATCAACATCATTGAACAAAAACCTAATTCAAAACACACTTTTTTCTTCTCTTTTTTTTTCGACTACCTGTTGTATCTCTTAGGTTATACATATTGTCTCATGTTCGTATATACTTTTAATTGTCTATATATATATATATATACATGCATTCAATCCAGCATTGAAACTAACTTGTAAGCTTTTTTTTTTATTCAAGATTTTTTGAACATATTTTCAATCAACGATGACGAATGAAAATGAACCTCAAACATTCGAAGAAGCATTCGAACGTTATATCGAATATCGAACACGTTTTGAACGACTCGAAAGTGATTTTGACGAATATCAACAATCATCTTTGAATTACGAACAAGAATTAGAAGTACAATTGAAACAATTAGATAGTCAAACGCATCGTTTACAACAAGAATTATTCGTTGAACGTACACAAAACGAACAATATCGCGAACGAAGTGAACAAACAATCAAGCAATTCGACAAACGACTCGATCAAGTACAAGATGAACTGAATACATGTAAAAATTTAAACGATAAATTAACAACTTATATAAGAGAATTAGAACAAACTAATGACGATCTCGAACGAAGTATGTGAATAACAACAAGAATCATTGAAATGACATTCGATGTTTGGTTTGTTTTTTTTTAGGTAAAAGAACTCTGTTAGATAGTTTATCGACATTTGAAACACAACTTAATCGAGCATTAGAGCAGAACGCTTTGTTAGAAAACGAACTCGATGAAAAACAACAGGTTTTTTTTTGTTTTCACTTTTGTTTCCTTTTATAAATGAAAATCTTTTGTACAATTAGTTAACTGAAACTGTTCAACGATTACGTGATGAAACTCGAGATTTGCGTGAAGAACTCGATGTTCTACATAAAACTAACACAGAAAAAACACTAAATAATCACACGACATCTAACAAAGAAACGCCCATTGTGAATAGTAATCGTATGAAAAGTATTCTATCCGAAGCTGCTGCAGCAGCTGCAGCTTCCGGTTCGACACCAACACGAGATTCAGCCAATCGTCAAGTCAATGGTCATCATAAAACGCCATCGTCTTTGCATGGCCAAAAAACTCCCTCAACTCCCAAACCACCATCTCTTTCATCGGCTACAGATTATTCACGCATGAATATTCCAGGTTCGCCATCAACTGAACAACAACTGCCAACAAATGTCAATAGTCCACCAGGAGATTTTACTCAGCCATTATCGGTGCCAACGCGTTTACAATCGTTGAATTTAATTAATGAAGCATTTAGACGTTTCAGTGCAATCGAAGCAACATTAGCAGCTCAACGAAAACAATCTCAGATGACAGCATCTATGCATCGAGCGCGTTTGAATTCAACTACCAACAATACGACGACAAAGCAACAGACTAACACTGAATCGACCATAGCTCAATCTTAGATCTTCGCTCTCTTTCTCTCGATTTTTTATTTCAGATATATTTAAATATATAAATATACTGATAGAGTTTACTTTGTTTGTTTTTTTTCTCTGTTTCACTCGCTCTCTCTCTCTCTCTCATTTTATATATATATACATATATGCATATATAAACTATTTTATTGCTTTTGTTTTCTCTCATTGTCGTTCTTGAACAGCAAGAATACTTCTTCTCGTATTTTAGATATGTCAGGCAATAAAAAACCGAAACGCGACGATCCTTTCAATCGAACTTACACAGTCGAACGATTACTTAAACGACGCAGACGAAAAGTAATTTCTTGCTTGAACAGCTGAATAGAATATTTTTTCTTGTATTTAGGGTCGAATTGAATATTTAGTTAAATGGAAACATTATGACAAAAGTCATAATTCCTGGGAACCCGAAGGAAACATACTCGATAAGAGTCTAATTGATATTTATAAAAAGCAAAATAAAGCGACGGCAACTCATCGAAAATCGACTCAAGCTGTTGAAGAACCAATTATTGAGAAGAAAGAATCGGAACCGGAATCTGAACCGACACCCATCGATTATTGGTATCCACCGAGTGACCAAAAAGCGAAAGTTTCTATTACGGATATCACATCGGATAATGTTACAATAACAATTCGCGAGTTTATTTAGTTTCAAAGACAAGAAAGGAAATCTTTATTTTATAAATTGAATGTCAGACAAAATTAATGTGCGTGTGTGTGAGTGTGATTTTGATAAATAATGTAAATTTGTTGTAAATTTTGTGAATAAAATCAATGTTTTGTTTATAAAAAAAAAACTACGTGACAAAATCTATTGTTGAATAACGCAGACATGAATCGATTGTCGATGGATGTTAGGCAGAGATAGTTCTTGCGCGATAGCCGCTGCTGTATTCATAGAATCTTGTCGACTTGGATTGCTTAGACTATATTTATGTTGATTCGTGCAACGATAGTATTGAACGATACCAACGGGCCGAGATTTGAATGGAGTTGAACGAGGTATGTAACCGAGAGAATACAAACGATCATTATCGAGTTTACTCATGTATGTTCGAAAGAAATTCGGCTTTTGCCAACGGGTATGCCGACGAACAAGACAACGGTCGAGACTTTGAAACATTTCTCGTTGCACTTCGGAATTAATTAACGTATAGATCAAGGCCACAATTACTCCCTAGATTTGTTTTTGAAATAAACGTCAAAGAGAATTGAAAATGTTTTACTTGAAGCGATGATGACACCGTATGAACAGTTAAATGAATAAGAATCAAATTCGAGATTAATAATGGTTTAGTATTCCAAATGAAAAGAAAATAATGAATGCCAAAAACCGGAAGTAAAATCAATGTCGAACGTGTTAAACGACTAAATTGAGATTTATTCGATTTCATAGTTCTTTTTTTGCTCGTTATTTACCTATATTTAGCAAAACGCCTTCGATCACTGCATGCTGCTGTTCGATATGTTTTATTTAATTTTCGTGCTAGGAGAACGCAAATATAAACAAATATAATCGAATTAAACTAAAAAATTCAATGAAAACTCTTTCTATTTCTCGAAAAGAAAATCATCATCCTACGATTTGAAGGATCACATTTGGACCATGAAGAAGCCAATCATAAGTCGATGGTTCGAACCAACACGTATGCAAATCTGTTTTTGTTAAATAACGTGTTACATACGTAATGACGGTTAACATCAACGGAATAGCTAGAATAACAATTTGATTATTTTTTTTCTCGCTTAACAAAACGAATGATGTCGTTTATCTCAACTTACACCAACCGGTTAGTATATACCATCGAACTCGATCTTTATAAGCTTTAGCTCGTAATAAACGAAATAAATATAATGCTTCACAGAAAACAAACCAATGTGAAACACTACTATTGATATAATTCATAAGAATTGTAAATAATTTACAATCGAGTAACTAATTTCAAACGAAAATATATCGAAAGTGTTTTTATTATTTAATTACCTCATTTTCTTTGAAATAAGTTGTTGTTCGATTGCATGAATCAGTACGTGTGAAAACATTATGTTCGAAATAGCCTCGACTCATTCGAACTTCGGCATATAATTGAATAGCTGAACGAATGAGAAAGACAAGGAAAACATTCGCATGAAGAATATTTCGAGAACATTGCCTCAATCGACTAGAAAACAAGCTCATCAAAATAATTATTCAAAAGAAGAAAAATAACCTATTGCCAAGTAGAATTAATATTCCAAAAGTGAGAAGAACTATTGAAAGACCATTCGCACAAACAATAAAATATCGTCGAGTAACGATATATGTCGTTGGTAATGAAAATCCATTAGTCAGATTCTGAAAGAAAATATTGACTTTCGAAATCGTTTTATTTAATTTCTACGAACTGAATCAGTTGGTTCACTTGGTGTACAACCAATACATAAACCGTAATTCGCTCGATCTTCCCAACGAGAAGTATTCGTACATAAACGTGTCGCATAAACTAAACAATTCCTTTAGTTGTTTGTTTTTCTTTCATCGAAATATATCAAACCATCGACGCTCGCATCGGGGAAAACATCACGTGGACAGGATATTCTCTGTTGAATACCGGGTTCAGTTGGCGGCCAACAAGCAATCCGATCGAAATAGGCTGGACAATACGACGCTAAAAATCAATTCATTTCCGTGTTCTTTTTTTCGATTTTTTAATTTTAATTGAAATTACTATCAGTTTCATTGTATTTGGCTAGACAATCATCTCTCTGTTTGGCTGATGGTACTAGAATTGAATAGTCAATCGAGATGTATGTAGCTTGAGGGTGGTAGACAAGTCATTCTTACCTTTCGACATCGTTGAGGGAAAAAAAAGAAACAAAATACAGACGTCGTTTCTGTTAGAATATTCGAATAGATCGTCGTTTTCTTTCTTCTGCTTTATGTCGTTATGATAATGTTATTCAAATGAAAATGTTCAGCACGTCGACGGAACTCAGTGTGATTAAATCATCGACATTCAGATTCCTACTAGGTGATTATTATCAAGAATTTCAGCGGAAACTGATTCGTGCATAGTTTGATTTAGCTGGATCTATATATATGCGTGTGCGCCGAGATCTTCAAGAAATGCAGCGAAATGTAATAAACAATATATGAATAATTAAGTAGTCATCGAAAAACTCGTTGTTTTTTTCTCTTGTTTATTGGACATATTAATATAAATGAGAATCTTCATGCTGGTCTTATTTCCTTCGAAGGCACTGAGGACAAAAGAAATCTAATTAACGCGAATTCATGTCAATCAAAATATTAATAAAAAGAAAATGAGATGCAATCTTATATTGAGGTGAGATTATATTTGAAAAAAAAGACAGAAGAAGAAGAAGAAGAAGCAAATATGAACATGTACGAAAAGTTCACTTATCGTAACAACTACATTGAATACACAAATAAAAAGACAACAATAGATAAAATGAATATACAGAAGAAGAGTTATATAGATTTTTTTTTCTTTTCATTTTATGGTCACTGTTCATCTACTAGGGCTAAATGTTAGTTTTTATTTTTGTCTTCTAAATTTTAAAAAGCACCGGAATCCCAATGTGTTTATATTGACTAGGTAGAGTCAAAAAGAATCGATTGATTATTTCTCATTGTTTTCTTCGGGTTTGTTGTCATCATCCAATGGTGGAATATTTTCCGTTCGAACAGTTGTTGTCGTTGTTGTTTCGCCTCCGCTGCCAATACGTCGAATCGTTCGATATTCGGTTATGGTTTTTCCCGATGGTTTCGATGCGACAGATGACGGCGAATTGGGCGTCGATTGAGGAGCAGGTGATGCACGAGTAATAACTTGTTTACGATCACTTTCGACAGTAACTGATATATGAGTCAAACGTTCGGTTACTTCGAGCTAAACGAAAAAAAAACAAATCGATGATGAACACAATAAAACGAAAGAAAACAAACTTGAATCGGTGTTGGCGATTTTTCTTTTGTTTTAATAGGCGATTCGAGAGTTGCTGGCGTGCGTTCTTTGTGATCGGTGATGATTTTCATGATACCATCGGTTGATGTCGATTTTTTCGATGATTTTACAACAGGCGGCACGACGGTGACTGGCGATGATGGAGGATCGGCGATGCCAGCTTGAACGATTTCTGAAACTGAATAATTCGTTGGCGATGTGCTCGTTGTTTGTTCGATGACGACAGGTGTCGATTTCGGAACTGAATAAGGCGATTCGATCGTTGTTGTTTTTTGTACTTGAGAATAGATTGGTGTTGTTTGTTCAGTTTCGTTTTCATTCTCAGCCGATGGAATAATTGGTGCTTGACGTTTTTGTTTCGTACTTTCGGTTAATGATTCTTGACTTTGATGATGTTCTTCAATAAGAAGAGGACTCGTATGGCCCGGTGGTTTCGGCGCACGACGTTTCTTTGTTGTTGATGAACAATTCGATGTTTGAGATTGTGTATCAAAATTTGGATCATTCCAATAGGCATGAAGTGACGTATGAGATGTGATTAGATGCGATGGTGGACGTGCCGGTTGAAGTTGAACACTTGATGGGCGCTGAAAGCAAAAAAAAATATGAGATTATGTTCGAGTAAACGCACCAATTCATTACTTCGCTGGTATTTGCAGCGGCTTCCTGAGGTTCGACCGGTGCCTGATGAGGTGGTTGACTTTCCGAACGAACTCGATAGAGACGATCAAATGATTGGATTTGATTAGCCGAATATTTTGGATCTGAAAAACTATCAAATAATTTATCTTTGTCGTTTCTCTGAATTTACCAGATCTTAGATAGACTAAATTCAATTCATTTGTTTTACATTCAGCTAGTGAAAGTCCGAGTAATAAAGGTTTTTCAGGTCTCGATGGAAGAGACAATGAATATCGAGCTGAATCTTTGTATTTCTTTTGTTTACATATTCGTTCTTTGATTTCATACAAAGGTAAATTTGGATCGACACGTAAGAGAATTTTTTGTCCATCAGGTAGATTAATTTGTAAACGAACAGTAATCTTAAGTAAAACAAGAATAAAACAGAAACAAAAAACATACGTATTTATTTTTACTTCGAATGGTTGTGCTTTATGTTTTGCTGACGATTGAGATTGTGGTGTCTCCTTAGGAAGGAGACTTATAGCTGAAGAACCTAGAACACACAGAATAATCAAGTAGAAAAAGAGAGAGTGAGTGAGAATAATTGTTAATGTACCGTTGATTTGAGGTAATTGACAGCTACGAACTAGAAAACGAGAGCAAAAAAAGACGATTTTTTTATTCGATTTTAATTGGATTCGAACGTACTAATTTGTCCAACGGATTGATTGGCCTTGAAATGAATAACATGTTGATTGGAATCCAATACGACGAGCGAATAACCGCTCGGATTAAGTTTGTTTAATGATGAAGCTTGTACTAACAAGTCGATCATTGGTGTACTAGACAAGTTAAGAAGAAGAAGAAAAACCGATGTTATTTGTTGTTGAAATAAGTTTCTTATTTATTTGTTTTACTTGGGATCAACACTAATAACTGATGGTACGCCATTAGGTAAAATAAGTGTTAATTGTAATTTACCAGCTTGTTCTGGTACTTGTTGTTGATGATAAAGAAGCTGATGATGAGCTGGACTTTGATCCAATGTCGGCGTCATCATCAATAAAAATGATTAATAATAGATTTCAATTAAAAAGAAATCTACAGAAGCCAAGAAACAGAAAAAAAAA
>Ga0097679_1002624_pt1 | contig 14454 bp, 14 predicted proteins | sample ThiBiot_500_biof_2_FD_72848 | JGI IMG/M metagenome (GOLD analysis project Ga0097679, IMG submission 72848) | Wastewater bioreactor microbial communities from Cape Town, South Africa - Thiocy_cont_500_biof - 1398105538000 (version 2) (version 2) ...
AATGACGTATTCCCGTGGGTCGATCCGATCTGCAGTCATGACCCCTCCTTCCTGCGATAGTGGGTCGGCATGGCATGAATGATGGCAAGCCCGCCGGGGCGCTTATCGTCGGGCACAGCGATGATCTCCAGTTCCACGCCTCGACCGTCGATGCCGAGGTAGAAAAGCTGGTCTCCTTCGAGCGCGGTGGGCTGCCCGGCGGATCGCATCGCTGTGAGAATCCGGGACATCCCGATCCGAGGTTTCCGCCCGTCACGCGTCAGTCGGATCTGCACACCTACAGTGTGTCACACATACGATGCAAAGTCATGCGATACCGGGGACTGCCCTACTGGCACAGGCGCCCACACCAACACTAAAAGCCGAACAGGAACGCTGCGCAAGAGGGCGTGTCGGCGTCGTCCGTGGCAGGGTGTCGGGTATGACGGAGCCGCCGCCCGAGCCCGAGATGTGGATCTCGGACGGCCCCGAAGGCCCGAACGGAGGACCGCCATTTGGGGGCGCGCCGCGCGGGCCGGGCCGGGGCTGGGGCCGCTGGATCGCGATCGTCGCCGGGTTCGCCGTGCTGCTGGCGCTGGTCTCGGTGCAGCACTACCTCGGCGGCACGAGCGAGCATGGCGACGAGCCGACCACTGGCGTCTCGGTCACCCCGCCGCCGACAACCTCCCGTCCCGAAACGCCGCCGACTGATATGACGAAATCCTCGACCGATGCCGTGTCGCCAGGGTCGGCTCTCCAGGGCACGAACTCGGATGGAGTCGCCACCGGCACACTGCACGGCGGGCCGATGATCGTGACCACGGTGCCCGACACCACCGAACCGGCGGCGCCTATCACGTCCACCGGTTCGCCGGCCGAACTGGACGCTGCACCGTTCGACTTGGTCGCGCTGTTGTGGGACGGGAGTTTCAGCTCCGGAGCTGCCATCGTCGACTACCGTGTCGACACGGGCGCGATGGTGCGTACCGAGTTGCCGGCCCTGATGAGCAACGGCCCGATGTCTTTCGTCGTCACCGCCACGGCCACGATCATCAGGCCGTGGGACGGAGTTCCCGGTTGCATGGTTGCCGATGGCGCGTCCGCGGCGATCGCCGGCGGCCTGCTCGAGCAGGGCGGTCCGGTGTTTCCGTCCGTGCAGGCCGACCGAGTATGGGCGATGTCGTCGCAATCGATGCCGACGGGCACCGACGTCATGCTCGAACTGGTCGACGCGCAGGGTCACACGACGGGCGCGATCATCAAACCGCCCGCATCGCTCGGAATCGATGGCCCCTGGGGGCTCCGGCCGGATGGCGCCGGCGGCGTTCTCGCCGAAGCGGTCGGCGGCGTCTACGACCTGCGGCCTGACGGCACACGCCTGGTGACACACGGGAGAGTACTGGCGGCGGGACCGACCGGCTACATCGTCTACGAATGCAGCGACGCCGGGGAGTGCACCGCTGCCGTACTGGACCGCTCGACCGGCAAGCGTGCCCCGCTGCCGCGTTACACGCCGCCGGCATCAGCGGTCATCGGCCAGTTCCCGGGCGTGATCTCGCCGAACGGCCGGTACGCGGCGATGCTGGATCTGGCCCCCGGTGGTCCTCCGTTGAGCATCCTGGACCTGCGCACCGGCGAGCGGACACCGATCCTGCTGCCGATCGATGGACGATTTGCCGGCGATGCGTCCTCGATCCTCGTCTTCACATCGGACAGCCGGGTGCTCGCGGTCATGTCCGGCGAATACGTGCGCTGGGTCGACCCGACGACCGGCAATGTGCTCGGCGAATTGCACCTCGGGCCGCTTTTCGCGATTTCGATCCGCCCCGCCTCGTGACACGGGCAACGATCTGCACCATCAGCACCCGACCCGCTCCGTAGTCCGTGCCATGCCTCGTCTCACACGAGCGAGAGGGAGGTTCCACGCACCTACCCACCGGCTCCCCGGGTTGGGTGCCCGGTACGGGAAAGACCACGCTGGCACGCCGACTGGCGGGTGTGCTGCGCGCCGCGTACCTGCGGGTCGATGCGATTGAGACCGCCGTGATCCGGTGCGGCCTTGCGCACCCGCCGGTTGGCCCCGTCGGCTACGTCGTCGCCCACGAAATCGCCGCGGGAACGCTGACGTTGGGAGTACCCGTGGTTGTAGACGCGGTCAATCCGGTACCGGAGGCGCGAATCGGCTGGCATGAGCTTGCGAAGGTAGGCGATCTCCATATCCTGCAGACGGTCATCCCCGATGAGATCAAGCATCGTCGTCGGGCAACGGACCGTCGTCCTGACCTTGCTGGCCAAACTGTGCCGTCGTGGGCAGACGTCATCGCCAAAGAGTATCGGCGCTGGGACGAAGACCGAGACGGTCCTCGTCACGTTGTCGACATGACCGACACCGAACGGGGCGTCACCGATGCACTCGCCTACTTGAACCGACCGCGGGACACACACCCCGGTGACCGGTAGGGGATCCGCCGATCCTCAACTGCGACGTGGCGGGCGCTGTTTTCGGGTTCGGCTGGCGGGGTCGCTCAGTGCGTGGTGTCGGCTCTGAAGTCGTTGGTGTGGTCGCGTGCCCACTGCGCGAATGGTAGGGCCGGACGCCCACACAGTCGCTGCACGGTGGCGGTAACCGGCTCGGGGTGTTTGACGAAACCGCCGTGGGCCTGCACGATGCCACCGGCTATGTCTGCGGAAACGTCCGGGAACAGGCCCGTGCCGGCCACCGTTGGGTCGATCTCCTCGAACCGCAGCTTCCCGCCGACAGCGCCCCGGCCGGCCCCCCGTAGGCCCAGAATGCCATTCGCCTCACCGCACGAAGATGGTCCACCGGGACGGTCATCGTCGTCTGCGTTGTTGTTCGGCCGCGACAACCATGTAGTAGCCCGGCGATTCGTGAATCCCGTATCGCGCCCACAGCTCTTGGCGGTGCTGACCACCTGACCAACGAATCTCATAATCGCAGTGGCGGTCTTCGTCCCTAAATGTTCCGGACAACAGCTCGGGAACGAGATGGAACGGTGGGTAATCTTCCTCGATCTCGACAGACCCGTCTGACCACGTGAACAACAGCCAGCAGCCGGTCAGTTTGCGGAGAAACAGGTTGCGAAGCGAATGCACGCGAATCGCGACCCAGCCCTCAACAACGCCACCACGTACGAGTTCGGCGACAGCCTCATCAAGGCTGGCAACCGGTACCTCCGCCTGTCCGCGATCCTGGTTGCTCACCACGGCATTCTGCCTCAGCATCCTGACGACCGCCACGGTTAGTGAGGGCGAAGGTGCTCTGTAGACGATCCGCCTGCGGGGTCAGTCAGCATGGAACGGCCGGCGCCGGTTCCGCATCTGTCGTGGGTCGTCACGCTGAAGGCGGAAGGTGCCACATACGGAAGGGGGCCGGCCGTCATGACCAGTATCGGGGATCGCGGTGCGATCTATCTCGGGTTGGATGTTCACAAGAACACGATTTCGGCGGGGATCTTGGGGCCGGGCGAGGAGACGCCCCACACGGATCGGATCGGTTCGGACGACGATGCGGTGCGCCGGCTGATCGCGCGGTTCGACGATCCGGGAAGGCTGCGCTCGTGTTACGAGGCCGGGCCGACGGGTTACGAGTTGGCCCGGCTTCTGGATTCGTTACACGTGCGCTGCCAGGTGATCGCGCCGTCGTTGATCCCGACCTCGCCCGGGGACAAGGTCAAGACCGACAAGCGTGACTGTTGTCGACTGGCCCGGCTGTTGCGGGCCGGCGAGTTGACCGCGATCCGGGTGCCCACGCCCGCGGAGGAGGGCGTGCGGGATCTGTGCCGCGCCCGGGCAGACATGATCATCGATGCCACGCGCGCCAAGCACCGTCTGGGCAAGTTCCTGCTGCGGCACGGGCGGGTGTGGCGGGATGGGGAGAACTGGACCGCGAAACACCGCGTCTGGATCGCCGGGCAGCGCTTCGACGACCCGGCCGTCCGCGTGACGTTCGAGCATTACCGGTCCACGCTGGCCGCTCGGGAAGCGGCGGTGGCGGCGATCGAGGCCGACGTGGTCGGCTGGTGCACCGCCGACCCGTTCGCCGGGCAGGTGACCCGTCTTGCCGCCTATCGCGGCGTGACCCGGATCGGCGCGCTGACGCTGGCCGCCGAGGTGTGCGACTGGCGACGCTTCCCGTCCGCGGGCGCGTTCATGGGCTTTTGCGGCCTGGTGCCCTCCGAGTACTCGTCCGGCGAGCGGGTACGCCGCGGGCACATCACCCACGCCGGCAACGTGCACCTGCGAACCCAGCTCGTCGAGTCCGCCTGGGCCTACAGATCCCACCCGAGCCTGGGCGTGGGGATCCGCGAACGCCAGCAGGGTCTGCCGCCGGCGGTCACCGCCCGCGCCTGGAGGGCGCAGCAGCGGCTGTGCACCCGCTTCCGCCACCTCGATGCCCGCAAGACCAGCCGCAACGTCGTGGTCACCGCGATCGCCCGCGAACTCGCCGGGTTCCTGTGGGCAGAGATGACCGCATGACATGAAACCCTCTGCCCCGCAATACCTCTCGGATCGGGCCAGCTGACCGTGTCCGAGTCCAAGACAGCCACGCGCCGCGGCACCGCCGCAGCAGGACCGATCCCCGTTTCGACTATGCCCGCGCCCGCGGGCGTGCTCAGTGAGGGGCACCCACCTGCGAATCGCAGAACTGCGGTTTCGACCCGCGTACATCAGTCTGGCGGACAGCTGCACAGACACGCCGCGGCGCGTGGCCACTACCCCAACCGTTCCCCACCCGCGCACACGAGCAGATCTCACCCCGGCGTCAAGACCGTTCGTCCTCGCCGCGCTGCGGGCGCTCCGTCTTGACCCCGGGGCCCCAGATCTGCTCCGCGGCAACTACTTCGGGGTGGGCAAGCCGCCCCGAACACCCCAAAACGAAACATCACCACGCACCTTGACAAAACCGTTCCACATCAGTCGACGTCGATACCGTCTGGCACCAGTCGGCGAGGCTGTTGGTTGCCGGTGCTGCTACGGATGCGGCCCGATTGTGAGGATGGTGAGGGCATCTGGGGTAGGGCCGTACATCCACCACAAGCGCCACGCGCCCGGCGTCCTGTTCTCGACGTAGGACTCCCAGACCTCCTCGCCGGCTGGCCCTGTGAGGGACTGGTACTTGTGAGAGCTGAGCCCCGGATGGCTGGGGCCAACGTCGCGGAGCAATCGAAGCGTCTTCTTGACCTTCGTGAGCTTGATGGCGTAGCTGGGTTTGGCCAGGTCGTCCAGTACCCGTAGAGCCTCATCGGTGTAGAGCAGCTCGAACGGCGGTGCGCTCACTGGTCGGCGTCGTTGTCAAGCAGGCCGTCCCTGCGGCTGATACGTCCCTGGGAGGCGTCGGCCAAGCCGCGCAGCAGCGATTCGCGTAGGGCCTGGTCTTCCCACACGAGCATTTCCCGTTTGGGGATGCTGGCCAGTGGTGTCAGCAGGATTTCTCCGCTTGGACGGGTCGAGACTAGGAACCTGTCGTTGTGGTGCACGCCGGCGCGGCCGAAGGCAATCCGTGCTCGGTCGTCGGCGGCTACCTCGGCGATCGGCTCGAAGCCGGCGGGTGCGTTCATAGAGGTGTCCTCCTCGGGGCGTCTGGATCTCAGTGTAGCGGCTGGTGGGCATGTGGGTAACGCCCATATTTGGATTCCTCGCTTGCGTCCACCCGTAACGCTCACCGGAGGACGAACCTCATTCGGGAACGCGCAGGTCGGGCGGCTGCGCCGGGTGCACGGCAGTCGCGGCGTCCCGTATACCCCGCCCGGACCCCAACCCGGGATGGGAGCGCCCCGCAGGACGCGGGCCTACACCGATTCGGCGCTGCGCTGACAGCTCCGAGGACGGGCGCTCCTGGCCTCAAAATCACACAGCGTGACGACGCGGGCGCGACATCGACCGACCGCCCGGACCGGCCACTAATGTCCGGTTGGCCGAAACGCGGACATTAGTGGCCAAACGCCGGACATTAGTGGCCGAGTGAGCGGGACATTAAATGGCCGTTCACATTAGCTGCAGCCGGAGGTGGAGCCGCAGCCTTCGCAGACGTAGCAGGCGCCGGAGGGGCGCATCTTGGTGCCGCAGGTCATGCAGAGCGGGGCGTCGGCGGACTTGCCGGTGACGAGCTCGAGGAGTTCGGTGGAGGACCCGGCGCCGCCGGTCGCGGATCGGGCACCCCGCTCGTTCGCCGCGCGCTCCGCGGCCACGATGGGCTGCGGCGTGGCGTCGACCGACGTGCGCATCTCCTCCAGTCGCTCGGCCACATCGTCGGCGCTGTCGGCGGTGTCGACGCCGTCGGAGTCGTCCGCCCCGGCAGCACCGTCCGAACCCTGGCCGGCGAGTTGCGCGGTGCGCTCGGCGGCCGAGAAGATCCCGAGCTCGGCACGCCTATCGACCGGCAGGTAGTCCAGCGCGATCCGACGGAACAGGTAGTCCATCACGGAGGTCGCGATCCGGATGTCGGGGTCGTCCGTCATACCGGCCGGCTCGAACCGCAGGTTGGTGAACTTCGAGACGTAGCTTTCCAACGGAATGCCGTACTGCAGCCCGACCGACACGGCGATCGAGAAGGCATCCATCACGCCGGCGAGTGTCGATCCCTGCTTGCCGAGCTTGATGAAGACCTCTCCCAGGCCGTCATCCGGGTAGGAACCCGTGGTCAGGTAGCCTTCGGCGCCACCGACGGTGAACGAGACCGTCTGCGAGGGGCGCTTTTTCGGCAGCCGACGCCGCACCGGACGCCCCGGCTCCACCGAAGCGGTGACCGCCTTGTCCTCCTCCTTCTTCTTCGCCGACAGCGGCTGGCCGACCTTGCAGTTGTCGCGGTAGATGGCCAGCGCCTTCAGGCCCATCTTCCAGCCCTGCATGTAGATCTCGGCGACATCGTCGACGGTTGCCGACTCGGGCATGTTGACCGTCTTCGAGATGGCTCCGGAGATGAACGGCTGGATCGCGGCCATCATCCGAACGTGCCCCATCGGCGCGATCGACCGCTCGCCCATCGCGCAGTCGAAGACCTCGTAATGCTCCGGGCGGAGCCCCGGTGCGCCGACAACATGTCCGTGCTCGCCGATGAACTCGGTGATCGCCTCGACCTGCTCATCCTGGTAACCGAGCGCCTTGAGCGCCCGCGGCACCGTCTGGTTGACGATCTGCATCGACCCGCCGCCGACGAGCTTCTTGAACTTGACGAGCGCGAGGTCCGGCTCGACACCGGTGGTGTCGCAATCCATCATGAGGCCGATGGTTCCCGTCGGCGCGAGCACGCTCGCCTGCGCGTTGCGGTAGCCGTTCTTCTCGCCGAGCGCGATGGTCTCCGCCCACACCTTCGACGCCATCCGGAGGATGTCCGCCTCGCTGCCGATCGGCCGGACGGCGTCGTTGGCGGCCGCGTGCTTGCGGATCACCCGCTTGTGCGCCTCCGCGTTCCGGGCGTAGCCCTCATACGGGCCGACGACCGCGGCCAGCTCGGCGGAACGCCGGTACGCCGTCGCCTGCATGAGCGACGTGATCGCCGCCGCAAGCGTGCGGCCGCCCTCGGAGTCGTAGGCATGCGCCGTGGCCATCAGCAACGCACCCAGGTTCGCGTATCCGATGCCCAGTTGCCGGAACTTGCGGGTGGTGTCGCCGATGGGCTCGGTCGGGAAATCTGCGAAGCAGATGGAGATGTCCATGGCGGTGATCACGAACTCGACCGCGCGAGCGAACTTCTCGGCCTCGAAGGTGCCGTCGGCGGCGAGGAACTTCATCAGGTTCAGCGACGCCAGATTGCATGACGAATTGTCGAGGTGCAGGTACTCGCTGCACGGGTTCGATGCCGTGATCCGGCCGGATTCGGGGCAGGTGTGCCAATCGTTGATCGTGTCGTCGTACTGGATCCCGGGATCCGCGCACTCCCACGCGGCCTGGGTCATCTTGCCGAAAAGATCACGCGCATCGACCGTCTCGATCACTTCGCCGGTCTTCCGAGCACGCAGCCCGAAGGTGCCGCCGGATTCCACCGCGCGCATGAACTCGTCCGATACGCGGACCGAGTTGTTCGCGTTCTGGTACTGCACCGAGACGATGTCCTCACCACCGAGGTCCATGTCGAAACCCGCGTCGCGGAGCACCCGGATCTTGTGCTCCTCCTTCGCCTTGGTCTCGATGAACTCTTCGATATCCGGATGATCGACGTCGAGAACCACCATCTTCGCGGCGCGGCGCGTGGCACCGCCGGACTTGATGGTTCCGGCAGACGCGTCCGCGCCGCGCATGAACGAGACCGGGCCGGAGGCCGCGCCACCGGAGGACAGCAATTCCTTCGAGGACCGGATGCGCGACAGGTTGAGGCCCGCACCCGAGCCGCCCTTGAAGATCAGCCCCTCCTCGCGGTACCAGTTCAGGATCGAGTCCATCGTGTCTTCCACGGACAGGATGAAACACGCCGATACCTGCTGGGGTGACGCGGTTCCCACGTTGAACCAGACCGGCGAATTGAATGCGAACACCTGGTGCAGGACCATCCACGTCAACTCGTCGGAGAAGATCTGTGCATCGGCCTCGGTGGCGAAATACCCGTTCTCCCGGCCGGACGACACGTACTTCTGAACGACACGGTCGATCAACTGCCTGAGGCTCGATTCGCGTTGCGGCGCGCCCAGCGCGCCACGGAAGTACTTGCTGGTGACGATGTTCGTCGCATTGACGGACCAGAAGTTGGGGAACTCGACGCCGCGCTGCTCGAAGTTGATCGAGCCGTCGCGCCAGTTCGTCATCACCACATCACGCCGCTCCCACACGACTTCGTCGTAGGGGTGCACACCGTCGGTCGTGAACAGGCGCTGCAGATGCAGGCCCTTCCGCACGCCGCCTTTGGCGTTCGATCCGCCGTCGGTGGGCGTGTTGCCGCGAGGAGTCGTGGTGTCTGACCCAACGGTTTCGGTCATGGTGAAGGATCCCTTCCGGATTGTGATTTGTACTCGCGCTGCGAGGATGCTGTTGGTCGTTTCGTCCGCTGTGCGGTGTACCCAGGCCATGTGGCGGGGCCGGCGAGGCGCCGTTCGCAGGCCCCGCGGGGCCGGCGGCGGGCGGTCAGCCGACGCCCACCGGCGGTCTCGGCGGGTGACCCGCCGCTGCGCTGGTCGCGGGGAGGTCGGTTGCCGGCCGCACGTGGTCGGTGCGCAGGGCGATGATCTCGTTGAGGAAATCGTCCGCGCTGGTGTACGACCGGTAGACGGACGCGAAACGGAGGAACGCCACCTCGTCGAGGTCGCGCAGCGGCCCCAGGATCGCGAGCCCGACCTCCTGGCTCGGGATCTCCGCGCAGCCCGACGCGCGCAACGAGTCCTCTACCTGCTGAGCCAGAATGGCGAGCGCATCCTCATCGACTGGCCGCCCCTGACAGGCCCGTCGCACGCCGCCGATCACCTTGTCGCGGTTGAACGGCTCGAGCACACCACTGCGCTTGACGACGAGGAGCACCGCCGACTCGACCGTCGTGAAACGGCGCGAGCACGCGGTACAGGATCGGCGCCGCCGGATGGCACGGCCGTCGTCGGTCTCCCGCGAATCGATCACCCGGGAGTCCTCATGCCGGCAGAACGGGCAACGCATCGGCATCACGTCCTCTCGTTCTCGCCGGACCCGACCCGCATGTGGATCGATATGTGCATAGCCGGTGCATCACCGGTCTCGTCCTGGGGATAACCACACCTCCGGTATACCCCAACCTGTGGACAACTTACAGCTATGTAACTACTAGATGTAGGGGATAAAGCTAGACCGCCACGAACGGCAGCGCAAGTTTCCCGCGGCGTGTCGCGATCACCCGGCTACTGCGCGGCGGGAACGATCAATCGCATGCCGGCGCGCACGGAAGAATCGCCCAGTCCGTTGAGATCCTCGATCATCGCGGCCGCACGCGTGATGTCCATGCCCGGCACCTCCCGAAGGATGAACGACGCCATCGTGTCGCCGGGCATGACCGTCACCTCTCTGGTCGGGCGCGCCGCCGGGTTCGCGATCACGATCGCCGCAATGATCAGGGCCGCGGTGACCACGATCGTCATCGCCAGCCGCTCCCAGCGACCGAAGCGGTAGCCTTCACGCGAGCTGCCGGCGGGGCACCGGACCGCGCCCGCCTGGCCGATGCCGACGATCCGACCGACCCGAACCCGATCCGCCGTCCTCCCCCGCGGGCCGGCTTGCGCACCGACCGACCCGATGCGTGCACCCGCGCGCGCCATGGGACGCGCCGGTTGCGCGCCACGGACCTCGTAAAGCATGTCAACCGTCATTGCACACCGTCCCTTTCTTCCGTTCGGCTCGCCGCGCGGGCCGTGACATCCGGTCGGGGTATGCTCCGACCGAACGGGCGTTCTATCGAACTGCTGACCGAGTTGTACTCGATGGGTCCGACAATCAGATCGGGGCACTGTCGGAGGTCGCAGTATCATAGAACGCGTGTTCGATCGTACAGTTGTTTGAACGATGACACAATGACGTCGGCACGGCGTGAGTTCGGAGCGCCGGGCAGGCCGGACGCACAGACTCCGACGCACAGCCAGAACCACAGACCAGAGCACAGACAGAAAGGCAGACCGCTATGACCGATCTGGACCAGGCCGGTTCACCCGTGAGCGCCGCCCCGTTCCCGGAGGTGGACCCGGAGGGCAACGCGCTGACAATGCGGCAGCGCAAGGTGCTGCAGGTGATCCGTGAATCGATCGCCACCCGCGGCTATCCGCCCAGTGTGCGGGAGATCGGTGAGCGTGTCGGGCTGAAGTCGCCGTCATCCGTCGCGTATCAGCTCGACGCGTTGCAGCGCAAGGGCCTGTTACGCAAGGACGCGAACCGGCCACGCGCCGTGGATATCCGCCCCGCGGAGGATGTCGCGGACGATGCCGCTGGGCGCCATCACCCCGCCCCGGCATACGTGCCGATGGTGGGCCGGATCGCGGCCGGCGGGCCGATTCTCGCCGAGCAGGAGGTCGAGGAGGTCTATCCGCTGCCGAAGGAAATCGTCGGCGAAGGGTCGGCGTTCCTGCTGCACGTGGTCGGCGAATCGATGGTGGGCGCAGCGATCACGGACGGCGACTGGGTGGTCGTCCGCCAACAGCCCACGGCGGAGAACGGGGAGATCGTCGCCGCGATGATCGACGGCGAAGCGACCGTCAAGACGCTGCAGCGCCGGGACGGCCACCAGTGGCTACTGCCGCACAATCCCGCGTTCGAACCGATCCGCGGCGACGAGGCGAGCATTCTCGGGAAGGTCGTGGCAGTGATCCGGAAGATCTGACATCGTGGCCGTCATTCGCAAAGATCCAACGCGGATGACGAAAAGGGGCGGCGCTCAAGTCTGTGCGCCTGGCGCGACGAGTGGGTACCAGACCGCCCGAGACGGCATTAACGCCCCTCCGGGCCTATCTCGGGGCGGGACCTCGCAGCGCGACAACACGCACAGGCGCTGACAACGGCGACGCGCGCCGGCAACGGCGGAAGAGCCTTAGTAGGGCTTCGTCTGGTCCTCGGTGAGCGGGACGCCGTTGATGACGGGCGCGGCTGCCGGTTGCGCCACCGGAGCCTGCGGCTGAGTTGCCGCGGTCGGCATGGGCGGCGCGGTCGGCGTGGCGGCGATCTGCGACGGCGGCGTTGCGACGGCGGCCGTCGCATTCGTCTCGGCGGCCGCGGCCTTCTCGCTGTCCTCGTGCATGGCCGAAACCTCGGACTTCAGGATGCGCAGCGACCGACCGACGCCGCGCGCGGCGTCCGGGAGCTTCTTCGCGCCGAAGATCAGGATGAACGCAGCGATGATGATCAGCCAGTGCCACCAGGAAAGGCTGCCCATGTTTACCTCCTCGTTCATCACGACCCGCGGCCGGATGAATCGGAACGCTATGCGGTTCCACCATACCGAAGGATGATGTGTCCCGGTGCCCCCGTTGCGAGGTTGTGATCGAAGACGCCGCCCTGCGGTGCACGCCGGCCCGAATCGGCCCGACGCACCACCGGTGCGCGAACATCGTCATACTCGGCAGTTCATCCCTCGCCGCCGCCGGACGTGTCAGTCCCGACTCATGGACCGCTCGTAACCGCGGAGCGCTCCGGCCAGGTCGGCGGGTACCCGTGCGGAGATCCAGGTGCCCGCGGCCGTGTGGTCCTCGTCGAGCACTGTGCCTTCGGCGTGTACACGGGAGACCAGCGCCCCCGCCGTGAACGGCAGCAGCACGTCGACCGCGACGTCCGGCCTCGGCAACCTCGCGGCGATGACCTCGGCCAACTCGGCGATCCCCTCGCCCGTCTTGGCCGATACGAAGACCGCTCCGGGCAGTAGCGAACGCAGGTTCGTCAGAGAGGTCGCGTCCGCCCGGTCGATCTTGTTGACCACGATCAGCTCCGGCACCTCCCCCGCATCGATGCCGATCAGCACCTCGCGGACCGCGGCGACCTGATCGAGCGGCCGCGGGTCGGAGCCGTCCACCACGTGCACGATAAGGTCGGATTCGGCGACCTCTTCCAGCGTCGACCGGAAGGCCTCCACCAGCTGGTGCGGCAGATGCCGCACGAACCCGACCGTGTCGGTGAGCGTGAAGATCCGCCCATCGGCTGTCCTGGCGCGCCGGGTCGTCGGATCCAGCGTCGCGAACAACGCGTCCTGCACCAGCACACCCGCCCCGGTGAGCCGGTTGAGCAGGGAGGACTTGCCGGCGTTCGTGTAACCGGCGATCGCCACGGCCGGCACCCGGTTCTGGCGGCGTGCCGAGCGTTTGGTGTCGCGCACCCGGCGCATCCCGGCCAGATCGGCGCGCAACTGCGAGATCCGCTGGCCGATACGGCGCCGGTCGAGTTCCAGCTTCGTCTCGCCCGGGCCGCGCGACCCGATGCCCGCACCGCCGGCCACCCGGCCGCCGCGCTGCCGGGACAGCGCCGCACCCCAACCGCGCAGCCTCGGCAGCAGATAGTTCAACTGCGCCAACTCGACCTGCGCCTTGCCCTCCCGGGACCGCGCGTGCTGGGCGAAGATGTCCAGGATCAACGCGGTCCGGTCGACCACCTTGACCCGCAGTCGCTCCTCCAGGTTGCGCAGCTGCCCCGCGGAAAGCTCCCCATCGCAGATGACGGTGTCCGCTCCGGTGGCCGCCACGATCTCGGTGAGCTCGGCGACCTTGCCGGAGCCGATGTAGGTCGCGGCGTCGGGCTGCGGTCGGCGCTGCATCACCGCGTCCAGGACGACCGAACCGGCCGTTTCCGCGAGCGCGGCGAGCTCCGCCATCGACGCGTCCGCCTCGCTCGCAGCGCTGGATCGCTCACTCGGCGCTCCGCCCGGCGGGCCTGCGACTCCGTCGCGACGGCCTCGCCTCCCTCCGACCTCGCTCGCCGCGCTGGCCTCGCCGCTCCGCCCGGACCACACGCCGACCAGCACCACCCGCTCGAGCTGCAGCTCGCGGTACTCGACCTCGCTGATGTCGGTGAGCTGCGTGGACAGTCCAGCGACGCGACGCAGCGCGGCCCGGTCCGCAAGGTCCCGCTCGCCGGTGGTGGACGCCGCGTCCCAGCGGCGTTGCTCGTCGCCGACGCTGTGCGCGCCGTATGCGGTGGGCGCGGTCCGCACGGCGGGCGTCGACGGCGTTCGGTACTCGGTGGATTCTGGTGTGTTGTTCATTGGCTACCAGCGTGCCATGTTTTCCCGCAATGCACCCGTACCAGCGCCGGTCGCGGACAAGAACCGCCTATGACGATGTTCGCGGCGGAGCCGTCGGGCTATGTCAGCACCGCCGTAGCGATCCGGAGGCCCGCCGGGTCGACGGTGCCGGCGGCGACCAGCACGGCCGGCCCGACGAGGGTCGCCTGCGGTCCGTGCGGGTGCGCGCTGATTCCGACCGTCACGGTCCCACCGGGGACATCGACCGTTACCCGCCCCTTGTGACGCCCCTCGGCGGCGAGATACGCCGCGGCAGCGGCGACCGTGCCGGTGCCGCAGGAGCGGGTCTCCCCCACTCCGCGTTCGTGGACGCGCATCCGCACCCGATCCGGGCCGAGCACCTGGACTACCTCGACGTTCGCCCCGTCGGGGAACACGCCCGCATCGATCGACGGGGCCGCGGTGAGGTCGAACCGGGCGACATCGCCGTCGACCAGGCAGGCGAGGTGCGGATTGCCGACGTCGACTACCAGCCCGCGAATGTCGTCACCGGCGATCCGCGCGGACGAGATATCGCCGACCCGCACGGCGCCCATGCCCACGGCCACGTTTCCGACCGCGCCGAGTTCGGCCCAGCGCGGCCCGCCGCGGGTCTCGAATTCGATGCGGCCCGGTGTCACCCACCCGGCATCGACGAGGTAGCGCGCGAAGACGCGCGCGCCGTTGCCGCACATTTCGGCGGTGGACCCGTCGGCGTTCCGGTAATCCATGAAGAATCCGGTCGGCCCGACCCGAACAACGCGGATGACGCCGTCCGCGCCGATACCCGCGTGCCGATCGCACAGCCCGCG
>Ga0097679_1002748_pt1 | contig 13821 bp, 9 predicted proteins | sample ThiBiot_500_biof_2_FD_72848 | JGI IMG/M metagenome (GOLD analysis project Ga0097679, IMG submission 72848) | Wastewater bioreactor microbial communities from Cape Town, South Africa - Thiocy_cont_500_biof - 1398105538000 (version 2) (version 2) ...
GCGCGAATGTCTTCAGCTTCACGTAACAGCTCGCCGCTGTTCCGTAGATTTTGCAGGCGCTTTTGGTTGAGCTGAACTAGCCATTCCTGGCGCTGCTTTTCCTTTTCAATCCGCTCCCGCTCTGCACGCTCCTCGGCTTCCCGCAGACTCAGGCGAAACTTTTTCTCGCCCGCCACGATGACCGCAGCCGCGATCTCGGCGATCCTTGATTCGAGCTTGGCGTCACCGTCATCCTGCCAAGAAACTGTATTCTTGCGGTCGAAACCCGGATCGATCCGCAGGGCAAGCGGGGTTGATGCTGGCTGGTCTGGCGCCGGCCGTAAGTACCCATGCTGACGCGCGGTGCGGTGGCTGCCGACTATTCCAATGTCCAAACCGACATGTGTGTCACCGATAGCTGCTCCCGCGTGAATTTCTCCATCGCGTTCGTAGGCACCACCGTCGTGGCCGCGCTTGCTGAGCGCCAAAAACAAGGCGTTGAAGATCCTCAATCGTCGCTTGGCCAGCGGATTGTCGAACCTGGGTTCGTCAAAGGTCCACTCGCGTTCTGCATTTTTATCGCGGCGGCGCTGCTCCTGCTTGAGAATTTGAACGAGTCCTTTGTGGGGCCTGTCCAACGTGTGTGGGACGGAAGCTTTGCCAATCGCTTGCAATTCCTGTGCGTGGAGTTCGTCGAGGTCTTCTGGAACCAGAGCGGATGCGAATGGCCCATTGGATGCAAGCGGGGCTGCAATCGGAAGCACCTTTGCGAAGCGAGCGTCGACACTTGCTCGACCCAATTCACCGGGGCGCCGCGGTGGCGCCTTCGGTAGGGCTAGTACCTTCTTTCCGGCACGTATTTTGTTCCAATAGCCCTGCGGCGGCGACGCAATTCCACATCGCGTCAGCAGTTTCTTCAGCCGGACATCGGACAGTTCGAGCTTCGCCGCCAAGTCCCGCATCGGCGCAGACCAGGCGAACGCAATCAGATCGTCGGGCAACACCAGGATGTCTTTTTGCCACACGTCGGCTTATCCCCATTTTGTTCAGCCGAGCTATGTTTGGCACGCCTTCGCAGTGTCGATATGACAGGCCGGCCAGTGCCATCTGAGGTCAAATCTGGCTACTCCAACGTGCCGTCGATCGTGCCGGGAATGCGCTTACATCATCAAGGTGACTGCAGATCGGCCGCAGCTGAAGCAAGGCAGCAGTGGGCATCAGCGGGACGCTCTAAAAGCGATCTGCTCCCTTTCGTAGATCCTCGGGCAGCAGGGGGCTGCCGGACATTGCCTCGTGGTGGAGGGAGGGTCAGAAGCAATCGAGGGAGGGCCACGAAACACGACCGAGACCGATTGCCGCCCGCAATCGGTGCGAGCGCCTCGCCGAGCAGCAAAACTGTGCGTCGACCGCGGGTCAACTGGCGATCGCCGGCGACTCGGCGGCAAAATCTGCGCCTGTGAAACAACGCAGGAGGCGAACGATGGAATTCTTTTGCGGACTAGACGTGGCGATGGACGAGACAGCGGTGTGCGTCGTCGACGATCATGGCGCTGTGCATCTCGAGGCGACGGCGGTGACAGATCCTGATGCGCTTTTTGCGGTGCTGAAGCCGTTTCTGCCGCGCCTGCGCCGCGTCGGCCACGAGGCAGGATCACTGTCGCCCTGGCTGCATCCGGAACTCAAGAAGCTTGGCCTGCCGGCCGTCTGCCTGGAGACGCAGCATGTGCGCGCCGCACTCTCAGCGCAGCGCAATAAGACCGACAAGACCGATGCGCTCGGCATCGCCCACATCATGCGCACCGGCTGGTTCCGCCAGGCCCATATCAAGTCGCAAAGCTGCTACCGGACGAAGCTTCTGCTGACGCATCGGCGCAATCTGAAGGCCAAGTTCCTCGATCTGGAAAACGCCATCCGCCATTCGCTGAAGGCATTCGGCATCCGACTGGGCAAGGTCGGGCGAGGGGCCTTCGAGCAGGCGGTGCGCACCGCGGTGGCGGAAGATCCACTGTCGTCCGAGTTGATGGACGCCATGCTGACGGCGCGCGCAGCGCTGTGGGGGCAGTATTGCCGGCTGCACAATCTCGTCGTCAAAATGGTGGCACGCAGCGAACTGTGCCGACGCTTCATGGCCATCCCCGGCGTCGGCCCGGTGACGGCACTTTCGTTCATGACGGCGATCGACGATCCGTCACGCTTCCGCCGCTCACGCGACGTCGCGGCCTACTTCGGACTGACCTCGCGGCGCTGGCAGTCGGGCACCTCGATCGACGTTCAGGGTCGCATATCGAAGGCCGGCGACGCGGACGTGCGACGCTCGCTATACGAGGCGGCGTCGGGGCTGATGACGCGCTTCAAGGGCATGGACAAGGTCAATAGCTGGGGGCCAGGCGATCGCCAAACGCTCCTGTCACCGTAAGGCCTGTGTCGCCGTTGCGCGCAAGCTGGCGGTGATCATGCACGCGATCTGGACCGACGGAACGTTCTATGTCGGCGACCCGGCGGCAAGCCAGGCGGATGCCGGCCGGCGTGCCCATGACAAGGCTCGCAAGCTGCTCGGAGCGCATCGATGAACAGAAGACCGACAGTTGAAACGCATGGCGCCGGCACACTGACGGGCGCCACCTGACACAAGGAATCCGCTCCGGCGGATGAGGACTGATGCAGACCAGGAACGACGGAACGCACGTTATCTTGCCTGCGGCCGCGCCGATCGCAAGACGGCCGGACCGCGCCGGATTGCCTGTGACGATGCTCCGTCAGTCCGATGGAAAAGTGCGCCACGACGGTTCCCGTGCTGCCAATAAGCAGCGCTGCTACGCCGTCGCAGAGCGCGGAAGACTGCACGGCGCATCGGACCTTGACGCAAGAGTACGGGATCGTGGCTTAGAGCATAGAATAGTGTATTATCGTAGTTTAGAAGAGGAACGACGATGGATAGAAAGTCGCGGAAAATACGACCGATTAAGACGGCAAGATAAAAGGGTGCACATTGCGCTTCGGTTGGGTGATTGTTTTTACTATTCTTTCTAACGAATTCCGCACATTGCAACAATTCGGCACAATGTGCCGAGAGTATCTAAAGCGGTGTCTTCGAACGCTTTTTGGCACATTTCCGAATGCGTTGCGACCTCTAAGCTTGAGTTTCGATTCGGCCCGACGCATTGGTCGTACGTCAGTCCAGCAGGTCAGGGCGCTTCGGCGTCGGGACCTGTCGGCCAGGCTAGGCGCCGGTCCGCCCGCCACCCCAGTATCCTTTAAGTCGCGCTAGGGTCGCCACGGCCGGAGTTAGTGTAGAGTTGGGAGCGAATAGCTGTGAAGTCGAAGATGGTGCGCTTGCCCCTGACGCTGGCAAGGACGCCGGCGCTGTGCGAAGAAGTGCGAGACTGATTCAACATCGATATTAACTATTCAGAGGTCGTGCGTGGTTTCGATTGGGGGGGAGCAGGTCGGATTAACTTCACTTCTGCAGTGCTGGCCATTCGATCCAAGCGGCCCACTTCCCGAGTTGCTGGCTGATCGCCGCTTGATCGGCGATGCCTTTTTCGTGCACCTACCGGCGTATCGCAAGTGGCCGGCATCTGCCGTCCGGCGCGGTCTCAAGCAGGCCGCCAAGCAACTTGATATTCCTTTCGACCGAAGCAATACCGACTTCGATCAACGCGAGCGAGATGACGCGCTCTCATACCAATTTGCCAGCCGGCGCGTCGGGCGAGACGCGTTACCGGATGTCGAAGTCTACGTCGATGATATCCGTGGTAACCGGCGCCAACGAGGTCAGTGGGTGCATCGAATCGGACGAAAACTCTCGGAAATCCTCTGGCTCCGCTACTTGGCCGACTCGCAGTTCAGCGATCTCGTTAGCTGGGCCACCAGCGCTGGGATCGCGCGGCCTGACCTCGGTGATTCCGATGCCTTCTTCCTGACGGCCACCTCACTTGACGATGCGCTGCGTGTTGCTGCTCCCCCCGTCTCGTTGGAAAGCCAGGAGCTGGCCCGTGTCATCATTCTGTTTGCTGCGCTGCTTCCTCTGGACGAGGCGGTTTCGCTAGTAGAGACTGCTAGCAAGCACGGCATAACGCAGCTGGAACCTTTGGTTTCCCGGTCGATTGAAACAGCCCGCGACGGGGTGGATCAAGCGCGCACTGCGGTGCAGAACCTAGTATCTGCTCCTGTCATTATTCCGGCGACAAGCTCTCCGGTCCTTGCTCCTGTCCCTGAGCTATTGATCAGCACTTCGCCATTGCCGGATTCCAGTACCGTGGCCAAGGATTTAATGCTTTCGGCCTCCGCCGCATTCGACGCTGCTGTCGCGGCCGAGCTCGAGATCGACTCCGGTGTATCTGTTATGCAGCTGCTGGAGCTCAACGAGGTTGACTACTTCGCCCGGACGAAAGCGATCGAAAAGGCGCGCGAGGCACGTGCACGGCAACAGGTGGTCGCCAGCAAATGCCGTAGCTTTGTGCGGTCGACCCTGCTCGGTGCGATGAAGGTGTCGGGCCTAGAGCCCCCGCAATGGATCGACGACATCGACCGGGCAGATTCGAAAAGCTTGGCGTTGATGGTGCCCTCAGCAGATGCCATCGCAAGTTTCTCGAAGCCCGTAGCTGATCAGAGCGTCCGCCCTCTGTGGGTCGAACTCGCTTCCGCTAGTACAGACCTTCCAACATTGCTCGACGCCTTCAGTAAACTCCCTTCGCTCCGTTCTCACGTCAAGGCCATGCAGTCGCGAGAAGGCGAGTTCATCGCCGCAGTTCGTGCGTTTGTCGAAAGCCATGGAAACGGCACAACGGATGTCGCCGGTTGGTTGCGGAGGGCGTCGTCAGCAGAAATCAAGACGTTGCTCGACAACGTTGACCCCAGCCAATGGCCCGTTGCCGCAGCGTTGCTCATCCGTTTGGGTCTCGACAGCGGCGCAGAATTCGCTGCGGATTTCGAGCGGCGTCTGGCAGCGATTGGGAACAGTAGGGTTCGACGAGACTTGCTTCATCTCGTCGATCCAACGTCGGTACTTTTTGATGAGCATCCAGCACTACAGCGAATAATCGTCGCCGAGCGGTTGCGAGACATACTTAACTTTGGCCCGCTCGTAGTCATTACCGACCCGAGCCTCAGACTCACAGACGAGACACTGGTTGGCGCACCGCTTGCCACTTTGACCAACCTACTGATCCATCACTTGGACCTCATTGGGAATGGCACGGAGCTCCGTCGCCTCGCCGCGCCGGACTGGGCATCTAGCGCCAACAACAACAATATTGGCACGGAGCTCGCCGCCTACGCGACCACGACATCCGCTAGTTCAGGATTCTACTTGCAACTCCGCGAGGCGATACGGGAGCGTCACTTCGTCCCCCTGGTCAAACACGGACAGGTCGACGCCAAGGCCGCAGAGGCACTCTCCACTTCTTTCGATGTCGAAGATGCTATTGAACTCGCAGTCTCCGACGTTCGCCGGGAGAATGCTAGGACGGCGCGGATCGAACCCCGTCATCGTGCGCGGATCCAGCGTTATGTCCGTCAGGGAAGGGAGCTGCTTGACTCATTCCTGCAATCAACCACGCCTCAAGCCAAATCGCGCCGAAGAGTTTTTGGCGTCCAACTTGCGAGTGCGCTTGCACAGCTCAGCAAGGAAAGCTCCGTTGCTGGATCACAGGTGTGGCTGGAATATGAGGTGCGATCAATGCTGGTCGGGCCCGCGACTTTGTTTGAGCTCCCCACATTGCGTGGGGATCCAACGCCAGTCTCCGAAAGTCGCTGGACAGCATCCGAAACTGCCTGGGCGCAGCAATCGATGGAGCTGTCAGAATTCTATCTACAGGGGGATGTACCGACAGTGGACGTGGCGGCAAGTGCCATCAGGCACTGGGCACTGGGCCGCAATCCCAGTCCGCTGGAACTGACGGAAGACTTAATTGCCCGGGGACAAATCGCGGCGGCGCGCGCCTACGCTGAGGAAGCGGCGATCCCAGTAAGTGAGCGCCAGCAGCTGTCAGACCGTGTCGCGAATGCTGCAAGCGAAGCGCTCGCGCCCCTGAGGCAGCGACTCGCGACTCTTGAGCTCGAGCATGGCGCCGCGTTGGTGCGATCAGTTTCCACCGCCTCAGCCGTGCAAGACTCACTTGAGCGCTGGGAACTCCGCGAAGCCGCAGAGCAAATGGATTTCCTTGAGATGGAGGTATCCGAGCTCATCGATGTCGGCAGGAGGGATGCGCTTGATGCCCCCGTTGCGGCCGAACGAGCGACCTTGCTTCGACGGTTGCTAAAAGCTGGAGTTGAAGGCCCCGATGAGCGCTGGTCACTTGCCGACCTTAGGGGGCGCTGGAACGCTGAGCTTTTGAACCGGGCAGCAGAACGTGCCCATCTGAAGCCCATCGAGAAGATGCTGGAGGCGACCGGAGCCTTGCCAGAGCTCGCCGAGTATGCGCGGGAATTCTCCGAGCGGGTGCTAGACCCAAGCTATTGGATATCGGAGCAACGTTCATCCGAACTCGTCGGATTTGTCGACACTCCAGCCGAGAAGTTGAGGACATGGATTCAGCTTTCGGGCCAACTTGATGAGGGACAGCGCCAAGCGCTCATTGAAGTGGTACGCTGGTATGTCCGCTTCGTCGGCGAAGAGGCTGTAGCGCTAGGCTCTTTGGACGCGGGAGCTTCGAGCGATACTTTGCTTGAGCGCGCTCTCGATGTCGGCGGTGTGATCGAACAATCGCCTGATCCAGCTGCTTGCGCCCAAGGGCTTGAGCTTTCATACGGCGCCATCGAGGCCCCATCCCATACAGCAGCCCGCGCCCCTGCTGCGGAGGCTATTGGTGCGAAATTGGTGCCGCTAGCAGAGCGGGCGGACTGGGTCTCACTTGCCCAGGCGGCGCGAACGCTCCGTCTTGATACTGGCGATGAAGACTCGCGCAGGATGGCCGATATAGCTGAGTTCGCGGACACGCTTGTTGCGCTTACGCAAGAACGGCTCGAAGGTGCGCGAGACGGTTTGGTAACTTCGGCAAAAGTGCTTGGAGCTAGCGGTTATCTCATAAATCGCGCGTTGCCTATTTCTCGTCTCCTCGCCATTGCATTCGATCTGTTTTCCGCCGCGATTGCGCTTTCAAGCAAATCGTCGGGTAAACCGCCCGTGCTCCACTCAGACGGATCTTGGACCCCGCTTCTAGATAAGCGAATGGGCTTGGCGCAGATACTGGCCGGCAACAATCTTGCCGCCCGAACGCTCGAACAGCTTTGCTCGGGCACGATTGGCCGTGAGGTTATAAACCGGCTTTGGGATGCCCCGACAGCCACAGCCGAACCTGGACCGATCCGTGCTGCACTGTTGAGCTTTCTTCACGAGCGCGGTCTGAACGAACATTTGTTGTTCCTGGCAGCGCGCCATGAGCCCGCCATTCGCTCCCGTCTGGAACAGCTCCTAAACCTTCGTGCGATCGTCTCCCAGCGGCCCGATTTAGTTTCGGTCTCGGAAGCCGTCGCAAACCAAGTGGCAAAGGCCGCTCAAGGTGTCCCCTTTCGCACTTTCGTTGCGAGTCTGCCGACGGCAGCACAGGCGATAGATGCGGATCTTGTTGTCAGCGTTGACAATGACATAGTTCTTCGTATTGACAAACGCCGCCGGACAGAGCTTTCAGTCGCGATTTCGATCGAACCTCGTGGGCTTGTCCCTGAATCGATGGAAGCCATCCTCTTCCCAAACGACGACGTTTCCTTCGACGACGGCAGCCGCCGCAGACGCCTCTCGGAGCAGCCCGTCTACTTCGCCGGTCAATGGACGATGGACGTCAGATTTGGCGAAAGCTGGCATGACGCTACCAGTCAGCGCGACGACAATTTCAGGATTCGCGTTAATGCGCGCGTGTTAGCAGGCGAACTGATAAGCCGCGACGTCGTGTGCCAGCTCGCGCGAGTCGAGTTACGGGCAGGCGATACAAAGCGGATCGATGATGAGACACTGCTCGATGCCTTTCCGGGCGTCGAGAATACTCCAGCCGCCGGCGACTCCTTCATCGGTCGGCACGACGAGCTTGAGCGCTTGCATGGCGCGCTGGTCGGCGCGCGCCGCCCTAGCCCTGTGCTGTTGACCGGTATGCGCCGCATCGGAAAAACGTCTCTGCTGTATGCATTCCATGGACGTCACCGCCAACCCAGGCGTGATGCGCCGATCACTGTTTACTTTTCGCTTGCCGAGCGTCGAGCGGCAATGATGGATTCCAGCCAACAAGTAAGCGCGGTTTTCTACTCCGCAATCGCGCAAGCGCTTGGGAAGCGTAACTTTAGCTCAACGGACCTGAACGGTGAGTTAGGTGAAAAGCTGCGCCAACGCCTAGGATCTGAACGGGATGCAGTGCGCAACGCGATCTTGGACCTGCGTGACTCGGAGAGCCTTGCGGATTCGCTCACTATCTTGAGTGAGCGTCTCTTGGACTGGGCGGGAGGGGCCACCCGCGTAATCTATCTTGTCGATGAGGCAGAGACACTTGTCCTCCCCTATCGCGGTGGCGAGGCAAAGCGGCTGGAACTGGAACAACTTCTCCAAGGTCTGAGGGAGATCTCTCAGACCTCTACCAAGGTTGGCCTCTTGTTGTCAGGTAGTAACCACATTGCGGAGTTTGCCCGGTCATACAAAAATGCATTCTTTGGCAGCTCGTTGCAAATTGACCTCGCGGGGCTGACGAACCCGGAGACGGCGCGAAAACTGGTGTCCCCTGATAAACTCGCTCCCTATGTTGCTTTCGCCGGTGAACCTGTTCGATACGCCATCGACATGTGTGCTGGGATGCCTCAGTTTTTGTGGCAGTTGGGTGCTGCAACGACCGCGATCGTGCGTTCTGGACCAGTAACGAAGGCTGACGTCCGGCAGGGAGTTTCTGCCCTAGTGGGCGGTCGGAGCATCGACTTACCTTTCAAAGCCTACGAAGTGCTAGAGCCAATCGAGCATATGTTGGGCCTTCAGGGGCAACGCGAGCAGGACCTGCTCTGGCTATTGCTCTGGCGTGTCGCCAATTCGAGTTCTCTCGTCGTTGATGAGGCCCAGCAAAGCTACATCATCGACCAGTCTCTTCTTGAGCTAGATGAGTTGGAGGCTTGGAAGTCACGCCTGCTTTCATTGGTTGATTTAGATATATTGGAGATGCCTCGTTCCTCAATGTACAGGTTCCGGGTCCCGATTTTCGCGGAAGGGTTTCGCGCACCCCGGCAACAGCATGCCTACCACCTCCGGCACCAACGGGCCGGCACATGAGGACTGACCATACATGGTTCCAGCGGAGGTTTGGCACCACTTGGAAAGCACAGCCGGGCCGATCGTGCTTGCTCATCGTGCCTCCGGGTTGCGACACACTACGAATCGCCAACGAGGTCGTTACTTGGTCTCGAGCAAACGACCCCATTGCCGCAGCATATGAGAACCGTCGGGCTGTCGTCGTTCGGCTAACCACTGATGCGGTGACATCGAGTTCCCACTTCGTGGAACGTGTTGGGCGCGAGCTTGGCCGCTCTATCATATCCGTGTCACAAGTGTCCAAGGAGAGGTACGCCGCCGACTGGCTCGAGAATCTCATTGGGGCGGCACAGCACGATGGCAACCATCCGATCCTTGTGATTGATCGGTTTCATGCGTTCGCAAGCATTGCCGACGATCACCTGCTTTCGGTCCTGTCGACCATGCGCCAGCTGGAACATGACGGTCAGCTGTCCACGATCGCGATTTCTCCCATGAACTACCAGTCCATCAGGACCGAGCTATCACTGCGCGGCAAATTCCCGTTCGTGAACTCGGCCTATGGTGACAACCACGACCAAATGGTCTTGCCGCCGCTGAGCCGTGCAGAATTTGTTGCATCCGCTGTGTTGGCAGGGCTGGACAGCGCCCAAGCTCAAAAGCTTTTTGCCTTGGCTGGAGGCCCAGATTGTGTGCATTCCGCAATCATTGCCGCCGCGGCTACGGACATGGAGGATGTGGTTGGTCGTTCGGCCAGATCACTTGGCGATAGCATGGAACGTTTCTTCGACCTCGCTGTTGGTCCGCGGCTGGCTGACGGCGACGATCTTCGACTCCGTGTCGCCACCGGACGATTGCAACCCGCACAGCTTGCTTACCTCCGGCACCTCGATCTCGCGGACTTCCTCCTGAAGCAAGACAAGGCGGGTCGTACAGTGCTTGCGAGCCCTGTGCTCGGACGGCTCTTGCTCACCGGCAGGCAGGGTCCCTGGATCGCCTTCGCAAGAGTCTTGGAGGCGCTGAGTAACGACAGGTACGCAGATGCGGCTCGTCAGGCCCAGCTCCTAGAGCAAAGCTCCCCGCACCTCGAGGCCTTCACGAGCTTGGTCACTTTGCTTGCTGCGATCCACGACAACGATACGGGAGGTCTGTTAGAGATAGACTGGCGAACGGTGCAGCGCGTTGGCCGTAAGTTGCTCGACGGAAACTTACCCATCGAAGCACATAGAGCTTGGGTCGACCAGCTTGTCCGCTGGAGCGATCGCGTTGGAAATGCCTTGGAACCGTCCCAGGGCCGTGGCTCTCGCCTCGATGTACTTGCCCGACAAGCCGGCGATCCGGATGTTCGCATGCTCCTCCAATATTCTATCCGGGCATTTCTTGGAAGAGTAAGAAAATCTGGCTCCCCAGCCGAGCAGATTCGCTCGGCTGGGAGCGTTCCTGAGGCTATTCTACAGTCATTATGTGCCTACCTAGGCCTAGATCCGCTCGATGCACCTAACGAATTGCCCGACCTTAACTACCAGCGGTTCTTCAACAACGTGGGCGACTATCGCCGACCTACGCCCGGCAGCCGACTCGACTTGACGCACTTGCTTGTCATCGTGCCTGCGCTGCTCGCATCGCGGTGTAGCGATTTCAGTGATGAGATACAGCTCTGCAATGCTCAGTTCGTCAGGCCGCTTCACCAGCGTCTGACCCTTCAGATCCGCAATGCCACTGCGCATACTTACGCCGACATGGACGAAGCAGACGCTACATTTTTCTTCAAAATCTGCGACAACTTCTTGGCCGATGCCGCTGCTATTTGGGGGCGGGATGGAACCGGCACCCCGTGCCCGGAGCCTGATCAGGGAGCGTTAGCGGACTTGCTGCACGGCTTCATCGTCACCGCTTAAGGGGCTAGCCAACCGAGGTGGGCAGAAACAGGCGTTCGACCAATTCTTTACCAATCTGCCAAGCTAACCGGCTTCTCTCGGTAATTACGCAGCCAGCCTAGTGGTCCCCATGCCCCAGCTTCGCACAGCCCACCGGCCCTCTGCGTCCTTTTCCTCTACCGTGAAATGAAAATCCTTCAATCGATGTGCCTCAAGGCGTGGCAACATGTCCGAAAACTGCTCTCTGCTGACGTAGAGGGAGAGGTTCAGCGATGGCAGCTCAGCAGTCTCAAAAAGAACACCCGCATCGGGGTGTTCCGTCTTCATAGGAATGGGGGCCATGATCATGACGGTTCCAGGCCATCTGAATGCTTTGTTCGGCATGATGAGCGAGGCTGCCAGTATGACATAGGTGAACTCAACCGATTGGCGCGGCGGGCCTGGCTGCACGACCTGGCCAAAATTGACGTTGGCTGAGCCGACGATCTCTCCTCGCCATTCTCCGGCAACAATCGCCGGTAGTTGAAGGCGGCTGGACTTTCTCTGGGCTGTCATTCCGTCGGCTTCCTTCCAGAAAGGCTGGGCGATACCAATATCCGCTTCCTCAAGCCCGTTGGTCGTCAGACCTTTGAGATAAAGCGGCGAGCCTGGCACAGACTATTGCATCCCTAATCAACTCTGGCATCTTTCGCGCCAACATCGTGGCAGATGCAGAAGCCACTCGGCGGCAGTTCTCAATAATTGCCCATATAACGCTACGCGGGGCGCATTCAGATCCCATACAGGAGCGAAAACTTGAACGAACAACACGAAGCCCAGTCGGTCGATCTGGTCGAACTGACTGCCGATATTGTGTCTGCCTATGTCAGCAAGAATCCGCTGCCGGTCGCGGGGCTGCCTGACCTCATTGCTTCAGTCCACTCATCCCTGGCGGGCGTAGGTCAGCCATCTGCTGCCGAAGCGCCGAAGCAGGAGCCGGCCGTCAATCCTAAGCGCTCGGTGTTCCCCGACTACATCATCTGCCTGGAGGACGGAAAGAAGTTCAAATCGCTGAAGCGCCATCTCGGCGTGCATTATGGGCTGACGCCAGACGAGTATCGGGCCAAGTGGGGGCTAAAGTCTGATTATCCAATGGTGGCGCCGAACTACGCGGCCCAACGATCGGCCCTCGCCAAGTCCAGCGGGCTTGGCCGCAAGACCGTCGTCGCGCCTGCAAAGAAGTCAGGTCGTCGGAAGGCTTGATTTCGTTCAGCGGTGAGCAAGCTAGTCTGGCCGAAGGCAGGGAGCTGTTCAGGGATTACGCATGTCGCGCCAGCGTTTAATATGACGCGCAAAGTCGCCGCTCGCGCGCTACAGCGCCGTTCAATTGGCACGCTCGCGAGCGGCTCGCGACAGGTCTTCTTATGAAAACTGGCTAGGGTTAGTCACTCGGCTTGACCAACTCCAAGTGGCTTACACCTAGCGCTTGGGCAAGTTCGTAAAGAGTGATCACCGTGGGGTTACGCCGACCGCGTTCGAGGCTGCTCAGATACTGCTGACTGAATCCAGAGCGTGCTTCTACGTCCTCCTGCGTCAGGCCTTTCTCCCGCCGAATACGCGCAAAGTTTTTTCCAACCAGCTGACGCATGTCCATGCGCCGGACAATCGAGGTTTACACACTTTAAGTTTATCAACTATAATATGTATTCGCCGAGCAAGGGACTTGCCCCACGGAAGGAGACCATGCTGTGGCAACGAAAAAGCCGACCGTTCTCGCCGCAAGCCGCAACGAGACGGAATTGCAACCGGCAGCCCCACGCGATCCGGCACTTCTGCTGCTGAGCGATTGGCAAATGGCCCGGTACATCTCCATGCTGCTATGTCGCGTGCAGCAGCGCTTGGAGAGCCAAATCATGGTCAATCCCGGAATTCAGGGATTGACCGCAGATTCCCCGACAGGAGTTCGAGGTCAAACAGCACGCACTCTCCGCGATCCTCAGGAATATGCGGTTGCGCGGGAGGCCGAGGTCTTTGCGATGACCGAAGCTCTTAAACTCCAGGACTCTGTCCCTGAAATCGCGGCAACGTCGCTCGAAGGAGTAATTGCCAAATTGCAAATCATTGTCGGCGCAGATCGAGACATCGGTGATCCCACCGACTTTCCTTGGCCGCACATCGCCTCGGTGCTGCGGGACTTGGAGCAGATTGCGGGATACCTGCCCCCTTGCCGACCAAGCCGAGCAAAAACGCGGACCGACTTTGCCAGGCACTTGGCCTCAGCAGTTGAGCTAGTCGCTGCCCTGATCGATGAAGACGCGGCGGAGCAGCGTGGCGAGCCCTCCCGGGCTTGAAGCTGCACAGGGGCGTGCAATTAGCATCTTATTGCTACAAGCCGTCTTATCCAGTCCGATGCCGTCCACAGCGATAGGAGATCTCATTCTCCTAGGTCCGAGGCGGCCAAATCTTGCAATTGGACGTTCCGCAGCAACTGGACAAAGCGTCACTGATGACTTTGGGCAGACTAGTACCGCGTTAAGGCGGTTCCCGACTCCTATGCATCGTGTTGACCAGGTGTTGACCACGCAGAAATAGAAAGGGCCACCGAATGGTGGCCCTGATCTAAGTACTTAATTTCCCTGAGGAAATTGGAGCGGGTGAGGCGATTCGAACGCCCGACCCCAACCTTGGCAAGGTTGTGCTCTACCCCTGAGCTACACCCGCTCAAGCGGCCTCGGCCGCAAGCCGGGCCTATATGGCTGAAGAGCG
>Ga0097679_1002776_pt1 | contig 13715 bp, 10 predicted proteins | sample ThiBiot_500_biof_2_FD_72848 | JGI IMG/M metagenome (GOLD analysis project Ga0097679, IMG submission 72848) | Wastewater bioreactor microbial communities from Cape Town, South Africa - Thiocy_cont_500_biof - 1398105538000 (version 2) (version 2) ...
CATCGAGCCGCTCTGCAAGGACTATGGCGCGCAGATCATCGTCTCCGAGGCGATCGTCGCGGCCGCGCCGTCATTCGCCTATATCGAGATCGACGCCGTCGCGCTGCGCGGGCGACAGGCCGCGACACGCGTGTTCGCCGTGCTCGGCGACGAGAAACGAGCGCGCGACAGCAGTTTTCTTGCGTTCAAGGAGTTGCACGAGCGCGCGCTGAGGGCCGTTCGCGACGCCGACCAGAACGCGGAGAGCCTGATTTCCGAGTGCGAGAGCGCGGCGCCCGAACCGGGCCTCGCCCTCACCTACGCCCGATGGCGGAAGCGCCTCGCCGCGCCGATCAGGGACGGCGCTTGAGGCGGCGCTCGATGAAAACGCGCGCCGCGTCGTGATCCTTCTCCGTCGTCGCGGCGAAGGCGTGGCCATGCAGTTCGATGATCCAGGCGTCGCGCGACGGGTCGGCGGCTTCGCGCGCCATCTGCAGCAGGCCGAGGCCCACGGCGGTCTGGCGCGGCACCCCATCGGCGCCGTTGATGAGCAGATTGCCGAGCATCGCCTGCGCCGCGGCATGTCCCTTCTCGGCGGCGAGGTTGAGCCAACGCGCCGCCTGCCGGGCGTCCTTCGGACCGCCGACGCCGTCCATATACATGCGCGCCAGATTATACTGCGCGTCGGGATCGCCGAAGTAGGACGCGGCGTAGCTGAACATCTCCCGCGCCCGGGCGGGATCGGCCTTCACATAGGTCTTGGGAATCCCGTCGAGATAATAGGCGCCGAGCGAAACGAAGGCGTTCGACACGAAACGAGCGTTCGGGGAATCCGGCGACTCGTCCGCATGCTGGTCGGCGATGCGCGAGAAATGCTCGAACGCCTTCAGCGGGTCCTGGGGAACGCCGTCGCCCGACGCGAACATCTTGCCGAGTTTCCACAGCGCCGCCGGATGTCCCTGCTCCGCCGCGTAGCTGAGAGCCTTCACGGCGACCGGCATGTCGCCGGCGTTGTATCCGCGGATGCCGGCGCGCAGCGCGTCGCGGCTCGACGAGAACGGGGCGCGCGCAGCCGTGGCGGGCGGCAGGGGCGCGGAGGTCACGAGAGAGTCGGAGGGCGCAACGAGAATGGCCTGAGGGATCGCTGCAAGCGGCTGGCCGCCGGCGGGGATATTGGCCGGCGGCCTCGGCACGCGCACGCCGGGCGCGATCATGGGATCGGCTTCCTGCGCGAACGCGGACGCCGCGGCGAACAAAGCCGCAGGCGTCAGCGCCAGCCTGATGACGTCAACTATTCGCATAGCAATGCGTTTCGCCCTGTCCGCAGGAATGGATCGTCACGCCGCTCCGGCCTCGTTCCATCGTCTGCGCATATGTCGGGACCGCGCCCGATCCGATATCCGTCGCCCGCGATGTCCGCTTCGCGCAAAGCGCTCTGCGATCCGTGCGGGAAGGCGTCGCCTCGAGCGCGTCCTTTCTCCCATAGAACGCGCCGATGTCGCCATTTTTGGGGAAATGGATGGGCTCGCCTGTGGCGGCTTCGCGGCTGATGCGGCGGACCGGGACGGCGGGTCGGAGGTAGGGCGCGCGGGGCGAAAGAACGTCAGCCGATGCGGACAGAAACGGAAGGCCCCTCGCTCCCGCGAAACCTGCCTTCAAGAAACCTCCGTCCCGGAAAACGCGCGCGTTCATCACTCTGTCGCCCTGTCGCCCAATCGTCAGCAAAACGTCCGGGCGGCCGATCTATGGCGAGCGGGCAACACCTCTTCAATGGCCGGCCAAATTGACGGGGCCACATCCGACGAGACGCGCGACATGAACTGCTGACGGATAAAAATCGTGAAAACTCACTGGATTGCGACGTTTTCACGCTGGGGACAGATTCTGGCGGGATCGCGGCAAGCCACGCCGCGCCCTGGAACATGGATAAGAAGGCGGCTTACTGTTGCAGAGCCGCCACAGGGAGAATTCCCGAGAAAAGCGCTCAGCCGGCCAGCCGGTTGAGCGCTTCGTTGATCTTGTTGGTGCGGGCGAGCGCCTCGGCGCGACGCTCGCGCTGCTCCTCGACCACCTCGTCGGGCGCGCGCGCGATGAAGTCGGGATTCTGCAGCTTTGCGTCGATTTTCGCGACCTCCTGCTCAAGCTTCCCGATCTCTTTCGACAGGCGGCCGCGCTCGGCCGCGAGGTCGACGACGCCGCCGAGCGGCAGCGCGGCCGTCGCGCCCCGAACGATGATCTGCGCCGACTGGTCGGGCGGCGCATAGGCGAACGAGATGTCGGACAGGCGGGCGAGCCGGGTGATCATCGGCTTCCAGCGCTCGACGACGGCTTTGGGCTCATGCTCGGCTCCGACCATGACCAGCGGCATCTGCGCGGCCGCGGGCACGTTCGTCTCGACGCGCACCGACCGGATTTCCGACACCAGATCGACGACGAAACCGATCTCCCGCTCCGCCGCCTCGTTCTCGAGGCCGGAGAGGTCGGGCCAGCGCGTCAGCGCGAGCATCTGCGGCCGGCCGGCCGCGCCCGCCTTGATCGCCCACAGCTCCTCGGTGAGGAACGGCATGAAGGGATGCAGCAGCTTGCAGATCTCGTCGATCAGGAAGGCGACGGTCGCGCGCGTCTCCTGCTTGGACGGACCGTCTTCGCCGGAGAGGACCGGCTTCGACAGCTCCAGATACCAGTCGCAGAAGATGTTCCAGGTGAAGCGGTAGATCGCCGCCGCCGCCTCGTTGAAGCGATAGCCCTCGATGGCGGAGGTCACCTCGGCGGCGGCCTTCGCGCATTCGCCGATCGCCCAGACGTTGAGCGTTTCCTTCGCGAGGCGCGGCTCGAAATCCTGATCATGGCCGCAGCCGTTCATCTCGGCGAACCGCGCGGCGTTCCACAGCTTCGTCGCGAAGGATTTGTAACCCTCGACACGCGAGACGGAGAGCTTGATGTCCCTGCCCTGCGCGGCCATCGCGGCCAGCGTGAAGCGCAGCGCGTCGGCCCCGTACTGGTCGATGAGCTGCAGCGGGTCGATGACGTTGCCCTTGGATTTCGACATCTTCGCGCCCTTCTCGTCGCGGACGAGCGCGTGGATATAGACGTCCCGGAACGGAGCCTTGTCCATGAACTGGAGGCCCATCATCATCATGCGGGCGACCCAGAAGAAGATGATGTCGAAGCCGGTGACGAGCGCGCTGGTCGGATAATAGCGCGCCACCTCCGGCGTCTCGTCCGGCCATCCCAGGGTGGAGAAAGGCCACAGGGCCGACGAGAACCAGGTGTCGAGCACGTCCTCGTCGCGCGTGATGAAGTCGGCGATCTTGTCGGGATCGCGCGCGATGTCGGCGCCGCCGAAATCGTCGAGAACGCCCTCCTCGACATAATGCGCCAGGGCCGCCGCGATCGCGTGCTCCTCGCTCTCGGCGACGAAGACATGGCCGTCAGGGCCGTACCAGGCGGGAATCTGATGGCCCCACCAGAGCTGGCGCGATACGCACCAGGGCTCGATATTCTCAAGCCACTGGTAGTAGGTCTTCTCCCAGGTCTGGGGGATGATGCGGGTGTCGCCGTCGCGCACGGCGGCCAGCGCCCGCTCCGCCAGCGGCTTGACGTCCACATACCACTGGTCGGTGAGATAGGGCTCGATCGGCGCGTTGGAGCGGTCGCCATGCGGCACCATATGCGTATGCGGCTCGATCTTCTGGAGCAGGCCGCGCGCCTCCATCATGGCGACGATGCGCTTGCGCGCGACGAAACGGTCGAGACCGTCGAGCACAAGAACCTCGTCGAGATCCGCGGAAAGCGGAGCGCCTGCGAGGAAGTCCTCGTTGCCCTTGAGAGCAAGCTGCGCTTCCGAGTCGAAGATGTTGATCAGCGGCAGGTCGTGGCGCTTGCCGACGTCGAAATCGTTGAAGTCGTGCGCCGGCGTGATCTTCACCGCCCCCGAGCCCTTTTCGGGATCTGAATAATCGTCCGCGACGACCGGGATCAACCGCCCGACCAGCGGCAGGCGGACCATCTTGCCGACGAGCGGCTTCCAGCGCTCGTCGTCCGGATGCACCGCGACAGCAGTGTCGCCCAGCATGGTCTCGGGCCGCGTCGTCGCCACGGTGATGTAGGTCGAGGGATCGTTCGCGTCGTAAGTCTTGTCCGCGAGCGGATAGTTGAAATGCCAGAGATGGCCTTTGACCTCGGTCTGCGCGACTTCGAGATCGGAGATCGCGCTCTGAAATTTCGGATCCCAGTTCACCAGCCGCTTGTCGCGGTAGATCAGGCCCTCGTTGTAGAGATCGACGAAAACCTTGATGACCGCCTTGCTCAGGCCCTCGTCCATCGTGAAGCGCGTGCGCGACCAGTCGCAGCTCGCCCCGAGCCGCTTCAGCTGACCGAGAATGATCGATTCCGACTCGGCCTTCTGCTCCCACACCTTCTCGAGGAACTTCTCGCGGCCGAGCGCGCGGCGGCCCGGCTGCTGCGTCTCCATGAGCTTGCGCTCGACCACCATCTGGGTCGCGATTCCGGCATGATCCGTGCCCGGCTGCCACAGCACGTCCTTGCCGCGCATGCGCTCGAACCGGCACAGGATGTCCTGCAGCGTGTTGTTGAGCGCATGCCCCATATGAAGCGAGCCCGTCACGTTCGGCGGCGGAATGACGATCGAATAGGGTTTCGCGTCGGCGCGGTCGGGGCGGCCGGCCCGGAAGCACTGGTTGGCTTCCCACGCTGCGGCGATGCGGCTCTCGACCGCAGCCGGTTCAAAGGTCTTGTCCATTGTCATCGTCGAATCCGAACGGCTGCGGACGCCGCGCGTCCGCGTTTCAGTCTCAGCCGTTCAAAGAGGATGGTCCGCCGCGCGTCAACGGCGGAATGGCCGCAGGTCGGCTTCGATCAGCGGCCGCCGCGCGCGACCCGTTCGATCTCGGCCCGGACGAGCCGCTCGACGATGCCCGGCAGATTGTCGTCCAGCCATTCCTTCAGCATCGGGCGCAGCAGTTCCCGGACAACGTCATCGAGCGTCCGCTGCGAGCCGGAGAAGATGGTCCCCGCGAGATTCTGGAAGGCCTGACCCACGGCCTGATTGGTCTTCTGCGACAGCAGCGTCTCGGGCTCGTAGACGGGGGCGCGCGGCGATTCGGCCGCGAGGCGCGCCTGCGGAGCCGGCTGCGGGGCGGGAGGAACCGGCGGCGGCGCAGGCGGCTCCGGCGCGACGTCTTCCTCGAACATCACTTCATCCGGCTCCGGCGCCGGCGGTTCGTCTTCGAGATCGAGAATATCGTCCTCGATAGGCGTCGGAGCCGCCGGCGGCGGCTCATCAGGCGCCGGCGCGGCTTTCGACTCCGGTTTGGCCGGCTGATCGTCCGCAATGATCCTGCGGATGGAGGCGAGAATCTCCTCCATCGACGGTTCCTGATTTCTCGGACTTGCGGTGCTCATGCCGTCATCCAATCGCGAATCGACCGTGCGTCAGCCGAATCAACGTCGCGTCGTGATGGGCGATTATTCTGCACGATCATCCCTGCGCAAGCAGCGCCGGGAATGATCCACCGCTAAACTGGCGGAAAAGGGTTAACGGCCGCCGGGCGTATCAAGTCCGATGAACTTGTCCCGCACCATGTCATAGTGAGTGCGCGGATTGTAGCGCTCGACCTTCAGCGCAAGCGTCTGCGCTGACAGACGGCCGAGCGCCGATAGCAGCGCATAGGTCGCGACGACGCGATCGCGCTGCGCCGACACCAGCGCGACGCGGCCATTGGCCACGGTCTGCTGCGCGTTGAGCACGTCGAGCGTCGTGCGCTGACCGACCTTCGCCTCCTCGCGCACGCCGGCGAGCGCCACTTCCGCCGCCTGGACCTGCGCCTGCGCGGCCGAGACCTGCAGCTTCGTCGCCTCGACCGTGGCCCATGACGCCATCACCGCCTGGCGCACCTGATCGCGCACGATATCGACGCTGATGCGCTGCTGGCCGAGCTGCTCCTTCGCCTGGCGGACGCGCGAATAGACCTGACCGCCCTCATAGATGGGAATCGACAGCGTCCCGACGATCGCAGCGGAGCTGCGCTCGACGTCGGACCCTTGCAAATCCCACCGCCGCGAGATCGAGCCGGTCGCGGTCAACGACGGATAAAGCTCGCCCTCGATCACTTTCACATTGAGCTGCGCGACATCGACGCCATGCATCGCGGCGTTGATGGCGGGATGCTCCCGCAACGCGGACGCGACTCCGGCGTCGAGCGATTTCGGGACGAATCGGTCGAGAGGACGCGCGGGCGCGAGCCGCTTGGCGTCGACGCCGATCCGCTGTCGGTAAGTGGCGAGCGAAGCGCGCAGGTTGGCCTCTGCGCCGGCCGCGTCGGAACGGCCGCTGGCGAGTTGGGCTTCGGTCTGCGCGACGTCGGTGCGGGTCACCTCGCCGACATTGAACCGATCGCGAACCTGCCGAAGCTGCTCCTCGAGAACCTCGACGTTGCTGCGCCTGACGCCAAGAATGGCCGTGTCGCGCATGACGTTCATATAGGCCGTCACGCCGTCGAGCAGCACCTGATTCTCGGAGTTGCGCAGCGTTTCGCGCGCAGCGAACACCTGCGATTCCGCCTGCGACACGCTGTTCTGCGTACGGTTTCCGTTCCAGATGGTCTGGCTGATGGAGAGCGAGACGCCGCGCGGCAGATAGTTCTGGGTCGACGTCCCGCCGGGAAGGGTCGTCCTGTCCTGCTGAGCGCCGACATCGGCCGAGCCCGATATTCGCGGCCGGTAGCCCGACAACGCCTGCGACACGCTCTCGTCCGTCGCGCGAAGCGACGCGCGCTGCGCGTTCAGCGTGGGGTTATTGCCATAAGCGCGGCCGAGCGCGCCTTCGAGCGTTTCCGCAGCCGCCGGCGACTGCAGAGCAACCATCGCCCCTGCCGCCAGAACCGCAGCGGCGACGCTTGTCCGGACATCATGCGCCATACAAAGACCCTATCCCGCCCACTGGGCTTCGGCTTCTCTGGCCACCCACATACGCCCATACGTCGGAGGATGTATCCGTCGCGGACGAGGAACGCAAAGGGCGGAACTCGGATACCAACAAAGTTCCGGACGGCTGACGCAAAACGGCGACACAGCCGCGACCGGGCGACGCCCTGCGAGACTCACGTCAAGCGCCTGACTTACCGACGGATTGTCGATCGCTATGGTTAATGCAATCTGAATCGCTAGAAAGCGAACTCGGCTTTTCGTCGCAGGTCGGGCAGCACGGGCGCGGCGGCGTCGAAAAGCGACTGCACGGTCAGTTCGTCCCCGGCGCGCGTCAGGAGCGCAGCCCGCCCGACGCCGCCGGACATCTGCACGCCCGCGATGCGGCCGCCATCCGCCAGCGCCTTGATCCATCCGTCCGGGATGATCTCAAACGCGCCGTTGACCAGCATCGCGTCGGCCGGCTTCCCCGCGAGCGCGGGATCGAGAAAGCTTCCAGTCGCGGCGGTCGCGTTGGCGACGCCGGCCGCGGCCAGGCGCGCAGCGGCCTCGCCGGCCAGCGCGCCGCTTGCCTCGATGCCGATGGCTTCGCCCGCGATATCGGCGAGGATCGCGGTGGAGTAGCCGAGGGCGCAGCCGAGATCGATGACGCGATCGGACTTCGTGAGCTTCAGAAGCTGAACCAGCCTGGCGAGCAGCATCGGCGGCAGCATCGCCCTCCCCTCGCCCACATCGAGCGCGCGATCGAGATAGGCGATGTCCCGGGCGGCCGCCGGCGCGAATCGTTCGCGCTCGACGGCGTCAAACGCGGCGATCACGGCGTGATCGGTGACGTCGGCGGTTCGCACCTGACAATCGACCATATAGCGACGGGCTTTGGCGAAATCGTTCATGGCCATCCGGACCCGGCTTACGCCGCTTGCTTCCGACAGGAAAATGGAGGCCTCGGAGGGAATCGAACCCCCGTAGAAGGATTTGCAGTCCTCTGCGTAACCACTCCGCCACGAGGCCTCTTGGTGGTGCGCCGGTTCCATATCAGAGATTCCCCGCCCGGCAACCGTGTGTCAAAGACGCTTGCCTTCTCGGCGGCGGGAGACTATTGGCGGCGGCGATCCCGGATAGCTCAGCGGTAGAGCAATCGACTGTTAATCGATTGGTCGCAGGTTCGAATCCTGCTCCGGGAGCCAGCAACAGCAAATGCCTGGAACCCGCGCCCCGGACGATCGCATCCCGATCAAAGGCGCGCGGACACTTTGACAGGCGCCATCACCGATCTGACGCTTTGACGCCGCCCTCTCTTCCAACCGCCCGCCCCCTCCGGGCCGGCGCTCTCCTCTTCGATCTCGACGGGACGCTGATCGATTCCAGCGCCATCTATGACTGGGCCTGGACCGAATGGAGCCAGGAGGCCGGTCTCGATCCGGCGAAGGCGCTGGCGATCCATCACGGACGGCGCATTCCCGAAACCATCGCGTTGATCGCGCCCGCCGGCTACGACGTGCTCGCCGGCTCGGCGCGCGTCCTGGAGCTCGCCTCGTCCCGCGTGGATGGCCTGCGCGAAATTCCGGGCGCGACAGCGCTTCTCCAGAGCCTGCCGCGCGAGCGCTGGGCGATCGTCACATCGTCCTATCCCGATCTCGTCCGGCGCTGGCTCCGGCGTCTGGCGATGCCGGAGCCCGTCGTTCTCGTGACGGCGCTGGATGTCGAACGCGGCAAGCCGGCGCCGGACTGCTATCGTCTGGCCGCAAAGCGTCTCAACCGAAATGTCGGCGATTGCGTCGTGTTCGAGGACGCGCCCGCCGGCATCGCGGCGGGAGAAGCCGCAGGCTGCCAGGTGATCGCGGTAGCGACGATGCTCGGCGACGAGGCGCTCGCCGGCCGCGACTGGGTGCGCGATCTCAGGAACGTGCGGATTGAGATTGACGCGCAGAGCGAACTCCGCCTGTCGTTCTGACCGTCTTCGGCCTGCGTCAACCGGCCCGGTCGCCCGACGTCCGGTCCCGCAGGTACTGGCGCGCGCCGTCGATCGGCTTGAGCCACTTCTCGCGGCGCACCGTCCAGCATTCATGGTCGGGACGCAGATCGGTCGGAGCATCGTCGAAAAGTCCGAGTGGAATCTCGATCTCGTCGCTCGCACTGTCGCTGTCCCAGACCATCGAGCCGCAGACCGGGCAGAAATGGCGCACGATCAGCGGCCCCTGCCAGGTGATGGTCTCTCCTTCGACAGTGACGGCGGCGAGCGGCCAGACGGCATAGGCCAGAAAGGGGCTTCCGGATTGGCGGCGGCAATTCAGGCAATGGCAGACGCCGACCCTGACAGGCTCGCCCCGAGCGCTGACGACGACACGCCCGCAATTGCATCGGCCGAAGCGCTCAATCCTCATCGCATCGCCCTCCTCTGCGGCCCAACGGGGCCGCTGGGCAAACCGTTCCGCCTCGAGCGCGCGAAGCTGGCATCGTCGCGAAGCGGATAACGGCGATATGTCCAGCGCCGCGATAACGCGACGATAGCCGGTTGCGGACAATGTCGCGCGCGCTATCCTGTCCGGGTGAGCGCCGCTGGTTCTCCAGCCTCATATGAAATCTGTCCAGCGGCGGCGCAACGAGCGAGTCACGAAAAAATGCTGGCGCTGCCCCAATTTTCTCAGGTCGATTGGTCGAAGCTTGAGTGGCGGACCATAGGAGTGGGCGCCGAAGAGAAAGCGTTTTCCGGCGACGGAATGTCTCTCGCCCTGCACCGGCTCGACCCCAAGACTTATGTCCCTATGGCGCATGCGCACGCCAACGAGCAACTCGTGTGGATGATGGAGGGCGCGTGCGACGTCGTCCTGGGCGATGCAGCCGTGGGCGAGCGCGTGATCCGCATGACGCCGGGAAGCCTCCTCGCCATTCCCCCTCACATCGCGCACAAAAGCATTCCGGTTGGCGACGCGACCGTCCTGTCGCTCGACATTTTCACGCCCGCGCGGTCGGCGGACTTTGATTATCGGTCGCTGAACTATGTGCAGTCTGATTGACGCGCTCCCTCGGGCGGAAAAATGCGAAAGCTGATCGCCTTCGATCCGGAGACGTGGAACGCGCTCGATGCGCTGGCGAAGGATCGCATGGCGACCATTCAGGAGCTTGCCGACGAAGCCTTCACGGATCTGTTGAACAAGCACGACCGGCCGACCCTGCTGAAGGACGCGCTTAAGAAAAGCTTGCGGCGTACGCCGGCCAATGATGAGAAGCGGACGGTCTCAAAACCAAAACCGCGACGATGACGGTCAAGAGCGGAGCAGCTTCCTGATCGCCGGTTCAAGCGGCCGCGCTGAGTCGAAATAGTCCGTCCAGGGCTTTGCGCTCGCAAGCAGCTTGGGCGCGGTTCGAACGGTGAAACGGGCAGGATCGAGCTTGCGGGTCGCCTGCGGCCAGTTCAACGGCATCGAGACATGCGCGCCGGGCCGCGCGCGCGGAGACAGCGGAGCGACCGCCGTCGCCTTGCGGTCGTTGCGGAGATAATCGAGAAATATTTTCCCGGTTCGGCGCTTCTTGGCCATGTTGATCACGTAGCGGTCGGGCTGATCCTGAGCGAGTTGGCCGCAAAGCGCGTGCGCGAATGATTTCGCCGTATCCCATCCCACTTTCGCTTTTTGCGTCGTGGCCAGCGGCGTCACCACATGCAGCCCCTTGCCGCCTGTCGTCTTGAGGAAGGGCGCGAGGCCTAGGGCCGAAAGGCGCTCCCGCATCTCCAGCGCGGCCGCGATCACGTCGGAGAAAGACGCGCCCTCGCCCGGATCGAGATCGAACACAAGACGGCCGGCCGTTTCAGGATCGTCCGGCGCGCAATTCCAGGGATGAAGCTCCAGCGCCGCAATCTGAGCCGCCGCGATCAGGGCCTCCGGCCGATCGATCTGCAGATAGGGCTCCTTGTCGCCGCTGACGGCGACCAGGCTGAACAGGTTCGACACGCCCTTCATCGCGTGACGCTGGAAGAAAGTTTCTCCGCCAACGCCGTCCGGAGCGCGCAGGATCGAGCATGGCCGGCCCTTGAGATGCGTGATCATCCAGTCGCCGACGGCGGCGTAATAATCGGCGAGGTCCTGTTTGACGACGGGCTCGCCGTCGCCGGCGTCGGGCCAGAGTTTTTTGTCGGGATGGGTCAGCGAGACCCGCGAGGCGCGAGACGACGATCGCGACGCTGACGCGATCTTTCGCGGCGGCGCCGGCGGCTGCGGATCAAGTTCGACGGTTTCGGCGCGGACCGGCTTTTCGGCGCGAACCTCCGCCGCAGGCTTGTCCTGTCTTATTCCCTTGAAAGCGGCTTGCCTAACCATGCCGTCGCCTGTCCAACCCGCGAACTCGATCTCCGCGACCAGGTCCGGTTTCAGCCAGTGAACGTCGCGTCCGCCGCGCGGCGCGCTCTCGCCGGTGAAGGGCGAGCGATCCGCCGCAGCCTCCTTCAGCAGCGGCTTCAACGACGCAACGCGATCGCGGCCGAAGCCTGTGCCGACGCGCCCGACGTAAACGAGGTTTTTCCCTTTGAACACGCCGGCCAGAAGCGAACGGAACTTGCCTTCCGTCGTGGTCCAGCCGCCGATGACGACCTCATGCCCGCCGCGGCATTTCGCTTTCGTCCAGATGTCGCCGCGCCCCGAGCGGTACGGAGCATCGAGCCGTTTGGACACGATCCCCTCGATCGACAGGCGGCACGCCGACTCCAGCACGGCGTCGCCGGCGCTCTCGAAATGTTCGACATAGCGCAGCGCGGCATGGTCCGCCGACGTCAGCCTCTTGCGAAGCGCGGCCTTGCGCTCCGCAAGAGGCAGGTCGCGCAGATCGCGCTTCCCGTCATGGAGAAGATCGAAGGCGAAATAAACCAGCTCGTCGGAGCGCCCTTCCGACAGCGCCGCCTGAAGCGCCGAGAAATCCGGCGCGCCATCGCGATTGAGCGCGACAACCTCGCCATCCATGACCCCGTCAGGCAGCGACCGGGCCGCCTCCGCGAGGGATGCGAATTTGTCGGTCCAGTCCAGGCCTTTCCTGGTTCTCATCGAGACGCGGCCGTTCGATATCCGAAGCTGGATGCGATAGCCGTCGAATTTCAGCTCATGCGCCCACGCTGCTCCGCTCGGCGGCCGTTCGACGAGCTTGCAAAGCTGGGGTTCGATGAACTCCGGCATGTCGGTCGCGGGCGCCGCCCTGATCGCGCTGACGCGGGCCTTGGCTGGCTTTGGCGCCTTGTCGGCGCTTGAGTTCCAGATCGCATCCGCGCGAAGCTGACGGCCCGACCGGGTCATGAAAGGGGTTGGCCCTGCGCCGGCGCCGTTGGCGATCTGGCCGAGCGTTCGACCTGACGCTGCGGAGCGATCCTTCTTGAGGATCGCGTCGCCGTTTCCGTCGCTCGCCCACTGGTCTCGATGCTTGATCAGCAGCCAGTTGGTGCGCTTTCCCTTATCGCGGTCCCGCTTCATGCGGACGAGCACCCACTCCCCGCGCAATTTTTCGCCAGCCAGAACGATCTTCAGATCGCCGTTCTTCAAGCCCTTTCGCGCATCGCCATCGACCGGGCGCCAGAAACCGCGATCCCAGATCTGGACCGTCCCTCCGCCATACTGCCCCTTCGGGATCGTCCCTTCGAAATCGCCATAATCGAGGGGATGATCCTCCACTTCGACCGCCAGCCGCTTGTCCTTCGGATCAGTCGAGGGGCCTCGCGTCACCGCCCACGATTTGAATACGCCGTCGAGTTCGAGCCGGAAATCATAGTGAAGCCGGGTCGCGTCATGCTTCTGGATGACATAGCGCAGCTCCGGCGCTTCCTTGATCTTGCGCGCGCCCTGCGGCTCGGGCGTTTTCGTGAAGTCGCGCTTTTGCGCATATTTCGTCAGCGCCGCCATGGCGCCTCACGCGGAGCGGCGGCCGGGCGATCGCGCGCGAGACGCCGGCGCCTTGCGCGACGCGCTTGCCCTGCGCGCCGCAGGCTCGCGCCGCGAACCGGTTTCGCGCCCAAGGCTCTTCTGCAGGGCCTCGAACAGATTGACCACGTTTTCCGGACGCGGCGACGATTTCGGCGCCTTGAAAGTTTTTCCCGCCTGCTTTGATTTCACCAGCCGGACGAGCGCGTTTTCATACTCGTCCTCGAAACCGGACGGATCAAACCGCCCGGCCTTTCGGTCGATGATGTCGCCCGCGAGCGCCACCATGTCCGCGTCCAGCTTTGTCTTCGGGATATCGTCGAAGACTTCGTCCAGATCGCGGACATTCGCCTTGAACCGCAGCGTCGTCAGCAGCAGGCCAGCGCCGAGCGCTTCGATCACCACGGGACGCTCTCGGCGGAACAGAACGATCTTCGCGATCGCCGCCATCTTTTTCTCGGCCATCGCCGCGCGGATGACCGCGAACGCCTCCTGCGACACCTTGTCGGCCGGCGTGAGGTAATAGGGCGCGTCGAGATAAATCTGCTCGATGGACGATTTATCGACGAACTGATCGATAGCGAGCGTGTGGGACGACTCGATCTGAACGGCGTCGATTTCCTTGTCCTCGACCAGGACATACTCATCGTCGCCGGTCTCGAAGCCTTTGACCTCGTCTTCGTCCTTCACGGGCTTGCCGGTGACGGAGTCGACATATTGCCGCTTCACCGGATGGCCGGTGGCGCGATTGAGAGTGCGGAACCGAACCTTTTCGGCAAAGGTTGTCGCGTTCGTCAGCTCGACCGCGCACGACACGAGCGAGAGCTTGAGATAACCCTTCCAGATCGGGCGTAACGCCATAAGGCACCCTGCCGCATCGAAAATGAAGACAAG
>Ga0097679_1002806_pt1 | contig 13605 bp, 22 predicted proteins | sample ThiBiot_500_biof_2_FD_72848 | JGI IMG/M metagenome (GOLD analysis project Ga0097679, IMG submission 72848) | Wastewater bioreactor microbial communities from Cape Town, South Africa - Thiocy_cont_500_biof - 1398105538000 (version 2) (version 2) ...
GGCCGGGCTGTTCGACGCCGGGTGGGTGGACGTCGTGCGCGCGCAGCACCCCGCCGTCGACGGGCCGTACTCGTGGTGGTCCTACCGCGGCCGCGCGTTCGACAACGACACCGGCTGGCGGATGTCTCCAGATTTACACAACGGAGACCCACATGTTCGGTCTGCTCTTCCTGGCCATCCTGGTCGGAGATCCTGTTTGTCACCACGGCGTCCGGCTGGACGTCGTGTGCACTCTCTGCACGGACGGTGCTGCCCCTCCGGTGATCGATCGGTCCGCCGCTAAGGCGTGGCTACGCGGGTGTAATCCCGCACCGGACAACCGCGACAATCAGGGCATGAGTGCCCGATGATAACCACGGCCCGCGCCGTCATCGGCGCACGCGTTTCGGTCATGCGAGACGGCAAGGTCAGTCCCGAGGTTCAGCGCGAGTCCGGCGAGCGGTATGCAGCCGCCCATGGCTGGACGCCGGTCGGCTACTTCGAAGACCTGGACGTGTCGGCCACGGTCGGTCCCTGGGACCGGCCGGACCTCGGTCCGTGGCTCGGTGCCCGGTCGGGCGAGTGGGACGCGATGATCTTTGCGAAGGTCGACCGGGCGTTCCGGTCTGCGAGCGACTGCGCCGACGTCGTGAAGTGGGCAGAGAAGAACCGAAAGATCATCGTGTTTGCCGATGACGGGATCGTGTGCGACTACACAAAGGACACGGATTCGATCGAAGCGATGATGTCCAAGTTCTTTCTGTTCCTCGCATCTCTGTTCGGCGAGATGGAACTGCGGCGAATCCGGTCCCGCACCAAGGGGTCTCACAAGAAGCTAAAGACCACCGACCGATGGGCCGGTGGTCAACCGCCTTACGGCTACAAGGTCGTTCCTAAGCCTGGCGGTGGTAAGCGCCTGGCGGTCGATCCCGTGTCGAGTCTGGTCGTCCAGGAGGCCGGACGGATGGTCCTGGCCGGAATGTCGATGTGGGAGGTAGCGGACGCTCTTACCGCTGCTGGTCACCCGACCCCGGCCGCTTATGTCGCGGCGGCCCAAGAGGGGACCGACCGTAAAGAGAAGTCGAAGCGGCGTAAGGCTGCGTCTACCAACTGGGAGCAGTCGTCGCTCGGGAAGATCCTCCGGTCCCCGGCAACGATGGGACTAAAGGTCACCGGCCGGACGGTCAAGGATCGGACCGTGGCGCGTGGCGCGGACGGAATGCCTGTCCGTATGGCCGATCCGCTGTTCTCAGACGATGACTGGGGCGGGATTCAGGCCCGGCTCACCGAGCGGTCCAGGACCAAAGAACGCAACCACGGTGCGGCACCGCTGCTCGGGATCGTCTACTGCGCCGGGTGTCAGTCCCGGCTCTATCGGGTTGTGAACACTGCGACGCTTAAGAACGGCGAGACCCGGACGTACGAGTATTACCGGTGCATCAAAGACGCCAGTAAGCCGAGGTGTGCCGGGCACACTTTCAAGGCTGACGAACTTCACCGATGGATAGACTCGTACGTCGAGACCGATCTGGCCGAGGTGCCCGAGGTTACGCGGCGGTTTGTGCCGGGCGAGGATCACACTAAAGAGCTTGAACGGGTCATCACGAACCTTAAAGAGGTTCGCGAAGAGAAAGACCTCGGTCTGTACGACTATGACGGGGGAGACGCTGAGTACCGCGAACGGCTGGTCGCACTTACCGGTCAGCGGCGGGCGCTCGAAGCACTCCCGCACCGTGCAGACGAATGGATCGAAGAACCGACCGGCCGTTCTTACGCCGAGGTCTACGGCGGGATGACCGACCCGGCACAACGCCGGGCATTGCTACTGACCGACGGAGTGCGGCTGTACTGCGGCCCCAACTATCGGCACGTACAAGCTGACGATCTACAAGGGCGGATGCACCGTCATGGGTCCGCTAACGCTGTCCCGCTGGCCGTCCACGGCCCGGCCGGGCCGTTGCCGTGGGAGGCCGGGTACGTAGAGCCGTTCGACCCCGAATCGGAGTTGGCGCCGATCGATCCAGAGGACCCCCCGATCGAGCCTAAGAGCCTGACCGACCTTAACCGGGGCGACCCGACCGGCGATGCCGTCACGGCTCGACAGAATGCGGGCCGTTCCAAGTGAGCTTCTGGACTGAGCATTCGGTGGTCGACCCCGGGTTCCTGCTGTTCACGATCGATCAGTTCCCCGGCACGCCGGACCGGCGGGCGATGGTCTACAAGTCGGTCGTTCTTTCCGGCTCGGACTACTCGCCGCTCATGGCGGCGTACGACCGGATCGGGAAGCACTGCCGGGCGATGATCCAGGCCGAGACGCACGACGACGACACGATGTGGCGTTGCCGTGCAGAGCTTGAGACGTACTGGCTATGGGCGGAATGTCCCGGAGATTCCGAGCCGCACGATTGCGTTAGGTAAGACCGGCGGGCCGTCGGCCTGCCGTTGAGAGGACCGACAACCACCGACCGGCGTAGGGCCGGTCGGGAACAGATAGAAGGAAACAGTGTCTCACTACATTAACGACGATAACCTTCCGCTTTGGCACCTTGTAAAGGCGACCAACACCAGGCTTAGGGATCTGGTCCCGTTGCTTAAGGCGCTCGATCTGCCGATCGAGACCGATGAGGACGGACAGTTCTACACGTCGCGTGCGGCGTTCGGTCGGGTTATCCGACTAGCGGCCGGTGCCGACCAGTGACCACGACCTACGCCGATGCCGTAGTGGTCGCCTACACGGAGTCGACGGCCGAGCCGTCGGCGCGGTGGTCGGCCACGCTGGCGACCGTTGCCGGACTGCTCGACTCCCGGGCCGACGCGGACGGGTATCTACCGGCCGACCTAGACGGTGCCCGGATCGCCGAGGAGATGGACTACGCCGCGTCGTCCGACGCGTGCCGTGCGGCTGGCGAGTACATGATCGAGGTCGGTCTGGTCGAGGTCGAGTGGGACGGCGAGAGCGTCAAGTCCCGCCGGATCGTCCGTCCGGGGGCTGTCAGCCCGTCTGTGACGGTCGTACAGGCCGTGCCTGTACCCACGTCTACCCCGGCGGCCGGCAAGCCGCGTAAGCCTCCGACGACCGGCGTAGAGACCCGTGATCCGGCCGACCAGAACGACCACACACGAGCGATGATCAACAGTCACCAACTCGGCAAGTCGCCGATGCTTGTGGCGATGATCGCGTCAGCAGAGATCGCGATCACGGCTGCCCGCAAGGGCATCCCGTTCTGCGATGCGGACCGGGAGTTGACGCCCGAGTACATGGCCGGGAGGTCGGGGCTAAAGGAAGAAGCTGCCCGGACTAACATGGCACAGGCCGTAAAGCTCGGTTTCCTCGAACGTACCGATAACGCTCAGGGTGGCCGCCGTCGGGCGGACGGCCGTGGGATCAACGGGGCCACGTACCGTGCACGCATCCCGGCGTACATGAGCTAACCCCCCTGAAAAACAACAGGGTTGAAAAACCGGGGACACTCCTCTAGGAGTTCTAGAACCTCTAGTAGTTTGAAGAACTGTACCTGCCAACAGCTCCCTTAGGGTCGCCATTGGCTTCGACTTCAATGCAAGCGAAGCGGAGCTGAGCGACTAGGAGAGTGCTCAACCCCCCCGAAAACCAGGGGGGTTAGATGAGTAGGGGTCTATCTTCTGGACCCTTAACTGCACACCATGCATGCCTCATCGGTAACGGGGGGTTGACACGGTTTCATAAGATCGGAGTAGAGCCGATTCCCCTCCCCCGGAATGCGGGATCGGAGCGATCTTTCGACGTCGATCCATGAGTGTGAGCTACGCCACATTGACAGTCGATCCGACCCGCTACTCACGTAGCGCACCCCCACGGACTAGGTGAGAGCGGGAACCAACGGAGGGCACGGCATTGACCGGCCGTGCGACGTCCCTATGACGTCGCTCCGTACGGACCGCCGTAGCGGCCCCTCAAGGGCCGCCCCGGGCCGTGCCGGTCGTCTGACCGGCCCGACTACCCGCGACCCTCAAGGGTCGCCCGTAGCGGCTCTCAAGAGCCGCGCCGTAAAAGGGGACGCCTCAAGCGTCCCCGTACCGAACGTCGCCCGTTCACGGGCGACCCGTGGCGACGCCTAAGCGTCGCCTAGTACGGCTTAGGTCAAAGGAAATCGGCCAAACGCTTTAGACCAAACATTTCTTACCTTTCATAGCTTTACCAATACGGGCGGCCCCCCAAAGAGGCCGCTACCGGCAGCGGCCCTTAAGGGCCGTCCCGTTGATAGCGACGCCTCACGCGTCGCCAGTTCTGTTATCGCGTCTCCGGACTCGGGTCCGGGGGCGCATTTTTTTATTTCTGCTCAGCCACTACCACCACCGAGAGGGATCACAATGGATGATCACGGCGCACTGCTCGCCGCTGTAGGTCTACGCCGGGCAATCGCCCGGATCAACGCAACACAGACAGAGATCGCACGACGTCTTGGATGCTCGGTCGAGATGATCCGTCGATACCGAGCGGGGATCGCGTTTCCTACCGACGAACGACTGGCCCGACTAGCGCGTCTAGCCGGGGTCGATCAGGACTGGATCAGGAACGGTGGCGAATGGAACTAGCAAAGGTGGTCGAAGCCGCGCTAGCCCTGGACGACAACGACCGTCGGGAGTTGGTGTTCCGGGTGCAGCAGACGGTCCCCGACGACTGGCCGGACGGTTTCGAGTCGGCCCGCCGTTCGTTGTCCGGCCGGTCCGGGATCGTGGCCGTTAAGAGGCCATGATGATCACGCATCCCGGCAACGTGCTAAAGGTTTCCGCCGCGCTCAAGGCCGACCTCCGCTCACCTAGCGCGCTTAGCGCTCTTACCGGATTCAGCCTTGAGGAACTCCGCGCTTACCGGAACGGCTGGCGTGTACCTAGTCCGGGCCGTCTAGCGAAGCTAGCTCACGTCCTGGACGTTCCGGTCTCTGAGCTTCTTTAGCGGCGTGGGGTACCTCGGGTACCCGCTCGCCATGTTCGGCCGCCGTAGAGCGGCCTACGACCCCCTTACGCGTCCCTGTGAGAGACGCTCCGGAGAACCGATGCTACTAACGCTATTGCAGTCACGCCGGAAGGTGGCAATGCCATCGGCCCTCGTGGGCAGCGTGCCCACTCGTGAGGCGGCACCGCCGCCTCGGGCGCTTAACGAAACGATCGACGACGAGACCGGCTGGCTGATCCTCTCTCCGTTCCCGATCGTCGATACTGACAAGGAAGACACATGGAAGACAGCAAGCTAGAACTTGCCCGCGCTAAGGGCTACGAGGGTGAGTACGCCGAGGCGTTTGCTACGTGCTTGACCGGCGAGACCCCCGAGGAACTATCCGCTAGCGCGGACCGGGTCGCCGGTCTGCTCGACTCGCTTAAGCCACAGCCGGTCGCCTACCCACGCGGTTACGACGGATCAGCAGGACGGGGCCTTGAGGCTCCGACCGTGGACCCGAACGCAGAGTTCGCCGACTTTATTAACCAGGCTTTCCGCCGGTAAGGAACGACAGTGCCAACGATCACGCTTAAGGATCAAATCTCCGGGATCGATACCCGGTTGTCCGCCATGCCGGGCCGACTCCGGGCCGCTGGCGTAGAGCCGCCTGCCGCGCTCGTGGACGGCCTGGCGGCCGCCCGGTGGGCAACGTCCACGCCGGACCGTGCCGACGCCGTACAGCGGCTCTCAGCCGCTAAGACCGAGGCTGACTTCCAGACCGCGCTCGTGGCCCTGGCCGAGGTGGACCTACTCGCAGCCGCCGTCGGGTCCAAGACCGTCCAAGACGCGGCACGTGGGTTCCGCCAGTCCGCCGCACTGGCCGGGTTCGCTGAGTCGCGTGACTCGCTGATCGAAACCGTGGTGGCCGACTACAACCGGCTGGCGCCGGGGTTCACCGCAGCGCTCGCCGAGCTGCCGGACGTGACCGAGATCCGGTCCCCGTTCGACATCACGCCCGACGCCTCCGCAGCCCTCAGGGCAGCGAAGGACCACGCCGACCGTATGTCGGCGCTACTGGACGTGTACCGGGACATCGCTGGGCTGATCGGCGCGCCGGTGTCCGGCCCGCTCGCTACTGCCGCAGCGCTGGCCGACTACTCGGACGGCGCACAGATGGCACGGGCGGCCGAGATGATCACGGCCTACAAGGACCGTGACCCGACCGGCTTCTTTGGGCCGCTCAGCCCGCACTCTGCGCCCGTATCGGTCGGCGCAACACTCGGGCTCGTTTCGCCTTTCGAGGCGGCCGAACGCCTCGACCGTATCCAGTCCGGCCGGTACTACGCCGAGGACCGGGAGTTCGCAGGTTTCAGTGATGGGCACCCGGTAGCGCCGTTGTTCTGATCACTGACTAGGTCCGCCGACCTCGGGTCGGTCACCCCTTAAAGGGGTGACCGGCCCTTTTTCTATGGCCTCACTACTTAAGGAACACAAACGATGGCGGAAGACGCATCGGTCGGCCGGGTAAGCGTCAAGGTCACGCCGGATACAACCGGCTTTAAGGCCGATCTCGTCGCTAAGCTCAGGTCGGCTACTCAGAATATTCGGGTCGAGATCCCGATTACCGCCGATACGGACCGGCTCCGTACGGAGCTAACCCGATCGGTACGGGTGGCGGCGGCCGGTGTGGTCGCACGGGTCCGAGTCGTATTCGAGCCGCCTATTGCGGCTCTACGCGCTGAGCTACAGCGGATCGCAGACCTTGCCGCCGCTGGCGTCCGGGTTCGTATCCGTGACGTGGACGTCGATTCGTCCGGGCTGTCGAGGCTTACCCGGTCGCTGTCGGCCGGATCGGGCGGTGGCGGCCCGGGGGCCGCATTGGCTCGCACGCTCAAGGCTCTGACCGCGTCCGTGGTCGGACTCGCCGCAGCAGGCGGGGCCGTAAACGTTATGGTCGGACTGACGTCCGCGCTAGCTCAGCTAGCACCGGCCGCACTCGCGCTGCCCGGCATAATCCTCGGGCTCGGTGCCGCGTTCGCGGCACTCAAGATCGGAATGTCCGGCGTCGCGGACGCGATCAGGTCCGGTGACCTTTCCGGCCTGGCGCCTAACGCCGCCGCAGGGGTAACCGCGATCCGGTCTCTCAAGACCGCTTACGACGACCTTAAGTCGTCGGTCCAGTCGAACCTATTCGCTGGTCTCGCCGAGCCTCTACGCGAGGCCGGTCAGACTCTTATCCCGATCTTCAAGGCGGGTCTATCGGACATCGCTACCGGGTTTAACGGCATGGCTAAGCAAGCCCTAGCCGCCACGCAGAACCCGTTCTTCAAGGGCGACCTGGTCCAGATCCTCGGGAACACGTCGTCGGCTATCGGCAATATGCGATCGACCCTGGCGAACCTACTGTCCGGATTCGTCGGACTAGGCGCGGTCGGCTCCGACTACTTGCCCCGGCTCGGGTCAGCGGTTGATTCGGTCGCGGCCAAGTTCAAGCAGTGGGTCGACTCGGGCGTAGAAGACGGCTCGATCAAGCGAATGATCGACTCTGCTATCACCGGGTTTAAGGACCTCGGGGCGATCGTCGGGAACATCGGTTCGGTAATTAGTTCTGTATTCCAGGGCTTGTCCGCTGGGTCCGGTGCTACGTCGTTCCTCGCGACTATCCGCGACACGACCGCAGCGCTAGCCGAGTTCTTCCGGTCGGCCGAGGCACAGGGTCCCTTGCAAGCGCTTGGGCAGACAATGGCCGTTGCGGGTGCGGCTGTCCGTGACATCCTCCTGGCGGCCCTAAAGGCCGCTGGGCCGATCCTGTCCGCGCTGGCACCGCTCGTACAGGCGTTCGCCTCCGCGCTGTCCACGGCGCTTGTGGGCGCCTTTACGGCGCTCGGTCCGCCGCTCGCCCAGGTCGCGTCCGCGCTATCGACCGGGCTTGCCCCGGTTCTGCCGCTGATCGCCGGGCTGTTCGTTCAGCTCGCAACGGCGGCCGGTCAGATCCTTACCGCGCTAGCGCCGGTCGTCGGTCAGCTACTCGCCGGACTACTACCCGCTTTTAAGGCTCTACTCCCCGTGATCGGCCAGGCGGCCGTCACGATCGGCACAGCGCTAGCCGGGGCGATCACCAAGATCGTCGAGTCCGGTGCGATCGAGAAGATCGGTACGGCGTTCACATCGGTGATTACGGCACTAGCGCCACTGATACCGCAGATCGCTCAGCTAGCCGCCGATCTACTCCCGGTCCTGGCCGACATCTTTATCAACGTCGTCGTGCCCGCGATCGAGATCGCGGCCGGGATTATCCGCACGGTCATTATCCCGGCTATCGAGTCGCTTATCTCGTTCGTCCGAATGGTCGTGGACGACGTCAAGGCCCGATGGGCTGAGATCACGACCGCTACCGACCAGCTATCGAGCGACGTCGACGCGGCCCTACAGTTCTTCCGTGATCTGCCGGGCAAGTTCGCCGAATGGATGACCTCGGTCGGTACCGCAGTGAATACCGGGGTCGGTAACGTCGTCGGATTCTTCCGCGAAATGCCGGGCAAGATCACCAGTGCACTCGGGAATCTGGGATCGCTTCTGGTCAACGCAGGTAAGTCGCTTATGGACGGTCTGCTGAGCGGAATCCGGAACGGCCTACAGTCGGTCCTAGATTTCGCCCGCTCGATCGCCGGTCAGATCGCGGCCGTTAAGGGCCCGATCCCGAAGGACCGCAAGGAGCTAATCCCGGCCGGTCTAGCGCTCATGCACGGGCTCCACAAGGGACTACGGGCCGGGTTCCGCCCGGTCCTTAAGGAAGCGGGCGGCATGGCCGCTGAGCTTGCTAAGACGTTCACCGACCTCGGGGCCGACCCGTTGCTGCACCGTGTGTTCGACGGGCACGGGTTCACGACGGTCACTAACCACACCGCCGAACTGTCCGGCGCGGTCCAGCACGAATCGTTCGGGTCTCGCGATACCGACGCGCTGGCGGACGCAGTGATCGCCGGAATGACCGGCTGCGCCTGGTCGGTCGACTCGAACGGGATGGCGAAGCTCGTGAACAAGTCGAACACCCGCAAGCGTCGCCGCTAGACGACGCCCATAAGACCCCCGCAGAGCCGCCTCTGAGGGCCTTTCAGCCCTCGGGGGTGGTTCTGTACCCGCTACAGACAAGGACAGACACTAATGGCATTCCCTTACGACCCTGACCAGATGGCCGAAGACCTCGACACGCTGTCGGACACAGCGGCCAAGCTCGCTATCGACCGGGGTTATCCCCCGGGTGACGCGGCTAACTACGCGTTCGCGCTCGCATCGATGATGGTCAACTCAGTGTTTGCCGGCAACTTCCCTGAGCCGTCCGGCCCGCCTACGCACAGGCTGCACGCGGTATGAACGTCGACGAATGGTTCGGGCTGAATAAGCGACACCTAGCTAGAACACTGCTGCGGCTAACCGGGTTCGTCCAGCCGCTCGAACGTCGGCCGTTGTCCCTGCCAGAACAGGCAGGGCTGATCAACGTTATGTGGCCGATCGTTGAGGACGCCCGTCTCACCTCGGGTGAGCTGGCCCGAGGATTCTACGATTCCGAGCGTGAGCGCATGACCGGCTCGATCGACCGGCACGACCTTTACGTCGCTGACTACCGGTACGAATGGTTCGTCGAGGATATCGCCGATTCGGTCGACCGGCTGTCGGGTGACTACACGGTCGTTACCGATAACGGGGCTGAGCTGACCTCACGGACCGGTAAGAACGCTGGGGCCGGGGTTCTAGCCGAGGTTATGAAGATCGTGGACGACGGGGGCCGTGAGACGGTCGCTAAGGCCGTCGAGGACGACCCGCTAGCGCTCGGTTGGGCAAGAATCGCTGGAGGATCAGAATCCTGTTCGTTCTGTACGATCCTGATTTCCCGTGGGCCGGTCTACGCCGACTCTGAGGCGGCCGGGGCAATGAAGGCTTATCACCGGTACTGCGATTGCCGCTCGGTCCCTGTCTTTAACAGGGACCAGTGGCCCGGCCGGGACCAGTACCTAGAAGCGGAACAACAGTACGTACAGGCGTCTAAGGACGCTAAGGAAGCCGGGGTGTCGGTAGAAACGATGCTCCGCCGTAAGATCGAAGGACGCGCGTAATGAGCTTGCTAGACCGAGGTTCTGAGCTAGTGACTGTTTATCCCGAGGTGACCGAGACTGACCCTGACGGGAACGTGAGGACCAGGCCGTCGAGTATCGGCACGGTCGTTAAGGCGGTAGTCCAGCCCGCGTCATCCTCTAAGGACGACACTAGCGACCAGGGATTCATTAGTGACGGTGCTACCTACCGTCTTAGATTGGCCCGAGGTGCGCCTGTGTTGGGCGCTCAGGCGGCCGTTGAGTGGCGAGGGGTCCGCTGGGCAGTACTGGGTGAGCCGGTCGTCTACAACGGCTCTCGTAGGACCGCTCACACCGACTACACGATCGGTCGTCAGGCGTGATGATCGGAGATCCCACGCTGAGCAGCCGCGCTAAGGCGGTTGCGTCATGACAGTAAGGCTCTATTCAGACAAGGTGATCAACCGGATCGTTAGCCGGGACCCTGGCGTTAGGTCCGCCGTTAAGCGGAACGCCGAGCAGATCGGTACACGGGCCGAGGCCGCGCTAGCGGCTATCGCAGATACCGGTGATTCTAAGATCGTGGTAACCCACGGACGCACGGACTCTTATGTAAGCCTGGACGACTCCCGAGGCGACTATGCGGCCCTGAGTATCGAGTACGGGCATACCGCGCCTAACGGCCGATGGGTCGACGGGGCTTACGTCCTGCACCGTGCGGCGGGTCTCGTATGACGCTCGAAGAAGCGACCGCGCTACACCACCGCGTGTTCACCGAGGCCCGTTACGGCGGGCCGAGCGGGCACGGCTGGGCGTCGGAAGACGAGGCCGACCTAATCGCCGACCAGGCGGTGTTACAGCGGGCTCGGGAAGGCGATAACGGCTGTGCCGAGCACTTGCTAGTCGATGGTCGGGACGACGACTTTCGTTCGTTGCCGTGGCCCGACTGGTCTTTGTACCGGCGTTACCGGGCTTAGCCCCAGGGGGGTTACCCTCCCGCCCGGTCCAAGACCGGACGGTTATGCGGCGGACCGGCTACGGCTACGGAACGGCTAGCCAATTTCAAGAGCGGCACCGGCTGCCGCGCTACTAAGCGAGAAAGGATGTCCCGGGTGGACGTACCTAACGACTTGGGCGCCGACGGCGCCGCGCTATGGACCTCGGTTACCGCCGAGATCGAACTAAACCCGTCAGAGCTAGAGCAACTACGCGCCGCGTGCCGGGCGGCTGACATGGTCGCTGAGCTTACGGCGGCCCTGGTCGGTGAACCTATGACCGCCAGGGGCAGCATGGGCCAGCTCATCACTCACCCGCTGATCCAGGAACGGCGAATGTGGGACGCTCAGTTGGGAACTTTACTTAGGGGTCTCAAGATTCCGGACAAGCCGGATTCTGAGATCGACCTGGCTCGTAAGCGGAACCGGTCCGAACAGAACCGGGCTAACGTATCGGTCCGGTACAAGCGGGGCGGTATCTAATGGCTCGATGGAAGGGTCAGGCTAAGCCGGTCACAACCAACGATCGTGTCCTGGCGTACCTGATCGCAGCCGAGGATGCTCTGATCGTTCGAGGCCGTAACGACCCGATCATGCGTCGAGCATTAGGGCTCGACCGGATCGCAGCACTTGAGCGCGGCGAGGATGTCCCGTTCCGCGGATGGGAAGTCAGGTGAACGGGCATGAGATTTTCTTAGTTTAGAGCGCTAATGATCGAAGCTACGGCCTGTATCAACGATCCGACCGTCAGGAGGATGAATCCGCGCGCCTCTATGCGTAGTCCGTGCACCGCGTGCTGACGTTCCGTCTCCGTGTATGTGTCGACGGCAGTTTCAAGCTTCTTATGGTCCTCGGTCAAGTTCAGTATTCGATCTGTGAACTTCTTGTCCAACTGCTGGCTCTGTGCATACAAGGAATCCATAGCGAACCGCGCCCGTCGGTCCACCTCGACAATCTGCTCCTGAATGCTAAGCGACGTATCGATCGGCTGAAATCCCACCGAGACGGTCGCAGTACCAACGGAGCCCGTCGCCGAAGCTCCCCCTACTTGGATTATCTGAGGCGGCGGCGTGCGACGGAAAAGGCGGTACCCGAGACTCTTCAGTCTACGTTGGAGTGCTCGAATCCATCGAATCTCTGGAGCTAAGAATCGATCCTCGGGTTTTGCTACATCCCGCCAGACTATTTGGGCACCCTTAATTGTTATGTAGATACCGACCGCCTGGAAGGCGAGACCGATTAGGACGAACGCAAGCTCCACACCGTGAAGCCTAATCCCGAGGCGACTTTTCGCGTAGCTCACGGCGCAGGTCGTCCAGTCGGAACCTGTACTGCCCGCCTGGCGTCACCATCGCCGGTGTCACCCGGCCCTCTTTGGCCCACCGTGTGAGCGAGCGTGAGGTCAGGCCGAGAGCCCGGGCGGCTTCCCCGGTGCTGAGCAACCTGCCGTCTTCCACGGCCGGACAGTACGTCGATCGTTTGGCCTGGTCAGCCCGGATGGCCTGGACGGCGCGGATGGCTGGTATGGCGTGGTTGGCCTAGTCTGGTCGGATGGACCAGACACGCGTGACAGTGAGTTGGCGGGAAGGTCGGGACGGTGGTCCCGGCCGGTGGCGGTGGACCGTGGTCCTGGACGGCGGTAAGACGTCGCACGGCTGGGCCGACACCAAAGACGACGCCGAGCGCCAGGCCGAAGAGGCGCTAGCGCCGACCGACCAACAGGTCTGGCGGGTCCGTGGTCCTCGGTCCCCGTGGGGATGCGGGCACTAGAAAGCCCGCCGTGCCTGAGCAACGGCGGGCCGTCTGGTACTGCTGGCCGGACTACTACGCGGGCACCGTCGTCGGCGGCGGGGGTGGCGACTTGGTCGTCGTCGGCGCCGGAGCCCTGGTCGGCCGGACCGTGGGCGGCGCGGTCGGCAACGGACGGGGCACGGTCGTGGTCGCGGGCGGCCGAGGCGCGGTGGTCGTCGGTACGGGCGGTTGCGGGTAGGTCCACGGCTGGCCCTTATCGGGCCTGCCACGGTCGTCTACCGGCGTGCAGTACGCCCCGACCGAGCCGTCACGGATCGGCGTACAGAACATGTACCAGCCGCCCGCAGGGGCGGCCGGGAACCGCGAGGACGTGGAAGCGTTAGCGGTCGCGGTGACCGCGACCACCGCCGCTACGGCCAAGAGTCCGGACACGGACAGAGCTAGGACACGACGAGACAGACGCACAGGGTCTCCGGGATGCTGGGGAGCGGACCGACATGATCAGCATCGGTCGGCCCGGAACCGCTGTTACTCGATCGTGTGACCGTTCGGCAAGGTTGGGCCGTCTGCTCTAGCGGCGTCCCGGTCTACGTGCTCGATCAGGCCGTCCGAGCCTGCCTGTCAGAGGCAGGACGCGCCAGACCACGGCGCGGTGTGATCCCGGCGCAGGTCGGAGGACTGCGCCCCCCGTAAGGTCGCGACATGCCGCACCCCGCCTCCAGCCTGGCTGGCCGAGGGACTGATATGGTTTGTATGTCCGATGACATCCGCTGGCGCATCGACCACCACGTCGCGACGCCGGGCCTGGCCGCCCGCGCCCGGTCCGCCGTGGTGGAACGGGCCGCGAGCCACGGTGAACGCTGGTCCGACCACGCCCCCGTCACGGTGG